>JADEYI010000225.1_pt1 | contig 101486 bp, 94 predicted proteins | sample 8542331 | NCBI WGS metagenome assembly JADEYI01 (sample SAMN16510988, study PRJNA670497) | mine drainage metagenome | isolation source: biofilm near Copperflume 1 | place: Germany: Marsberg coppermine Kilianstollen | collected 2018-02
AATTTCTGATTTACTATATTACCAGATCATGGGTGTCCCATTGACGAAAACAGGACAAGGTTAAATCGCTAGTCGGTGATCAGATCTATGACGGCTGGTTTCGGTTTCTATATAATCTCTTCAGTATTTTATCGGTAGCTCCAGCGCTGTATTTTTCAAAAATGCCTTCGCCAATAGTTTGGCAGGTAGGCAGTTGGATGGCCATCGTATTTAATGGGCTGCGCGTTTTCGGGATTGCAGGCATACTTATTTCGCTTTTGCAAATTGATTGGCAAGGATTCCTAGGTCTTCGTCAGCTAGCCAATTTCTTTAATAGTCAATCAGTGGTTGCACCGCAAGAAGTACTGGTGACGCGGGGACTTTATAAGGTCGTGCGTCATCCTTTATATTTTTTTAGCCTGCTGATAATCTGGTTTACTCCCTTGATGTCGGGCAGTTGGCTTGTCTTTTCTATTGGCGCAACGCTTTACTTTTTTATCGGTTCTTATTTTGAGGAGAAGAAGATGTTGCGGCAGTATGGGGATTTGTATGGTGAATATAAGAAAGCGGTATCATGGATGATCCCGTGGTATAAGAAGCAGTAGTCTAAACTCAAGGTCAATTTCAAAAAAATTTGATCCTTAGTTCGGATACCCTCCTATCGATATAAATCTGGCGCGGTATTCAACATAGGGAATTGCCGTTGGTGCCAGTAGGGGTAAACGGGTAAGACTTCACTTGCCGCATCCAATCGTTTAATCTGGCCGAGCGTTAAGTTCCAGCCCACAGCACCCAAATTTTGTTTCAACTGCGCTTCGGTCCGCGCACCAATAATGAGATTTGCCACCGTGGGGCGTTGCAACAACCAGTTAAGTGAAACTTGTGCAACGGTCTTACCAGTTTCTGCTGCAATTTGATCCAGCACCTCCACAATTTTGTAAAGTCGTTCGGTATTCATCACCTCGCTAGGTATAGGGCTACCCCCCTGGGCAACCCGCGCATTTGGTGGCAAGGGTTGATTGCGTCTGTACTTGCCAGTGAGCATTCCGCTTGCCAAAGGACTCCATACCAGCGTGCCAACTTTTTGATCGATTCCCAAAGGCATAAGCTCCCATTCAAAGTCACGGTTGAGCAACGAGTAATACGCCTGATGTGCCACATACCTCGCCCACCCATACTGTTCAGATACCGATAGTGATTTCATCAAATGCCATCCCGAAAAATTAGAGCAGGCGATATACCGAATTTTGCCTGTACGTGTTAGATGATCCAGGGCATTGAGCGTTTCTTCCACTGGAGTGTTGGCATCGAAGCCGTGCATGTGGTAAATATCGATGTGATCAACACCCAAACGTTTTAAACTTGCTTCGCAACACTTTATTAAATTACTTCGCGATGAGCCAAAGTCATTAATACCATCTGTCATTGGAAAAGTTGCTTTCGTGGAGATCAACACTTTATCTCTCACGTTGCTAATCGCTTTCCCCAATATTTCTTCGGACGCTCCGCGAGAATACACGTTGGCGGTGTCAAAAAGATTGACGCCCGCGTCCAGGCAAAGATTCACCATCCGCGTAGCTTCTGCCACGTCCGTGCTTCCCCATGCCTTGAAGAAATCAGTACCCCCACCAAATGTTCCTGTACCAAAACTCAACACAGGCACGCGCAATCCAGAATTTCCAAGTTGTCTGTATTCCATATATTATTTATTCACGTTGATCTAATAAAAAATCTTTTAGGCAGAGTCCATTTAAAAGTGTTTTGCTATTCAATTGCTGAATTGGATTTAGGGCTACAGAATTGAAATGCAATAGCGAAAACTACCACCACGCCACAGCCAATAATATTGTAATAGAGAAAGGCGATCTCTTCATAAAAATAGAAGTAACATCCCAGCACCACACATTCAGCTATTACAGCCGCCCAAAACACGGCATTACTTTTCACCCATTTAATGTAAAAGGCCACCAGAAAAATCCCAAGAATGGTTCCGTAAAAAAGTGAGCCAACAATATTGACAAATTGGATTAGGTTCTCTGCAAAGTTGGCCAGTATAGCGAAGCCCATGGCGAGTGTCGCCCACATCACCGTGAAGGCTTTTGACGAAAGTAAATAATGACGAGCCGAAGCTTCTGGTTTCACCAATCTTTTGTACACATCTACCGTAGTAGTCGAAGCCAAGGCATTTAATTCCCCTGACATGGAAGACATGGCTGCAGAAAACATGACGGCTAGCAACAAACCAACCACGCCATGCGGCAAATAATTTAAAACGAAATTTAAAAAGATATAATCCTTGTCTTGCGTCTTAGCACCCGGCATGGCCTGTGCGATAACTTCTTTTGTTTTTTTCTTGAGACTGTCTTCCTCTGACTTAGACAGGTAGTATAATTTTTTTGAAGCTTTTATTCCCAAAGAATCATTTTCGTGTATGCCCTTGACTAATTGTTGGATGGCTACATTTTTCGCGGAATATACGGCATCGAAACTTTTCTCAATGGAGGAAATTTCTTTTCCTGCAGCCGTCTGCTTCGCACGGTCCAGTAAAACACGATTATGAAATACAGGTGGCTGAATGAACAGATAAAATACAAAGACCAGTACGCCAATGAATAAAATTACCAATTGCATGGGGATTTTTAATAGGCCATTAAAAATCAGACCCATCCTGCTTTCGGTAAGCGACTTGCCACCGAGGTAGCGTGCCACCTGCGATTGATCGGTGCCGAAATAGGAAAGAAAGAGAAAAGTAGAGGCGAGCAACCCAGACCAAATGTTATAGCGGTCACTCCAGTTAAAATTAGTGGTAACGAGCTTCAACTTGCCGAGTTCACCAGCAACTTTAACCGTATCAACAAAAGAAATATCTTTGGGCAAGAGTGAAAAAGCAATAATCCCGGCAAGCAGCATTCCACCTAAAATAACGGTCATCTGGTAACGTTGGGTAATGCTTACGGCATTGCTTCCTCCAGACATCGTATAGATGATCACGAGACCCCCGATCAACAGCGTGGTAAAGAACACGTTCCAACCTAATACAGTGGAAAGCACTAAGGCAGGTGCAAAAAGAGTAATCCCAGCAGAAAGCCCGCGCAGCATCAAAAAAAGAAATGCCGCCAGCGTTCTAGTTTTTAAATCAAAGCGTGTTTCCAGATATTCATAGGCGGTGTAAACTTTAAGCCGGTAATAGATCGGCAACATGGTCACCGAGATAATCACCATCGCTAAAGGCAAACCAAAATAAAATTGAATGAAGCCCATGCCTTCTTCTATAGCCTGGCCTGGGGTAGAGAGAAAAGTAATGGCACTGGCTTGTGTGGCCATAATGGAAACACCGATCATCCACCACTTTAACTGCTGATCGCCTTTTAAATACGATTCTATATTTTTAGAGCCACGCGACTTCCAGGTTCCGTAAAGCACAATAAGGGCAAGTGTCCCGAAGAGAACAAACCAATCAATGGAACTCATGAAAAGATTTTAGTGATCAGAAAATAAATCAAAACCTGTGCAAGCATGACACCAAGCACCAGGTAATACCAAACACGCCATGTTTTGAAAAGGGGAGGTTTTTCTTCCATTATTTTAATTTGGATTTTATCTTCACTTTTTCAGGTTTGCTGCTCTTCCCCGCAGAAACAATATTGGCAAAAAGTTTATACGCTCCCGCAACACCTTCGGGTAGTTCGCGAAAAAATGAAAGTGATGTGTAAACGTACTGTCCGCTTCCGTATTTCGCCACCAGCAGACTTCCATCTCGGGCAGGCTCTCCGGTGTCGTTCATCGAAAGGGGTGCTTCGTATTCAGGGGCCCACTTGGATGGGAAATACAAGCCGCGCTCCTGAACCCAGCCATCAAAATCTTTTGCCGTAATCTTATTGGGATAATTCAATAAAGGATTTTCTGGTTTTACTATTCGCACTTCACTGTCTTCTTGCGTAACCCGATCGCGCGAAAGGGTAAGGGGATAGGGAGCGAATTTATCGGCATCAAGCTCAAGGCCAAAGCTATTATTGTATTGCGCCACTAGTGTGCCTCCCTCTTTAGTGAATTCCAACAACGTGGGCATAAAGTGCCGAATGCGTTCATTGGTATTCAACGCCCTGATGCCCAACACAACGGCATCCACTTTTTTTAAATTAGCAGGAGTAATTTCTTCGTCCTTCATTTCCCAAACCTCAAAGCCCATGTTGCGCAAGCTGGAAGGAATATCGTCACCGGCACCATTGATGTAGCCTACTACTGATCCTTCTTTTTTTAGGTCAATGCGCAACGCTTTAGATGAGGCCTTAGGTAACAAGGTTTGTGTTGGGATATGATCGTATTGAATCGTGAGCAGCGATCGATCATAAATTTTATTATCCATGGTTACTACCGCTTCAATCGAAGTTGTCAGCTCGTCCTTGCCGGGCAAAACTTTAAAAGCGAATTGCTGCTCTTCCCCGTTCTTCTTTAATTTAAACTGAAAAAAGGCTGGGTCAGCCGACCATCCCTTAGGCAATCTTAGTTCTACTTTGCCCTCACAATTTTCCTTCGATGACTTTAACACTACACTCACTTCTTTTTGGGCGCGATCCAAAAAAAGATATACGGGTTTGCCAAGATTTACAAAAATGGGGGGAACAATTTCAAAGGGCCTTGTGATTTCACCTTTCACCGGATCCGTCCATTTGTAAACCAATGGGCATTGAACCTGAAATTGTTCGTTCATTAAAGAAAAAGTAAAGTCAAATAAAACAGCCGGTTGATTTTCAGGCGTACCGATCAACGATTGATCTTTCACGGTAAACAACCCTTGGGTATGCGGTTCCCTTAACCAATAAGGATCAGAATAAGTTAAGTCTTCTTTGAGCGCTCTTTCCGATTTGAAGGCCAAAGGTGAATTCATTTTTAACACTGATGAGACTACGCTATCATAAGAAAGCTGCTTGGAATCTATTTGGACTAATGTCAAAGGTGCATGGCTTCGATTAATAATTTCAAAATTAGTTTTGATTTTACCACCCGGAGAGGCCCAGAATAGCGAGGCGGTGGTTTCCACATACAACCCAAGGCAGTCCTGAATCACTTGGTTTATTTCTGCTTCCTTTCTTGTCTTCCACACGGAAGTGGGTAATGCGGATATTGCTTTTCTTATTTTCAGCAATTGGCCAATGGAAGCCGATGGATCTTCGTCTTTAAATTCGGCCACGGCCTGATCCACCAATGCCGGAATTTTTTCAGCGCCTTTAAGACGAAGCCAGGTTGTGTTTACGCCATCAAAAATATTCTTCTGCGCCTTCTCGCCTTTGGTGAACTCAAAATATTCGGGCGCATCACCTCTTCTGCCGGGTGAACCAAAGCCCTGGCTCTTGTGCTGCGTACGACTTTCCGCAGCAATTTCAGAGTACGATTTTCCCAGCAGCGTGTTGTAGGTACCCACATTAATAGTAACCACTCCTGGAGTACCCTCATTTACGGTCTGGTTCCACCAGCGTCCGGTATTTACAAAAAGCCGTTTCGGTTGCCACACGCCAAAGCTTTTAACCTGGTCAGGAAAAATAGCTGGGTCATTACTTTTGTCAAAAGCTTCAATCGCCAACATAGCAGAAGCGGTATGATGACCATGGCCTGCCCTGGCGTCAGGCGGAAATCTTGTTAAAATTACATCCGGCTCAAATTGGCGGTACACTCGAACGACATCCGAGAGGATTTCGTCCCGATTCCAAATGGCTAATGTTTCTTGCCAATTTTTTGAATAACCAAAATCATTAGCCCGAGTAAAAAATTGCTGGCCTCCATCAATTCTTCGAGCTGCCAACAATTCTTGCGTCCGGATTAACCCAAGCTGGTCGCGAATTTCCGGCCCGATCAGGTTCTGTCCGCCATCTCCGCGAGTCATCGCCAGGTAAGCGGTGGCGGCCAACTGATCGCTAATAAAGTAGGAAATAGCGCGGGTATTTTCATCATCAGGATGAGCCGCTACGTAGAGCACTGACCCTAGGAAGTTTAATTTCTTTATTTTCAGTTTTATTTCGGAAGAGCCCGGTTGCCGATGGGTTTGTGAATAAGAAACAGTACTACACACGACTGCCAATAAAAGAAATAGGTATCTCATGAAATATTAATTTTTGCGAATAACGTAAAAAACGAGAAAAGGGCTAAACAGTTCAAATGAGAATATGGCCTTTTAACAAATATTTTAGAATTGTCCGTGCCATTGGCCATTGACCTGAAAGACGCCATCCGGGAGAACACCAAAAACAATTTTGCTTAATTCTTTTTTTTCTCCGGAAAGAAAATAAACGGTTATTTCCCTTGGCGCTGTTCCATTTTTAAGGTCTTCCACAAAACCCATTTTAAATTCTAATTCAGGTACAGGAGATGTCTTTTTGTTTAATAATTTCTTTCCATCCGAATTTACTGCGAGAATCTTCATCTCCGCTGAAGTAATTATTAGCTGTGAAATACTGACAGAGAGAAAAGCACGAAGCCCCAGCGTATTTTTATCAAGGCGCTCTCCGTTACTGGTGTATACATTTGTGGGATCATTATTACCGGCAGTCTTTTCCTTAAACTTCACATCAATGTTCACTTGAAATTCACTAGCTGGTTTATAAGGAACTTGCTCTTGTAAAAAAAGAATCGATATAAAAAGGCAAAGGGCATTGATCGACATGATTTTAACAAGTTACTCAGCCATTGAGAGAAAACAAATATAATTAACCAAATACCGAAATTTGAGGAAGGCATCTGGAATCTATCGCTAAAGGTACTGTCATTAAAACCAGAGTCAATATCTTTCCTTGGCTCAATGTATCCGATCTCCTCGAATTTGAAGGTTTTTCATAATCTCCCCTTCCTGAATAAGCAGCTCGTGCCAGCGGTTGTGAACACTTTGTGGATCCTGAAACAATTTGGCGAGCGAAAGAAAATTTTTGTAATGACCCGCTTCCGACACCATCAACTCGTAATAAAAGGCACTCAAGGATTCATCTTTTATCTCTTTCCACAGCAACCGAAAACGCTCACAGCTCCGCGCCTCAATCATCGCATTCATTAGGAGTTTCTCCACCAATTGTTGTTCCCGGTTGCCTCCTTTCTTACTCAGTTTGGCTAGTTCTTCTACATATTCATCTTTTCGCTGGGGGCCAAGAATCAACCCCCTTTTTTTTATCTCGGCCAATACCCTTGCAAAATGATCCCACTCTTCTGCAACTACCGGGGTTAACACTTCCAGAATTTGTTTTTTATCAAAAAATTGTACGATCAGCGAAATGCAGGAAGTGGCAGCTTTCTGTTCACAATAAGCATGGTCGGTAAGGATGTCTCCTATATTTTTTTCTGCAATGTCTACCCAACGAGGGTCGGTTGGAAGTTCAAGACCAAGCACGTGCTTTTCCATGGCGTGTTTAAATGTTAACAAGAAAATTTATCTGGGATTAGCCCACATTTGGCTAACCAATAAAGGAAACTCAAAAATAATCAATCGAATAAAATAAGTTCAAAGCCAAAATCAAGGGTGTTTCGAACATTAGGATAACCGGGCGTAGGGATATAACCTTGCTTCGTGAAGGCCTGCAACAAGTTAATATATTTCACAAAGAATCGCCCCCGCTTAATTCGTCCGTTTAAGAAAATATCCGTAGTGAAAAATGAAGGACTGATAAATTTATTTTGAATGTAAAATTGCTGTATGGCAGGATCATAACCCAGTGCTTTATAGGCGGACATTACATGGGTATCTACGCCCACCTGCATTTGGAGGGCGCCTTTGAAAAGGAAATTCTCATAACTCAATTGCGCATTGGTAAACCAGGTTGGAATACTCAACGCATTATCCTCATTGCCGAGTAAAGTCGTGTAAATTACATTTGACCGAACATGAAGGCGCTTGAAGAACCTAAAATCCAGACGCACTTCGGGGGAAATTACTTGTTGGTTGTTGGAGGACTGCCGTGGCATAGCAAGCTGAGGCACATCCGTAGGATGGACAAAATAGATGTAATTGTGCAGCGCAGTATAGGTCAAGCCAGGAGAGATAAAAAGTGGGCCTAATTGGGCCTTTATCCTACCGCTTAATTGATTCGTAAAGGTATTGTTGAGGTTATTCACCCAGGTATTGTAGCCACCATAGTATCCTTGCTGCATAAAACCTGGCTTTGCCAACATACTTTTTAGGTCTGCGTCTAACCAGGGAGTACGCAATGCGCCATCAATTTTATAATGCCCATCAAGAAGATATTCGGCCTGCCCAGAGAGGGTGCTTGTCGAATCAAAATTGAAAGCAATACGGCTTCCAATATAGTTTTCTAAGCCAACTGCACCCGGCACTTGACCTTGTAAGTTAGCCATTACGTTGCTGTATGAGCGAAGTTTATAATAGAAATCATAAAACAAAAAGGCTGCGTTTCCTTTAAAGCCAGCTTCGTTCTGTGTTACCTGAAAGGTATTTACGTCATTGACTGCCGCGCTATCAGCCAGGCCAGTTTGAAAGCCAAAAAAACCAACCGTTTCAGAATTGGGGGTAACATGAAAAGTGTTTACCCGCTTGGTTAAATCTAGGCTGTGATAAAATTGAGCGGCCCTGGCCAATTGATATTGCTGGAACAAATGCACACCAGTCCTCAATTCATCGGTAGAAGCAAACGAACCACTGGGGTTTGTTGTTTGAGCAGAAAGGAACGGCACCGCATTCGGGTCGAAATACGCCTTATAGGTGGTGTCTACCTTTTGTTGTACACCACCGTTTTCAATGGCGTGGTGTTTGATCCTTCGGTAGCTCACCAGCAACTTGTATTTTGAATTCTTAGATTCATACGTACTGAAGAAATCGTAATACTGGCTACGTACCTGATAATCGGCTTTGCCGGATCCCTGGATTTGTTTAACCGAAAGAATGGGTCGATAATTGAATCCAAAATTCCACAGGGGATTGATGTTTCGTGTAAACTCAACATGAGTAAGGGAGCGCCCTTTACCACCCCAAATAACATTTACACGGGCAAAGGGAGATTTGGTATCGTAATAACGAGGGGTGGCTGATTCATAATAAAGGTCGTACACTTTAAAGCCAGAAGTTGCTCCGATCGTAGTAGAAACCAGCGGAAATATCGGATTAAGTGCGGTGCCAAGGTTTCCTAGATCCTGGTATTTGTTTTCATACTTCCTCACAAAATCCCAGCGGTGTAAATTGATTATGGAAGTATCTAACGGCTTGTAATTTTTTTTATTTTCAAAAAGATCAAGCTCTGTAGTAGAGAGAACGGTCTGTGGGCCATAGATCGTTTTTGCGGAGTCATTAACAATTTTTGAACGGGTTCGTTTAGCCGCCCCCGTGGGCTCACTTTTCATGGATTGTTCCACCCGTCTTCGGGATGGCCGATGGGTCGAATCGTCTTTTGCCGGATTATCTTGAGAAAATACATCGCCTACCCAAGCGAAAACAACAAAAAAAATAAAAAAACGGATAGGCACTACTGGTGAGTTTTAAGTTTTGGAGGGATTTAGCTTTGTTTTGATTTTTTCCATAACCAGCTTATCAAATTCCGCACCAGAGTTTAAAAAGTAGCTTTCAATCGGCAAATAAAACCAAAGTTTCTTGTTGAGCCCATTGCTCAACGAGGGAGATATGATTTTTACCATATCCTTTTCAGTAGTCAAAATAGAGATAGTGGGGTTGATTACTTTCCGTTGTATCGCTTCAATATCATCGATAGAATATTGGTGATGGTCGTTGAATCGAAAGTGATAGACCAAAGCGAATCGCGAGGAGACATAATCCTCGATTGGCTTGCTATTTGCTATTCCGGTTACCAAAATGATGTTTTTTTCGATTTTATTTCCTCCTTCGAAAGGAACAGGTTCGTGATAGCGGATGCCAGAAAAGAAAACGGGCTTATTTCCGGCAAAGCGTTTTGAAGCCCCTGAAAATTCAACTTCAGTTTCCTTTGTCAGGGAACTGCATTTGGTGGCAACCAGAATATTGGCTCTTTTGCTCCCTGATCGCGATTCCCTCAATCGGCCCATCGGAAGCAAGTGATCTTTAAAAAAGGGTTTTGAAAAATCCGAAAGCAAAATCGACAGTAAAGGCTTTACCGCCCGATGTTGGAAAGCATCATCTAAGAGGATGATTTGCACGTCTGGCTTTTTATTCAGCAGCTTGGTGATCCCTTCTACTCGACTTTCACAAACTACTACCGTCAACTTCTTCCCAAATTTCCGATAGAACTGGAAAGGTTCATCACCTAAAGTAGATGAATCATCGTGCCTTTCAGCCTGTAAAAAACCGTGGGTATCGCGTCCATAACCTCTGCTCAAAATCGCAACCGAGTAATGGTCCACTAACAAATTCACCAAGTACTCGATCATAGGGGTTTTGCCCGTTCCGCCCACACTAAGATTACCAACAACTACCAAGGCTTGATCAAAGGAATGGGACTTTTTCCATCCAATATCATAAAGTAGATTTCGGCATTGTGTGATAACGCCATAAAGCCAAGCAAAGGGAAAGAGTAAAAGGGATAGCATCGGTGCGATCTTTTTCTAATTTTGGCCTCAAAATTAACTATTCAATGCCAACGGTAACGATAAAAGATATTACGGACTATTTAGAGTCACTTGCTCCGCTTTCTTATCAAGAGGATTATGACAATAGTGGGCTGTTGACAGGTAATGCCTTGTGCCCTGTAAATGGGATTTTGGTCACCCTTGATTGTACCGAAGAAGTGGTAGAAGAAGCCATTCTTCAAAAGTGCAACCTGATTGTAGCTCATCACCCCATCGTTTTTCGGGGGCTAAAAAAACTTACAGGCCAAACTTATGTAGAGCGTACGCTTATCAAAGCAATCAAAAATGATATTGCCATTTATGCCATTCATACCAACCTCGATAATATTTATACAGGCGTGAACCATAAAATTGCGGAGAGAATAGGGTTGAAAAATTCAAAAATTCTTAAACCAAGAATAGATACCTTAATGAAGCTCGTAACCTTTATTCCAAAAGAAAAAGTGGGAGAGGTAATGGATGCAATGCATAAGGCCGGTGCAGGGAACATTGGCCATTATAAAAATTGCAGCTTTCAAGTTGCCGGAGAAGGAGCGTTTACCCCAACGGACAGCGCCCAACCCTTCATTGGGCAGCACCATCAGGCAGAGCGGGTAGAAGAAGTACGGGCCGAAGTGATATTTCCTAAGCATCTTTCCTCCGCAATAATTAAATCACTAAAACTAGCTCATCCTTATGAAGAAGTTGCTTATTATCTTTCTTTGCTAGAGAATGAGAATCAAGAGGTGGGGGCGGGAATGATTGGTGCCTTAGAAAGTGAAATGGAACCAAAGGCATTTTTGGAACGTTTAAAAAAAGCTATGAATTCACCTTGCATCCGGTTTACTCGGCCAATCGACAGGAAAATAAAGAAAGTGGCCGTATGTGGCGGTGCTGGAAGCTTTCTTCTTTCTACAGCCATAGCCAAAGGAGCCGATGTGTTCGTCTCTTCCGATTTCAAATACCACGAATTCTTTGATGCCGAAAAAAAAATAATGATTGCCGACATTGGCCATTATGAGAGTGAACAATTCACAAAAGACTTACTATTCGATGTTTTGAAGGATAAATTCACTACTTTTGCGATTATTTTTTCAAAAACGTCCACGAACCCACTTAGCTATTTATAAATAATGGAAAATCAGACAGTTGCGCAGAAGTTAGAAGCCTTAGTAAAACTTCAATCCATTGATTCCAAATTAGATGAACTTAAAAAACTCCGTGGAGACCTCCCTGATGAAGTTCAGGATCTGGAAGACGAAATGGAAGGTTATAAAGTGCGCCAAGGCCGTTTTGAGGACGAATTGAAGGAATTGGAAGAGGCCATCAAAAAAAATAAAGAAGGCATTAAAGAGGCGGAAAAGTTAGTAAAGAAATACAACGAGCAGCAAAAAAACGTAAAAAATAACCGCGAGTTTGACGCGATCACCAAGGAGATAGAACTACAGGAATTAGAAGTGCAGATTTGCGAGAAGCGGATCAAAGAAGCGAAGGATAAAATAGAGGCCAAAAAGGTTGAAATTGGCTCGATTGATGCCTTGATCAGCGAACGACTCAAAGATCTTGAGAATAAAAAAAGTGAATTGCAAGATATTCTCGGTGAAAATCAGGAAGAAGAGAAAAAGCTATTGTCTGATCGGGAAAAAGCCACAAAAAAAATTGACGAAAAATTAATGAAACATTATGACCGCCTTCGTAAAAGCCTTACCAACGGGCTTGCGGTGGTACGTGTAGTACGTGGTGCAGCGGAGGGTTGCAATATCATAATCCCTGCTCAAAAAATTGCAGAGATCAGGGAAAAGAAAAAAATCGTCATCGATGAGCACTCGGGCAGGATTTTGGCCGATGTAGATTTAGGACCAATCGAAGAAGAAGCGAAACCAAAAAAAGCTACTCCCGTTAAAAGGACTAAAAAAGTTGCCTAATTATTTACTTATAAAGTTTATAAAAAAAACAGGCTCTACCGCCTGTTTTTTTTTATTTTTTTTGAGTTCTGCCAAAGCGGAATTCACGGATCAGGTATGGCAGTTTAGTAGTGAAATGCAAAAAGCATATCAGTTGGTTCTCAACCTCCAATCCGATAAGGCGAATGAATTGCTAAATAAAATAGCAGATCCTTCTCAGCAACTTCATAAAATATACGTCCTTAGCTTGAGTGAAACCGTGGACGTACTTATTAGCGAAGACCAAAAAAAATTTGATCTTTTAGAAGCGCATTTCCGTAAACGACTTCAGGTTGTTGAAAATTTACCAGAAGGTCCTGAAAAACTTTTCCTTCAAGCTGAATTGAATTTGCAACGCGGCTTTAACTTACTTAACCTGGATCAAAGCGTCAGCGCTGTTTTTGCTATTCGTAAAGCGTATAACCTTACCCAGGATTGTTTAAAGGATTATCCCAACTTTATCCCCATAAAGAAAACAAGTGGTGTTATACAGGTAATGATTGGGGCAGTACCTGACAAATACCAATGGTTCATGAGTTTGCTAGGAATGCAGGGATCGGTTGTCACTGGGCAACGACAGTTACAAGATTTAAGAAATTCCAATTCGTCACTTAGCCTGGAGGCCACCCTACTCTACTTTACCATTAAAGGCCTTATTAATCAACAATTTTCTGAGGCCTCGAAAGGTTTATTGGGTTGCCTAAAAGAGCAACCTGAAAATCGTTTAGTACTTTTCTTAGCCATCAACATGGTGGCCAAGGATTCGCAAAGTGAGACGGCATTGGAGTTAATATCTAAACTTGATCACCAAGGCCAAGGCTTGCAAATGGATTATGTGGAGTACCTGCGGGCAGAAGCCCTGCTGAATAAAGGCGAATACAGCAGTGCCATTGTAGCCTATCAAAAATTCATAAAGGGTTATCGGAGTCCGAGTTTCAAGAAAGACGCTAATTATAAAATTGGAATCTGCAATTGGCTGATGAATGATGAAGCGGAAGCGAAACTCTATTTTGAAAGAGCTAAAGTAACAGGAAGAGCCCAGGCAGATCCAGATCGATATGCTGCCGCCCAACTGGAAGAAAAAAGACTGCCTAACCAAAAACTTTTGAAACTCAGATTTTCCACGGATGGTGGGTTCTTTCAAGAGGCACAAGCGGTTCTTCAGACCTTGCAATTTGCCGAATTGAAAACCGTAAAAGATCAAACGGAATATTTTTATCGGAAAGGTAGGTTAGCGCAAAAATTGGATGACTTTGAGATGGCCAAAGTCAATTATCATAAGGCCATTCAACTCGCCAAAGAAAACCCTTGGTATTTTGCCCCAAATGCAGCCTTGCAGTTAGGCTATATCTACCGGGATCAAAAAAACTATGTAATGGCAAAAAAATATTTTGAGCTGGCCCTTACGTATAAAAAACACGAGTACAAAAGCTCTATCGACAGCAAATCGCGTTCTGCACTTGATCAATTGAAGTTTGTTAAAATATAGATTCAGACGCCTGCTCTTTCTTCAAGAGATCAATCTTTTCTAGGTGACTTAAGTCGTTATATTTTTTTACGCTTACCAAGCTCCCCGTAAATTCAAGAAGGTATAAACATAAGTTAGCGTGTTCAAACATATCCATGCTTTTCAGTGGATAGTGCACTAATTGGCATAGTAAAATTCGCATGGCACGGCCGTGCATACAAATCAAGATATTCTTCTCTTGAGGAGTATTAAGAATAATATCGATGGCCGGTTGTTGTCGGGTGGCTACTTCCTCAGGGCTTTCGCCTCCATTGATGCGATGGGAAGTATTTCCGTTTTGCCATTGATTCAACATCCAATGGTAGTAGGCATCTTCATCAGGTGTGATCTTCTGACCTTCATTTGTACCCCAACTTATTTCATTCAATCCAGAAAGTGCCTCAAAAGGAATTCCCATTTTTATGAATTCAGCGACCGATTCTTTTGTTCGCTTTAACTTGGAAGTATAAATCTTATCAAAGGATATCGATTTGTACGTTTCAAAGAATGCCTTCGCCTGAGCCACTCCGGTTTCATTCAACGAAGAGTCAACACCACTCCCTTGAACGATCCCCTGACGGTTATATTCCGTTTGCCCGTGGCGGATCAGATAAATTTTTTTGACAGACAATTTCCTTAAATTTGGTCGCAAAAATAGGGAAATTGTTCAATCCACCGAGAGAAACCTTCATCACGCTATTATGACTATTTTTAAACCTGGCATCACCCTTGAATTACTGAATAAATTGTCGGCAAACACGTTGGCCGAACATCTGGGCATCGAATACACGGTCTTCGGTGAAGATTTCATTGAAGGAAAAATGCCGGTGGATCATCGAACCCATCAACCCCTCGGAATGTTACATGGAGGCGCTTCGGTGGCATTGGCTGAAACATTGGGCAGTGTGGCGGCCATGTGCTGCCTCGATACCCAATTGCAATACCCAGTGGGGTTGGAGATCAATGCCAACCACATTAAAAGTGTGCGTAATGGTTTTGTTGTTGGGAAAGTGAAGGCCGTGCATATTGGAAAAAAAACTCATGTATGGGAGATCAGGATATCAACAGAAAAAAATGAACTGGTTTGTATTAGCCGGATAACGATGGCCATCCTAGACAAAAAATAATGAAGGTTGTAAGTGAGCAATATAAAATAGGGGAAAGGGAATTTGTAAAAAGCCTTATCCCACAAATAATAGATCATGGGGGTTCGATGATGTTCTGGCGACTCCCCAATAGTGATGAAAAGAATCTCATTGTCTGCAATTCTGGCGCAACGGTTGTTGACGATGTCTCCTTGGAAAATTCAAAGCCGGGTTTTGTATTTGCCCCCTTCATCCCCGAAAGCAAAAAAAACTTTTACTCAGCAGATTTGGTATTTCGTTTCAAAGGAGAGGAAATTATCGAAGGCCCAGATCTGAATAACACAAAATATGCCTTTCAAAAAGGTGCGCAAGCTAAACCCATCGAAAAATCTTCCGCATTTTATACAAGTGCAAAAAAATCAAACCGCCCATCCGATTACAAAAAATTAGTCCGGAACGGAATTCAATTGATAGAGGCTGGTGCATTTGAAAAAATAGTGCCCTCCCAATTCAGAGACGTTAACCTGCCCGATAATTTCGATCCTCTAAAAATATTTTACCGGCTTTGTGAAAAGCATCCCAACGCTTTTGTCTCGTTCCTATCTTCACCCGAAACAGGAACATGGCTTGGCGCATCACCAGAGTTATTGGTTAGCGTAGAAGGTGCTGACAAATTCCGTACCATTGCACTTGCGGGAACACTCCCTTATCATGCGGAAATGAATTTAAAAGCAGTGGCATGGACACAAAAAGAAATCGAAGAGCAAGCTTTGGTTTCGCGCTACATTATTAATTGCTTCAAAAAAATCCGGGTTAGAGAATATGCAGAACATGGTCCGCGTACGGTAGTAGCTGGCAGTCTTTTACATTTACGCACCGATTATGAAATAGACATGAAAGAAGTCAACTTCCCACAATTGGGTTCTGTGATGTTGAAATTGCTCCACCCCACCTCAGCCGTATGTGGAATGCCACTTAAAGCAGCCTTTGATTTTCTGCAAAGCCAAGAGGGCTATGATCGCGAATTTTATAGTGGTTATCTTGGTCCAGTGAATTTTGACGGCAATAGCAATCTCTTTGTTAACCTACGTTGTATGCAGCTCTTCGAAAAAACAGCCCGCCTATACGCTGGTGCGGGAGTGACGGCAGACTCTGATCCTCAAAAGGAATCGGAAGAAGTAGATATAAAAATTCAAACTTTGAGTCAAATTATCAACCCCTAAGTTTTGCGCTTTCAACCCATTTTTGACATTGCCGAAATCTGCACTAGAAAAGGAGTCAACCAAGCCATTCTTTGTCCCGGAAGTCGATGCGCACCACTCACGCTGGCCTTTGTAAACCATGAAGATGTAAAAGTCCGCACCCTTAGCGATGAACGGAGTGCTGCGTTTGTTGCCTTGGGCATTGCACAACAGACAAGTTCTCCTACAATTCTCGTTTGCACCTCTGGATCAGCTGCTTACAATTTTTCACCAGCTGTGGCGGAGGCATTCTTTCAACAAATTCCATTAATTATTTTCACTGCCGATCGCCCCAAGGAATGGATCGATCAATATGATGGGCAAACTATCCGACAAGAAAATATTTTCGGCAGGCATGTAAAAAAATCATTTACGCTGCCCGAAGATTATGAACATCCCGATTCGATCTGGTTCATTCATCGCACAATTAATGAAGCAATAAATTTATCGGAAGAATATCCAAAAGGCCCTGTTCATATCAATGCACCTTTTCGGGAACCGCTTTATCCTGCAAAAGACGAAAAAATTTCATTTAGCAAAAACATTAAAATCATTCAAAATACAAAATCGGTTTCGACTTTATCAGGAGAAGAAATTGATGATTTGAAAAGAAATATAATGAGTTTTTCAAAAGTATTGGTGGTCAGTGGTCAGCAAGATTTTGATGATGGCCTTAGTAAGGCCGTAGAAAATTTTTCGAAGGCTTATCCAGCACCATTGGTTGCGGATGTAATTTCTAATCTTCACCCAGTGGCCAGTGTCCTACGTTATTCGGATACTTTTTTATCGGTCTGTGGCAGCGATGTTCAAAAATCATTGCAACCTGAATTGCTCATCACCTTCGGAAAATCAATCATTTCAAAAAACACAAAAAAATTTTTGCGGAATTTTAAACCCAAGGAGCATTGGCACATTCAACCCAATGGTCTGGCGGCCGATACCTTTCAGTCGCTCACAAAAGTAATCGTTGCAGATCCTAAGAGTATTTTCAAAGCATTGACTTCCATCAAAAAGGAGGCGGGATTTGAAAGGCAGAAAAAGGAAAATTTTTTTCGCGTTTGGCAAGCGGAAGAACACCGCACCATTCATTCAATGAACCGGTACTTTAAAAACGCTCCATTTTCAGAACTCGCTTTAGTAAAAGAATTTATTTCGGGCTTACCGGGGAGGTGTAATTTACATTTGGCCAATAGCATGTCAGTTCGTTATGCCAATTTTATCGGTCTTGAAGCCGGTAAAAGAGGGGTTCATGTTTTCGCTAACCGCGGTACCAGCGGCATCGATGGTTGTTCCAGTACAGCCGTAGGCCACAGTTTGTGCACTGAAATCCCAAATTTCTTAATCACGGGCGATTTGGCTTTCTTCTACGATCGTAATGCCTTTTGGCATAACTATCCGCTACCAAACCTACGGGTGCTGGTGTTGAATAATCATGGTGGAATCATTTTCAACATAATTGACGGGCCGGGAAATGTGCCAGAAAGTGAGGAGTTTTTTGTAACTCAGCAAAAGCTTTCTGCACGCCATCTGGCCAATGAATATGGCTTTGAATACATCTGCCTTGACGGTTCAAAAAAAACGAAGAACAGTTTAAAAAATTTCTTCCTCTTTGATGGGCCTACCAAAATTCTTGAAATGGAAAGTAGCCAAGAAGAAAACAAAGAAGCATTCGATAAATTCAAACAACAAATTAAATCAGGATATGGAGCTTAAGTACGATTGGAAACCAGTGACACAGTATCAGGAAATACTATTTCAAAAATATCAAGGAATTGCGCGTATCAGCATCAACCGCCCGCGTGTGCACAATGCATTTACTCCCCTCACGGTCAATGAAATGATCGATGCGATGACGATTTGCCGTGAAGATCCAGAAGTAGGCGTGATCATTTTGACGGGTGAAGGCGGCAAAGCCTTTTGCAGTGGTGGAGATCAAAGCGTTCGTGGCCATGGTGGCTATGTCGGATCTGATGCAGTTCCTCGTTTAAATGTTTTGGATTTGCAAAAATTAATTCGTTCAATTTCAAAACCAGTAATTGCAGCGGTGGCAGGTTGGGCCATTGGTGGCGGACATGTGCTACATGTGGTTTGCGACTTAACGATAGCCGCTGAGAATGCACGCTTTGGGCAAACGGGCCCTATCGTAGGCAGCTTTGACGGTGGTTTTGGCGCCTCTTATCTGGCCAGAATTGTTGGGCAAAAAAAAGCCCGAGAGATATGGTACCTCTGTGATCAATACGATGCGCAAGAAGCCCTTGATATGGGTCTCGTTAATAAAGTTGTTCCCCTTGACAAGCTGGAAGAAACCTATGTGGCCTGGGCACACAAAATTTTAAGAAAAAGCCCACTGGCTATCCGGATGTTAAAAAGCTCCTTCAACGCTGAACTCGATGGTCAAGCCGGCATTCAAGAACTCGCAGGAAATGCCACCTTACTCTACTACCTAAGCGATGAAGCTAAAGAAGGCAAAAATGCCTTCATCGAAAAACGGCAACCTGACTTTTCAAAATTCCCTAAGTTTCCCTGATCACGGATGGCGTGGCTACTTCTCGATAAAGAAAAAATTTCAATAGATGAGATAGGTACATTACCGCTTGAAAAAAGAAAAGCTGATTTTGGGTACTCGGCACTTAAGTTTTGTCAAGAATGGCTAGCCGGTAAAAACGAATTTACCATATCCACTTCGGGCTCAACTGGAACGCCCAAAACAATTACACATTCTCGAAGTCAAATGGAGGCCAGTGCCAGGCAGACGATACAAGCACTGAACTTGAAGAATGAGGAAACGGCACTGGTTTGTTTGGATACCCAATACATAGCAGGGCAAATGATGTTGGTGCGAAGTTTACTTTCTGGAATGAATATGGTGATCGTTGCTCCATCTTCCAATCCACTTTCAAAAATTGAAAATCAAAAAATTGATTTTGCTGCATTGGTTCCGCTTCAATTAGAGTTCATTTTAAAAGAAGCCCCTGAAAAATTGAATGAAGTTCGTTGCGCAATTATTGGTGGTGCTTTAGTAAGTTCTTCCCTCAAAGAAAAAGTGAAGCACAGCCGTTGCGAAGTTTTTGCTACTTATGGGATGACGGAAACCCTTTCGCATATTGCCTTGCAACGACTAAATGGCGATTCACCCCAGGATTATTTCGAAGCATTTCCTTTAATTGAAATTCGATTAGACCAGCGTGACTGTCTCTGCATTAAAAGCCATTATCACCCAACCGAAATTGTGACTAACGATTTGGTAGAGCTCATAGGGCAAAATAAATTTCGATGGTTAGGAAGAATTGACAATGTCATTAACACCGGTGGTATAAAAGTCATTCCTGAAAAAGTGGAAACTATCCTGCAGGATATCCTTAATTCCTTTTCCATAAAGAATCGATTTTTCATCGCGGGGTTACCCGATCCTAAATTAGGAAGCAGGGTAATAGCACTATTTGAAAATCCTTCGTTCAATAAAGAAATTCAGGAAGAAGTACTTTTTGAAGCTCATTCACGGCTAACCAAATACGAAGTGCCAAAAGAGATCTTCTTTGTTAATCAATTCACGGAAACTCAAAATGGAAAAATCAACCGTCTCGAAACGATTAAATTTAATTTATAGGAATTAGACCTTATCTTCTGCAAAGGTGAGTACGTACCCGTTATTATCCACAATTGAAAATTCAGTCGCTCCATAAAAAGTCTTATTCAATTCGGAGATCACTTTAGTCTTGTTTTTTATCTTTGAATGAAAATCGTGTATGTCTTTTAACTTGATGTAGAGAAGCATGGAGGCTCCATCCGTTCGTTTAATTTCAGGATGCGCTTCACCCAAACTGCTAAAGGTTTGAAACATAAAGATTACCGTCCCCTTGCGCATCATGACCCAGTCGTATGCTCCCTTTTCAGGCATTGTCATTGCCGTTTCAAATCCTAGCTGACCATAAAACGCGATGGTGGCGCTCATGTCTTTCACAAAAATATTTGGCACTAAACTTTCCATTTGATTGATTTTTAATTTCGTGAAAATTCATTTCTATAATTCCTGGGACTGCCTATATTATTTTAGCAAAGTCACCTCACCCTTGCCCCTTTCAAAAATAGAAAGGAGCATCGGGGTAGGCTAACCGCTAAGTTATTTCTTTAGATTCTTCCCTGACCTAAGCTGAAACAATTCCTTTTGCAGATCAAGTACTACGCTTGCTAATTGTTCGACAGAGGCCTGTGGTTTTACTTCTGCATCCGGAAACTGCACGCTGATGTAGGCTTTTGCCGACCAGGCTTCCATCACCTCTTCCCCGTCCACTTGATAGGGTGCATATTGCCGATTATCCGAAACCAAAAAAAGTTTGCCGTTTTCCTCGAGGTAGTTGAAGACACGTTTGTATACCACGCCCTCATGTTGTGTCACTAAGATATAGGTCTTTCCGCTTTTGATTTCATTTAGTTTTTCAACGTACTCGCCTACGATAATAGACCCTGGCATCAACGGCAGCATCGAGTCGCCTTTAATTTCGAAGGCGCGATAAGTTCCATGTTTTAGCACCGGAAGATGAAACCGAGGCAACTCTTTAACAAATTCTGGGTCGGCATACCCATTGAGGTATCCGGCTGCGGCTTTCACGGGTACAAATTCAATATTATCTTTTCGATCGTGGTCGACAGTAATGACCAACACTTCTTTACCGCGATTAAATGTAGGTGGTATTTTTGGTTCGGTTTTCGTCAGGTCTGTTCCAATAAGGGCTTCTATAGTGATGCCGAAGATTACGGCCATCTTTTGCAGCAGTTCAGCCCGCGGCTCTGCGCGGCCTTCTTCATAAGCGCCAACGAGTGAGCGCTTGATTCCCAACTTTTGAGCAAATTCATCTTGCGTTAATTGCAATTTCTTGCGTAGGGTGCGGATGTTTTCGTTCAGACTTACCATAGCTTTATTTTTTAAAGATTAAGATTCTCCCTGAATTGTTCTTGCGATTGCCAAAGGAAAAAAGATTGCGTTGAAAATAGCGCTCAGTATTGGCCATCCCTTTCAAGTGATGATCGATTTTTTTAATTACATCATGTACTGAAGTGTGGGGTTCAGCTAAGAGATAACCATAGAAGCCATCTGTCAATCCTTCTGTGGAAAAATTAATTTGAAAGCGACCAGAGCTGAGTTTTTTGCTTTTGAGTTTTAATTTTTGGGTATCCATTAGCTAAATATTTTAGCTAAATAAGTGCTATTTCCGATTCAAAGCAAGATTTAAACTAAATATTTTAGTTTTTAGAAAGAAAAACCTGTCTTCGTAAAGATTTAGAAATTCGCCAATGGCATAAGCGAGCATGGAAGCAATACCTAAATGGTTCTAAAAAACTAACCTTTCTTCTCCAACGCGTTCTTGCCGTATTCAATACACTTGGCCACTTCTTTGATCGGGTCAGAGCCAGCAGGCACATCATATTCAAATTCGATGGTGCCGGGGAATTTGTATTTATTGTTTCGCATCAGTTGAAGCACGGCTACGATGGGCGTGTCGCCTTCGCCCCAGGGCACGTTAATCCCACCATTCGCCTTTGATTTCCTATCCTTCAAGTGTGTGCTGTAAACGCGATCATGTTTGGCTTCCAGCAAGGGAAGAGGATCGAGCCCAGCGGCAACGTAATGGCCGATGTCACAATTCAGTCCATTGTAGGGTGATTGAGAAAGTGCTTCGTCCCAAAAGGTAAACGTTTGTTGTAAATGGCCATGATAACCAACTCCAATCTTATTTTTTTCTGCTATAGCACCCAGTCTTTTGCTTTGTGCCGGATCGCGGGGAAGTTCCACGGTAACATGGGTAGCACCCAGTTCCTTTGCAACGCGGAAGGCATAGTCGATTTCCGCATCGGTATTTTTTTCACCCAGGGCATTCGGTTTCCAGGCATAAATGGAAACGCCTGCTTCGTTGTACATTTTTCGCAATTGCTTAAACTTTTCCATCGACACGGAAGCCCGCCATTTTGCTAAGGTCTCGGCTTTGGCGGCTTGCTCGGCTTTTTGTTCAGCCGTGAATTCAGGACGTGGAGCGCCAGGAACAAAGGGTTTCATCGGTTCAGTGCTGGCATTAGGTGCCCCAGCAAATGCTTCTGCTGTGGTGCCCATCAACTCGATAGCACTCACGTTGGCCTCCAGGCAATACTTTAACACTTGTTCGGCATTGGTAGGCAAGCTTCTAAAGGAATAGGTGATCGTACCTAGCTGTACTCCGTTAAATTTGGAATTAGGCTTGCCCAGGTTTTTTAGTATAGCCGGTGTTCCAAAAACTTGCGAGGAACTTAGTGCCATGCCCGTGATAGCAAATGCAGATTTGCCAATGAATTCCCTGCGTGATAGGGAAGAAGTCAGTTTGGATTTATGTTTCATTTCCGGTTCAGATTTTAGTTGCGTATGAAATAGGGGAAAACGTGGATCATTAAATAAATATACTCGTAAGATAGACAGAATGAGTTCCAGTCTAAACCCTTTTTATTTGAACGGATTTGGAGGGCTAAAATGTTTTTCCATATTAATCCTTTTACAATTCAATTTGAGAGGTTTTTTCTGCATCGGATCGGGATAAGAAGACGATTATCATTAAAATTCATGAGGTTTGTCATGAATTGAATCGTAATGCTTTCCCATGTTTGGAGAAGTTTACACAATGGACATCTTCCCAAATTTTCAAAACCGAGATATCATCATCTCAGAAACAGACCCCTACGGCACAATACTTTATGCCAACGATAATTTTTGTGCGATTTCGGGTTTCAGCATGGAAGAACTTGTGGGCAGCCCACATAAGATAATCAGGCATCCATCCATGCCCAAAGAGCTCTTTCATTTTTTGTGGGCTACCCTAAGGAAAGGAGAGGTTTTCAGAGGAATAATAAAAAATCAAACTAAGGATCAGCTTCACTATTGGGTTAACAGCACGATTTTGCCTGTATTTGAAAATGGAAAAGTGGTCAAGTACACTGCCGGAAGACATTTAATTACCGATGATAAGCTGGCCGAAGAACTATATAATTTGCAAGCACAGAAGTATGGATGGAAAATCTAGTAAAATGGAAAGAACGCAAATAGTCAATGGGAAATCTTTTTGCTACAGTAGTTGGCAATCAAAGGCAGAGGTGAACAATCCTTTCTTCTGAGGAAAATAATTAATCAACTTTGATATACTTTTTTCCTTTTGAAGCGTTAAAACACAATAATTTAAAATCAAAACCAATAACATTATGAAAACCATGAGCCGTGCCATCCTTTTGATGGCCTTTTTGATCGCGGGAACTGCTGCAGGAAGCTATGCGCAGACTGAAAAACCAAAGAAGGAGAAGAAAGAAAAGGGAGAGAAGAAAGAAAAGAAGGAAAAAAAGGAAAAAGGCGAAAAGAAAGAAAAGCCTGAAAAGAAAGAGAAAAAGAAGAAAGACTAGAAAAAAAGGGGCAAAAGCCTCTTTTTTTATTTTCCAAGGTTAGTCATTTAACGCTTGATAGACGAGTACTTTAAATTTACCAGTAGTTTCTGCGATGTGTGAACCCCACATCTGCCGATAGAGCAACACGACCATTTTTTCTTTGGGATCGACCCAATAGGTAGTGGAAAAGGCTCCGCCCCAGGAATAGGTTCCTTCCTGACTTGGAAACAGACTGCTCCCTTTCTCGCTGACAATTTCAAAACCAAGCCCAAATTTGTTAGCGCCCATTGAAAGATCGCCAATTTGATTCATCGTCATCATTCGCACGGTATTGCGACTCAAGAACCTAACTCCATTGTATTCGCCATTGTTGAGCATCATTTGCAGGAAAACAGCATAATCATAGATGGTTGATGACAAACCACCACCACCGGAAAAATAGGTTTTTTTATGGAGCGGATAATTCATGTCGCCTCCCCAAACTTTATCATATTTTTTAATTCCCGTGGAGTCTTCCATGAAGAAATTGACCAAACGATTGGCTTTCTCTGATGGTAAATTGAAGTAGGTATCGTTCATGCCAAGCGGTTTGAAAATTCGCTGATTAAAAAATTCTTCCAATGTCATGCCAGACCAGATTTGAACAAGATATCCCAGTAAATCAGCATTCAGTCCGTACGTCCATTTTTCTCCCGGCTGATGCATTAAGGGCATGGTTCCAAGGCGAGTCATCGCGTCCGACAATTCATCATTTGTTACATCAAGTCCTCCGGTAATTTTGTTCTTCGCATAGATTGCTTTGGCCTCTTCGCTGCCGATTTGAGCATAACCAATCCCAGAGGTATGGGTCAGCAGGTCGCGAATGGTAATTTGTCTTTTGGCCGGAATGGTGATGTAGGTGGTGTCTTTCGCATTATACTTATCAAGTACTTTATTGTTGGCAAAGGAGGGGATATATTTTGAAACCGGATCCTCCAGTAAAAACTTACCTTCTTCCCAAAGCATCATGGCGGCCACGCTCGTGAAGGCTTTAGTTTGCGATGCGATTCTGAAAATGCCATTTTTGTCAAGCGCAGTTTTAGTCTGCAAATCATTGTAGCCGGCCGACTTATAAAAGACCATTTTCCCATTTCGAACAATCAACGCTACCGCGCCATTTAACCACCGCTTTCTTACCCAATCGTTCATGTTGCTGTCAAGCCGTGCCAGACGTTGAGATGAGAAACCACCGGCCTCTGGCTTGGCTTCAGTGATGATGGGTAAAGTATTTTCCTTTTTGGGGTTGCAAGAAAAAATCAGCGGTAGGCAGAGCCCAAGAATAAAACGTTTCATCGCTTTTGGAGTTTGGTGGAACTGGGAAGAATTCTATTTTAGATCGAAGATAACTCGCCTTTTGATATAACTCAAATTAGTAAATTTCCTGACCGAACAGTTATCCTTCAAAGTTGATGTTTTTATTTTTTTCAGAGATCATCGATTCCAGCAGGCATCTTTTCTCCCCGTGTCCTCTTTACTTTTATCTTCCGCTCAATCCATTCCGGATAGCCAGATGTATTTTCTGCTTCATAGATCCTCACACTTTGTGCCTGGTCTTGCTTCAGTAAATCATCCGTTTTGCATTTGAGGATTTTAGCGGCAGTTTGCACCCCCGAGTAACTAGCGCCAGCAACGCCATGCGACAAAATACTTGCACCACATAAATACAGATTTTCAATTTCGCTTTTTGATCGATAGGCAAAAGGCCCTGTTTGTTTGAAATTCTTTTCGGTTCCATAGACCGATCCTTGAGTGGCATTGATATAGTATTCGTTGGTTATGGGGGTACCCAATTCTTTACGCACAATAGTATTACTGATGCCAGGCACTACTTTTTCGAGACCGTTGATCATTTTCTGAATTAGAGCCTCCTTAAATTGTGTGTAAGCCACAGAACGGATAGTTTCTTCATTTTTAAATAGCTTGAAGGATTCATAATCAATATAGGTGATGGCTTCAATGCAATGATGGGTGCCATCAAAACTTGTTGGATCTTTTAGGGTTGTACAACTGACAAACATCCCGTGAAAACTTTTACCAGATCGAATATCGATCGCCATCATTTCTTTAAAAAAATCATCCATATCCCGATCTGGATAAACCCAAATATTACCTGAATCAAGCCCACTTTTACTTACATCCATGGCTACCGTTAAGAACAACATGAGTGACGTGCAGGAATAGTCAGTATGGTTAAGTTTTTTTAATAATGGTTTACTTAGGTTTTCAGCCCCTACCATACTAAGATAAGTTTTGCTGGGATCTGCATTTGAGATAATTCTTTTCGCAAATAGTTGTTCCCCATTTTCAAGTTCTACCCCAACAGCGGTTTTTTTCCTGTCACCTTTTAATATAATTCTTTTTACGTTTTGCTTCACGCGAATCTCACTTCCATTTTTCTTTATGGCCCTGGTCATTGCTTTTACAATAGCGCCTCCTCCACCCATCGGGTAATAGCCACCGTTGAAATAGTGATCCATTACTGCGCAGTGCAAAGGAAAACTAGCTTGATTTGGTGGTAATCCGTGATCACCACACTGAACGTTGAGTATCCTTTTTAATAAAGGATCTTTAATGTGCCAATCGATGACTCTCTTTAAGCTGAACAATCCATACTTCCCAAGGTTTCGAGTACGCCATGGGATGGTGACATTATCCCAAAAACCATCCATCTTCGGAATTAATTGCAACTCCCGGCTAACGGTACGGACTGTCTTCAAATATTTTTTAATATTTTTCTTCTCATGAGGGAAACGTTTTGAAAGGTTGTCGATCAGGGTATCAAAATCTGAAGGCAGATCAAATCGCTCATCACCAATCCAGCAATGCTCATAGCCAGATGCATTCATCTTAAAAAACACAAGGTCATTAGCAATTCCCAAACCTTTATATAATTCGCTAGTTGACTCTCCTTCGCCCAGCAGGCCAACATAATGAACCCCGGGTGTAAAACGATGGCCATCCAAATAAAAACTATGACACCACCCGCCAGGAACATCATGTTGTTCTAAAACCAAAACATGCTGACCTGCACGCGAAAGGCAGATTGCTGCTGAAAGCCCAGCCGCACCAGAGCCAATGACAATAGTATCTATTTCCTTTTGTTCTCGCATCTTAGTGTTTGCTTATTAGCTAATTTTAAGAGCTCCTTGAGATTTCTTTTTTTACGAATGTCAAAAGATACGATATCCTGAGACAATATTTATTCACCGGGGCATTTCAATTTGACGCTTAACTGACTAATCCCTCACCCAATTTCTCAATTCGATTACACCACTCGTCTGCCACCCTCTCCCCTGGGAGAGGGTTGAATAGCCTTACGTTAACGCAGAAACTCTTTGGGCGAGGGTGTGCGTATTTTTGAGATGCAACCCTATTCACCTATTGTTTTTGTTGCGGTGTTGTAAACTATATTTTCTCGGTTCTCCTTGATGATTATTTCGCTAAGGTGACGATAAAAAAAGAATAAGCCCGCTCAACAAAAGTTGAAACGGGCTCTTCCCTAAACCTAAACCTTAGTGCTTTTAAGCTACTTTGATTACTTGCTTGAGTGTTTTCTTTTCGTCCTTTGGAATGGTCAATTCCAAAATTCCATTATTGTACTTGGCATTAATCTTCGTGCCGTCTACATTTTCTGGTAGCGTGAATGAGCGGCTGAACGATCCGTATTGTGTTTCAATAGAATGAAAGTTTTTGTCTTTCTTTTCGTTCGTGAACTTGCGCTCACCGCTTACCGTCAGGTAATTGTCGTTGACTTCAATTTTGAAATCTTCTTTATTCAAACCAGGCACGGCTACCTGAACTTCGTAAGACGTTTCATTTTCGATCACGTCTACCTTAGGCGTAAAAGTGCTGCCTCCATTGCGCACAACAGATTCATTGAAAAAACGATCGACAAGGCTGCTGAAAGTTGAGGGCACAAAATCATTTGGGTTATAACGAATGATGCTCATAGTGTTTTTATTTTTTTGGTTAAACATGTTTTAAAATTCTTATTCGCCTATTAGGAAAAATTGTACCGATCCCAAAACAGCACTATTTTAATGCCAATACGGCTGATTGTATTGCTAAAAATTATATTTATATGCCATTATGGCTTATTATTTCGTATTACACGATTATTCCATTCAAAATTGTCCTTTCATCAAATAGTTTGGTTGGCTGCCTTTAATATCAATGATTTTGCGAACTTGGAACTGTTTGTAATCTATTGTCTTCTGTTATGATATTCGATTTAAAAAATAAAGTTGCAGTGATTACCGGAGGTGGCAGCGGAATTGGGAAAGCCATCGCGGAAGTTTTTGCTGAACAAGGGGCGCAGGTTTGCATTTTGGAATTGACACCTAAGACAGCCAAAGAAGCAGCTCAAGCATTGACCAATCAGCGGCTTTTGGCGAAAGGATTTCCCTGCGATGTAGCGCGGCAGGCCGAAGTGAACGCTGTAGCTCAATCCATCATAAAAAAATTTGGCAGGATTGACATCCTGGTAAACTGTGCAGGCATCGCCCATATCGGTAAACTCGAAACGACAAATGAAGAAGACTTTGACAGGATTTTTCAAGTTAATGTGAAGGGCGTTTACAATTCAATGCATGCCGTAATTAGTTCAATGGTTAAACAGAAAAGTGGAGTGATTCTAAATCTTGCTTCGGTGGCATCAACGGTAGGAATTGCTGATCGTTTTGCCTACTCGATGAGCAAAGGTGCCGTGGTCACCATGACGTTGTCGGTAGCAAAAGACTATATTAAAGAAGGTATCCGTTGCAATTGTGTTTCCCCTGCTCGTGTCCACACGCCTTTTATCGATGGGTTCCTCAAAAAAAATTATCCCGGAAAGGAAGCGGAGATGTTCGAGAAACTTTCTCAAACCCAACCGATTGGCAGAATGGCAAAGCCCATTGAAGTAGCTCACCTTGCCCTCTATCTTTGCTCAGATGAAGCGGCATTTATTACCGGGTGTGATTATCCAATTGAGGGCGGATTTGTTCGATTAAACAATTAAAAAAAATAAGAAATGAAATTATTTCGTTTTGGTGAAACCGGCAAAGAGAAGCCTGGAATTTTGATTGACAATGAAATGGCTGATCTCTCTTCATTTGGAGAAGATTTCGATGAGCGATTTTTTGAAACGGATGGCATCGAAAGATTGAAACTCTGGTTAAGTCAAAACCGGTCGGATCTCCCAAAGGTAAAACCAGGGGTTCGAATTGGAGTACCTTTTAAAAGGCCATCTAAAATTATTTGCATCGGGCTCAACTACACCAAACATGCGTTCGAAACGAATATGCCTTTGCCTACTGAACCGATTATTTTCTTTAAATCAACGTCAGCCCTAACTGGCCCAAATGATGGTGTGGTTATCCCAAGAAACAGCAAGAAAACGGATTGGGAAGTAGAATTGGCCGTGGTTGTGGGTAAAAAAGCTTCCTATGTAGAAGAGAAAAATGCAATGGATTATGTGGCCGGATTCTGTCTGCACAATGATTACAGCGAGCGCGAGTTTCAGTTGGAAAGAAATGGTCAGTGGACAAAAGGCAAAGGATGCGATACGTTCGCCCCGATTGGCCCCTATATGGTTACCAAAGACGAAGTAGCGGATTTCAACAATCTGCACATGTGGCTAAAAGTTAATGGCCAGATAATGCAGGACAATAATACGGAAGACATGATTTTTGAAGTTCCCTTCCTGATCTGTTATATCAGTCAGTTCATGACCTTGCTTCCGGGTGATCTCATTTCCACAGGCACTCCGCATGGTGTGGGGATGAGTCTTAAGCCGCCCATGTATTTGAAGGCAGGAGATATTGTTGAGTTGGGAATTGAAGGATTAGGTGAGCAGCGACAGGTTGCTTCTTAATTCAAAATTCCAAAATTCAAGATTCAAGATTCAAAATGCATACTTATCGTGATTCTAAATTTGTAAGCTTAAATTTTGAATGTGACCATTGACGCCCACCAACATTTTTGGAAATATAATCCTATTCGTGATAGGTGGATCACGGATGAAATGAGTGCGATTCGGCAGGATTTTCTTCCTGGTCAACTGGCTCCAATTTTAAAAGAAAATAAAATTGAGGGTTGTGTGTCCGTGCAGGCAGATCAATCCGAAGAGGAAACTGAGTTTCTTATTGGATTGGCTAAACAAAATTCATTCATCAAGGGAGTAGTCGGTTGGGTTGACTTATGTTCTGAAAAGATTAATGAACGGCTTTATTATTTTTCCGCCTTCAAAATCTTGAAAGGCTTTCGCCATGTGGTGCAGGCAGAACCTGATGGGTTTCTCAACCGAAAGGAATTTCTATTTGGAATTCAGCAGCTTCAACAGCATAATTTCACCTACGATGTTTTAATCTATCCTCATCAATTGGACGAAGCCATTGAATTTGTTGCACAATTCCCTAATCAAAAGTTTGTGATTGACCATTTGGCCAAACCCAATATCAAACAAAATAGTTTTGACAGCTGGTCGAATGGAATGGCTGAGATCGCCTCGCATGAAAATGTGTATTGCAAACTCTCCGGCATGGTTGCCGAGGCGGATTGGAAGAATTGGAAACAGGAAGACTTTTTGCCGTATCTTGATTTTGTAATCGAGAAATTTGGTATTCATAGGGTAATGTATGGTTCTGATTGGCCGGTGTGTTTAGTTGCTGCCGCTTACCAGCAACAACTTTCGCTCATTGGAAACTATATCTCCAAATTGTCACGCAATGAAAAAGATCTTATCATGGGCGGAAATGCAATACGTTTTTACAATCTTTAGCGCATGGATCTTTATCTCAAAGACAAAGTGATTATCGTGACGGGTGGTGCGAAAGGAATTGGTGAGGCTATCGTGCGTTTGCTGGTTCAAGAAGGGGCGGTCCCGGTGATCCTCGACAAAGACGAACTAGCTTCCAAGAAATTGCTGGAAGAGATCCAATCCAAAGGTATATTTATCAAAACTGATCTCACTTCATCAGAGGCTTGCAAAAAAGCGGTAGAAGAGATCAACCATCATTATAAACGAATTGACGGGTTGGTGAACAATGCCGGATCCAACGATGGCGTTGGCCTCGAACACGGATCCCCCGAAAGGTTCATCGAATCCATGAACAACAACGCGGGACATTTCTATTTCATGGCGCACTTTGCATTGCCTTACCTGAAAATCAATAAAGGGAGCATCGTCAATATTGGCTCAAAAACTTCGGTAACTGGCCAAGGCAATACTTCTGGATATGTAGCGGCCAAGGGCGCGATACTCTCACTAACGCGGGAGTGGGCGTTAGAACTTTTGCCGTTTTCGATACGGGTCAATGCGGTGATCCCCGCGGAAGTGCATACCCCATTATATGATTCCTGGATTAATTCCTTTGGGAATCCCTCGGAAAAACTAAAATCGGTGACATCGAAAATACCTTTTGAACATCGCCTCACCACCCCGCACGAAATTGCCAACACCGTTATCTTCCTTCTTTCATCTCGATCCAGCCATACCACAGGGCAGTGGGTTTTTGTTGACGGAGGATATACGCATCTTGACCGCTCAATCTCTTAACAAAAATACCCATGGCGTTTATCAGCACCGAAAAACCATCGACTACCTATGATCCTACAAAGTCTTACTTAATTCCGCTCGTGCTGGTCACCAGTTTGTTTTTTCTTTGGGGGTTGGCGAATATTCTAAATTCGGCATTGATTGCTCACTTTCAACCAGTGTTTGAAATCAAGCGAGCGCAGGCGCTTTTGGTGGAGAGCGCTTTTTATTTTGGGTATTTTACATTAGCCATCCCTGCGGGACTTTTCATGGAAAAGTATAGTTATAAAAAAGGAATCCTGCTTGGATTGGTTTTGTATGCCTTCGGTGCTTTGCTTTTTATTCCGGCTGCGACCACGATCACCTTTGGTTATTTTTTGATCGCGCTTTACATCATTGCCAGTGGGTTGGCGTTTCTCGAAACAGCGGCTAATCCTTACGTGACAATCTTGGGCAAAGCTGAGTCTTCCGTGCAGCGGCTAAATTTCTCTCAGTCTTTTAATGGTCTGGCCTTGGTTGTTGGCCCATGGTTGGCAGGGCAGTTTATATTTTCCGGCAATGAAGGTACGCTCGAAACAATTGCGCAGAAGCAACAAGCGGCTAATGCAGTGATTTTCCCCTATTCATTAATAGCGTGTGTAGTATTGGTAGTAGCCGCTCTTTTTTGGTTGACCAAAATGCCCGAGCCGGCTAAAGGAACTACCCTAAAATTTGACCGTTCAATTTTTAAAAACAAGCACTTGGTAACCGCCATCCTCGCTCAACTTTTTTATGTTGGCGCTCAAGCCGGTATCTGGGGAATTACCATCAATTTTGTCACGACACTTCTTCCCGGCACAACGAATGAAATGGCTTCAAAAAATTATATGGCCATCGGCACGTTACTTTTTGTTGTCGGCAGGTTTTTAGGCACGTGGCTAATGACATTTACAAAAGATCATCGAATGCTTGCCCTTTATGGTGCTTGTGCTTCAGCTTTATGCTTGTCGGGTGTTTTTAGCGGAGGACTAGTAGCAGTTTATTCCATACTGGCCATTAATTTTTTTATGTCAATCATGTTCCCCACCATTTTTGCGTTAGGCGTGAAAGACTTGGGCGCACAAACGAAATTAGGTTCCTCCCTTATCATCATGGCGATTGTAGGCGGAGCGATTGTTCCACCAATTATGGGGGTGATCGCGGATACGATTGGAATCCAACAAGCGATGATCATTCCGTTCTTTTGCTTTCTGGTGGTCATTTATTTCGGTTGGAAAGGATACGAGATCAAACCCCGAACGGTGTGAGCACCAAACGATTTTGTTTAGCACTCGATTTAAAGGACGATCCAAAGTTGATTGCCGAATATGAAACCTATCATCAAAAAGTTTGGCCTGAAATTTTGAAGAGTATTCGTGATTCTGGAATAAATCGGATGGAGATTTACCGGACAGGAAATCGGTTAATGATGATCATCGAAACGGACGAATCTTTTTCCTTTGAAAAGAAATCGAAGACGGATGCCGAAAATTCGAAAGTACAGGAATGGGAAAAATTGATGTGGAACTATCAACAAGCACTTCCAAACACTAAGCCTGGAGAGAAATGGGTGCCGATGGAAAATATTTTTCGGCTTTAAGTTGGCAATGAATCCAAGATTGAAAATTCGAAAATTCAAAATTCAAAATTAAAGAAAATGGAATGTTAAATTTTTATTTTGAACGTTAAATTTTGAATTGCTATGCAAACATTTTCTTCCAATTATCTTAAAGAATTTTCGACTCAGGTGTTCCTCCACTTTGGGGTTTCTAAAAAAGATGCTGAGCAGGCAGCCGATGTGTTAAGTCTTTCTGATCTGCGAGGGATCGATTCGCATGGTGTTGCGCGGTTGCATACCTATTTTGATATGCTCACGCTGGGAAAAATAAATGCAAAGCCGAACATTAAAATTATCCGTGATAAGAAAAGCGTCTGCACTGTTGACGGTGACAATGGATTAGGGCTTGTGGTGGGGCCAAAAGCAAATGAGATTGCCATGGAGAAAGCTGCTCAACATGGCTCCGGCTGGGTGAGTGTTTGCAATACAAACCATTATGGCATTGCTTCCTATTATTCTTTCAAAGCCTTGGAGCGCGACATGATTGGCTGGTCGATGACCAACACTACAAAGTTGGTAGCGCCCTTGTGGGGGGCAGAACGAATGCTTGGCACGAATCCGATTTCCATTGCTTTCCCTGGGCTGAAAAATTTACCAATCGTTATTGACCTGGCTACCAGTGCCGCAGCGTATGGAAAAATTGAGATTGCCAAACGCAAAGGAGCACCCGTGCCTAAAGGTTGGATCATCAACGATAAAGGGGAGATGACCACTGATCCGAGCGATATGATCAATGGGGGTGCCTTACTTCCGCTAGGTTCAGATCGTGAATTAGGCGGACACAAAGGTTATGCCCTTTCTGCGATGGTGGATATTCTCACTTCGGTATTGAGTGGTGCCAACTGGGGGCCATTTGCCCCACCTTTCGCCTTGCGGCAGGAAATTCCATCGCGAAGTGTAGGCAAGGGGATTGGCCATTTTTTTGGCGCGATGGAAATTGATGGCTTCATGGATGTGACTGAATTTAAAAAACGAATCGATGAATGGATTGAAGTTTTCCGAAATACAAAACCCGCCAGTGGAACAAACGGTGTGCTAATTCCCGGTGACCCTGAGCATCAGGAAGAAGCGATTCGGAGAAAAGAAGGAATCCCCTTACTACCTGCCGTAGTTAACGACTTACTTGATATTTCAAAACAGACAGGGATTCCTTTTGAGGTTTGACGGATACGATGAACAATTCATAAAGGAGGAACGCCAAATTTCCCATGTTTTGTTTGTTTGATTGATATTGATTGTATCTGCCGTTGTTTAGGCATTTCCTATTAGGGCTGGAGACAAGAAAACCTTTTTTCTAAACTACACTTTCATTTGCTACTTTTATTTGTCTGTCAAACTTCGCTTACTTAGAAAAACAAAAAAAACCCAGTATGAAAAACCTCCTTTTACTTATTCTTCTTTTTCCGGTTGTGGCGGTGGCCCAAACTACCATCATTAAATGCGGCAACCTAATTGACGGAAAATCAGAACGATCTCTTGGGAAAAAAGCGATTGTCGTAGAAGGGAAATTGATCAAAGAAATTATTGATTGGGGAAAGATCCCTGCTAATTCAAACCAGATCGACCTTTCGTCCAAGACCGTTTTGCCGGGCTTGATTGATTGCCATACCCACGTATTGCTTCAAGGTGATATCACGGCTGAAGAGTATGACGCTCAAGTTTTGAAGGAGAGCATTCCTTATCGGGCCCTGCGCGCGAGTGTGGCCTGTAAAACTGCGTTGATGAATGGGTTCACCACGATGCGCGATGTGGAAACGGAAGGAGCAATGTATGCCGATGTGGATGTTAAGAAAGCAATTAACAACGGTATAATTCCGGGGCCACGGATGTATGTGGCCACGCGAGGCATAAATACCTATGGTCATTATCCGATTGGCAACGGTGAATACAGCTGGGATCTTCACATGCCAAAAGGAATTCAGGAAGTGAATGGTGCCGAGGAAGCCCGCAAAGCGGTACGCGAGCAAATCAGCTACGGTGCCGATTGGATAAAAATTTATGCCGACCGAGGTTATTACAAAAAATCAGATGGCACGTTTGGCAGCATTCCAAATTTTACGCCAGAAGAAATTGCAGCAGTAGCCGATGAGACCATCAAATCGCGCAAGATGCTGGCCGCGCATGCCATGACACCCGATGGCGTTCTTTATGCCTTGAAAGCTGGCGCCCGATCGATTGAACACGGCACGGGTATCAATGAAGAATGCATGGATCTGTTGATTGCGAAAGGTGCGTTTTGGGTTCCCACGATTATGGTGGTGGATTACGTTTCGGAAGGTCGCGCCAAATTAGGATCGGTAAGTTATCTGCAGATGTATCAGGCGCTGCAACCTCAGTTTAAGAAGGCCGTGCAGAAAGGTGTGAAGATTGCATTCGGAACGGATGCCGGAGGCTTCGATTGGCAGAAACTTCCGCAATCACGGGAGTTTAGTTTTTATGTGAAGTACGGCATGACTCCGATGCAGGCGATTCAATCGGCTACTACCGTGGCGGCTGACCTTCTCGATAAGCGAGGGCAAATTGGCGAAATCAGTAAAGGCGCTTTCGCGGATATCATTGCAATAGAGGGTGATCCTCTTCAAAAAATTGAAGCGATGGAAAAAGTTATTTTCGTAATGAAGGACGGAAAGGTTGAGAAACAGTGAACCGTATTTTATTTGATCTTTTTAATGGATTTGAGATATTGATAACACGGTCTACGTTTAATTTAGCGTTAACAACCTCGTTTTGGTTCAAGCGTCTCGCTTGGGCCTTCTGAAAAATAGATTACAAGCTTACGCTTTCGCTAGATGTGATGGCGAACAGAATTTACCTTAGTTTTAGCGTGAGTTAACAACAAAACAACTATGCCTGAAATTAAGGATATTTTTGAACGGATGCGATCAGGAGAACCCATCCGCACAACCGACCCTGGCTATGATAAATTCATGGAACTGGTATTTCGTGCAATCCGGCTTTCCAGTGCGCTCAATTCATCAACCGATGTAAACCAAATCAGAGAACGATTGAGTGAACTGATTGGCTCAACCATCGATGAATCGACCACGGTGTTTGCGCCATTCTATACCAACTTCGGCAGGTCTATTACCCTCGGTAAAAATATATTCATCAACCATGCTTGCTCGTTTATTGACATGGGGGGAATCACCATTGAAGACAATGTACTAATCGGCCCACGGGTAAATCTGGTCACGGAAAATCATCCCATCGATCCAACCGACCGGAAAACAGTTCTTCCCAAACCAATCCTGGTGAAGCGCAATGCATGGATAGGTGCGGCAGCAACTATTTTGCCGGGCGTAACCATTGGAGAAAATTCTATTGTGGCCGCTGGTGCTGTAGTAACTCCGATGTTCCGGCTAACACCATTGTGGGTGGTGTTCCTGCTAAGATTATTAAAGCTTTAGGATAGTACATCCAATTCTCAATTCTTCGCAGAGCCATAAGATGAGTTTTTGAGTTTTTAAAATAGTTGTAATGGTGAGATGTTAGTTGCCTAAGGCCGAAAGACCTGACGGGCACAGGAAGCTAAAAAACAACTCGTGAGACACCAAAATCAAAACTAAAAACACGCTTCCCTTATACCTATTTAAACTTTTTTTTAACAGTTCGATAAAAAAGTGTCGAAGTCAGGAAGATTGTCCTTCGACTTCCCCTGCACATTTGGAACATGCCATAGCTACACAATCTCATCGCGACACCTAAGTTATGGCAAGAGCCAAATCCTAACCTAACAAACAATCTTGAGTTTATTTTATTCAGTTTCTTATTAGATTTGAAGTATTCATAGTACTATTTAACCATAACATACTCCACTTGGAGAAAGAATTTGAACATGCTCACCAGCTCGTAGATCACCTATTCAGGCATGAATCAGGGAAGCTGATTGCTGTGCTGACAAGAATCCTAGGCACAGATAATATAATGACCGCTGAAGACGTAGTGCAGGAGGCCATGACCGAAGCCGTGAACCAGTGGGCGTATAAAGGTGTGCCGGAGAATCCCGCGGGTTGGTTGTATCATGTAGCCAAATTTAAAGCTTTGAATTTTCTGCGGAAGCAAAGAGCCATGCTGAAATATTCATCCAGCGTTGTTTTTCAACAGACTATGGAACAGGTTGCCGAGCCAACTCATGAAGAGTTTTTTTCTGACACTCATATCGCTGACGATCAACTAAGAATGATGTTTACCTGCTGCCATCCTTCGATCAGTGCCGATTCTCAAATTGCCTTGACGTTAAAAACCCTTTGTGGTTTTAGTATTTCTGAAATCTCAAGAGCATTTCTTACATCTGAAGACAACATTAACAAACGGTTGGTGCGAGCAAGGAGCATCATTCGAGAAAACAGAGTTGATTTTGAAGTACCAGAAGGAAATAATTTGATCAATCGATTGAACGCAGTACTAGAAACAATCTATTTGCTTTTCAGTGAAGGCTACAACGCTTCCTTTGGAGGAGATAGCATTAGATATGAACTATGTAGGGAAGCAATCCGTCTTACTCAACTAATTGCTGACCATCCACAGATTAAACAGAAGAGTGAGGTGTGGGCATTGCTGGCGTTAATGTTACTGAACGCTTCCCGATTTAAAGCGAGGCAAAACAATGATACAGAACTAATCAGTCTTGAAAAGCAAGATCGTACGCTTTGGAATTCCGAATATATCCGTCAGGGCATAGCTTATCTGGATCGCTCAATTGAAGATGATCAGGTTTCCAAGTATCAGATACTTGCAACTATTTCAGCACATCATTGCACCGCTAAGAGCGGTCAGGAGACAGATTGGGAGAGTGTTTTAGCCTTGTATGAAACTTTGTTGCAACTAGAACAGTCGCCAATTGTATTACTCAATAAAGCCGTAGCAGTTTCAAAAGTACATGGAATTAATCAAGGACTAAATGAACTGAAGGCACTTCGATTTGACCCTTTGTTGTCGAACTATCCCCATTATTACTCGACCCTCGCTGAATTGAGTTGCCTTCAACCCAACTATCAGGAAGCTATTGCCTATTTTGAAAAAGCCATTTCCCTTTCGCATAATGAAAAGGAAAAGAAGCACCTCAAAATCAGGCTATTGCACTGCAGGTCAGTATTCTAAAAATAGTTTTCAAAAATCTTTGTCACCCATGTCCCTTTTGTGACCCCTAAGGTTACTTAGGGGTATACAAACACTAAAAAAATATGAAAGAATTTATGCTATTCGTAAAAACAGAGGGCGATCATCTGGCCGGGTTATCGCCTCAGGAACAACAAAATCACGTAACTCAAATTGGAAACTACATTGGCAAGCTCGTGAAAGAAGGCAAACTAAAAGGGGCGCAGCCTCTTGAGATTAGCGGGGTGCTGGTGCAGGGTAATAAAGGCGTTTTTAAAGATGGCCCTTACAGCGAGAGCAAGGAGGTAATTGTAGGATACTTTCATGTGTTGGCCAATAACCTTTCGGAGGCCGTTGAAATTGCAAAGGCGAATCCCTTGTTTCAGGTTGCAAAGGGAAGCATCGAAGTAAGGCCAATCAAAACAATGGAAGAAATCAATTAAACATCAAAATCTGAAATATATGGAACAACAAGCAGAATACAACGGACATTGCGCCTTTGCCGTCAGCACGGGCAAAACTGATGTGAAAGGCGGAAAGCATTTTGCCGCGATCAATGGAAAGACATATGTGTTTTCAAATCCTGTTGCCAAAATATTATTCAAACTGCTTCCTAATCGCATTGCAAAGGCAGATGCAATCTGGAGCAAAAACAAATAAATATGAAAAACAAAATTGTAAAAGTCATCCTAATCGGCTTTGTGGCACTATTCATCTTGGTGCTTGTCGGAATCAAAATAAAACGAGTGACACCCCTGACGTGGGGTCACGATGAAGTTAACACATCCATGTTTTCAGATGAAGCCATTAACGGTTACGACCCGGTTGCTTATTTCACCACTAAGAAGGCGATTAAGGGTGAAGTGAATTTTGCTTACAAATGGAACGAAGCCACTTGGTACTTTTCATCACAGCAAAATGCTGAGTTGTTCAAATCCAATCCAGAAAAATATTCACCACAGTTCGGAGGCTATTGCGCTTTTGCCGTTAGCAAAGGATTCACCGCCAACAGCGACCCCAATTCTTTTAAAATTATTGACGACAAACTCTACTTGTGCGCTGACCAAGATATTTTAAAACAGTGGTTAGAGGGTGGTCAGGTAACTCTTAAGGAATCCATCCAAAATTGGAAGTAGGCAATAAGTAGTAAGAAAACAAGTCGTCAGGTCTTTCGACCTGACGCTCAATTCTTCGCAGTCAACCGCCTCTGCGTTTCTTAAAGTCACGCCTCCAATGGGAAAGTTGATTTAGCTTTTTGACGTAGAGGGATCAGATGGACATGATTGGGCATGGATCACCTAGCCCAGTAATGCTGTATTGTATTTGTTGTTGAGAAAATGGATGCTGTCGCTAAAATGGATGCTGTCGCTCACAATCATTTTGCATTCCTCCATTTCCAGAAGACGGTAAAATTTATAGCCCGTGGGGGTAACGAAGAAACAATCTTCACCCAAAAAACGGGTTTGTCCACGCAGAGCCATAAGATGAATTTATAAAATAGTTGTAATGGTGAGATGTTATTTGCCTATGGTCGAAAGACCTGACGGGCACAGAACTTCTCCTAAGCGCCTACTTTAAGATGACGTCAAATTATTAATGTTGCGAAACATAGGCTAGCTAATAAAAAAAATATTGAATGAACGCCATTAGCCCAAGCGCAAGAAGCACCATTCCAGGAATAATCTTGATCACCCGATTATGTTGAAGCAAAGACGACAAGCGATTGGCCATTAGCGCAAGCAATGCCAGTAGCGCCAACGCACCGATGGCCGTACCCAACACGTAACTATGAAGTCGCCAAGGAGTATCCAGTGCTATCCAACCTTGTGCTTTTAAATACGCGGTCATGCCGATCCACCAGGGGATGGCTTGTGGATTGAGTAAGCTAAGGATTAATCCTCTCCGAAAACCACTTTGCTGAAATTTTGATGCCAATGCTGTGGGTTTCCTTGCCGACCATAATCCTATAACTCCCAATGCCGTCATCACGATGGCCGCTAGCAGCTTAAAGTTTTCTTGAACCACAGGCGATTGGGTAATCCACCCCTCAAATTCGACCGCGATCCAAGAATACGGATATTCAATAATGGCCACGGCAAAGGCAAAACGAAACGCGGCCTTCAGTTTATTTTCCAACCCAAGTTGCAACACTAAAATGTTAAGGGTGCCTGGAGGGATAGATCCAATAAAACTGACAATGGCAGCAATTAAAAAAACCTGAATTATCATGCGATTTAAAAAATCAATAAAAAAAACAGACCATCAGCGCATCCAATCTCACAGTAGCTGTCTTACTACCATCTACTTTGTTTCCGAATTGGCGCCTCGTGGCTTCCTTCAAGGGTTATCCAGGCTCATTTTTGCAACAAAAAAAATCATTTGACAACAGGTTTTTGGGCGCCTGCCCAGGCACGCATTCCACCCTTCAAGTCAAAGACTGACTTAAACCCCATTTCACTCAGCATTTTAGAAGCCGAGCCACTCCGGCCACCGGAGGCACAATATACAAATATGGGTTTGCTCTTATCAAGCTTTCCAATTTGCTGCTTGAAGTCGTCCTTATAAAAGTCGATCATCGTGGCATTTGCCACATGGCCTTTGCTAAACTCGTCTTTTGTGCGTACATCCAGTATGATTTTCTCCTTGGTTGCTTCTATTTTTTTCTCGAAATCATTAACGGCTAGAAGTACCGGTGACTGTGCGAAAATATGGCTAATGGCAAATACGCCAACCACAAAAACGAAAAAAGATTTACTATTCATGGTATTATTATTTTTTGGTTTAAAACTAAAGTTACAAATTTAGCTGTTTCTTTCCCTACCCTTAGTTACCGAAATCAATTTTTTATGACGTATTAATTTTGTAACATCAATAGGGAATTTTTACTAATTTTAGATACAGAATGCTCTCCACATAAGAAAAGTTCAGTAGCGCAATTCTCCTAAAGTAGTTTGACGTAATTATTCTTTCCGCGTTAATTAGATATGCGTACTTTCAAAAGTAAATTTAAGAAAAGGGTCTAATAATTAACCGAGATGAATAAAGGTGAGCTAGACATTTCATTATTACTCGGCCTGACAAGTGATTTATTCGTAATTATTGACCCGTTCGGGAAAGTACTATTCTATTCTTTAACCGATAACCAGCTTTTACATTTCTTGCGAATGCCTCTCCAAAAAGGAGAATTATTCAAAAATATCGTTCCTGCAGAAAGCGAAGCGTCAGTACAACTTATTATCGACAAGGTATTAAAAACCAAACAATCCCATTTTACCGAAGTAGAGTATAAAAATCCGGAAGGGAAAACCCTTTGTCTGACAAAAAAATATGCTCCACTTCTGAATGAGGCAGGCGAAGTTCAACTTATTTATATTTTAGGCAATGACATCACCCCACAAAAGATTTTTGAAAAGAAGTTGGTAAGCGAAGCAAAAAATATTAACAATTTAATTGAGCGTGCCAATGCAATCATCATTGGGTTGGATACTCGCGGGTATATTACAGATTGGAATAATCACTGCTCAAAGATTACGGGCTATGAAAAGGATGAGGTTTACGCAAAAAGATTTAGCGATTTTCTGTTGGCCAATGAACAAAAATTAAATTTTGACGATCACCTTCCAAAAATATTGAACGAACTGGCTGTTACCAACCTAGAGGTTACCTTAGTCGGGAAACAAGGACAGCTAATCTCTACACTGGTTAATGGCACGGTGCGTGCTACCGCTGCCGGAGCAGTAGTGGGGGTATTTTTTGTTGGGCAAGATGTAACGGAGCTGATGGCGTATCGCAGTTCGTTGGAGATCAAAGTAGAGGAAAGAACGAAGGAACTAATGAAAGCATTAAAAAAAGAGAAAGAAGTAGTTGAAATGAAAAATCGGTTTGTTTCCATCGCTTCTCACGAATTCAGGACTCCTTTATCCACTATACGGGCTGCCACAAATTATATCCGGCAAAGCTACCCTACTATGCAACCGGAAGAAAGAAATGCCAAGTTCAACGACATTGACAAGCAGATTAATCACATGACGCACTTGCTGGATGATGTGCTTTTATATGGCAAAAGCGATGCTGGGAAAATCCAATTACACCAAACCTCAGTAGTGCTAAATGAATTTTTAGTGAAGATTGTTGAAGAAATAGAAACCAGCACAAAAAACACGCATAAGGTAAATACCAATTTTAAGAATTTGTATACGGAGATTGTCACCGATGAAAAGCTGCTGCGGAGTATATTGACCAACTTACTTTCAAACGCCATCAAATTTTCGCCCGCGCAACAAGAAATTTCATTTGATGTGCAGTGTGCGCAAGGCCAATTGATTATTACGGTACGCGATGAGGGGTTAGGTATTCCTAATGATGAGCTCACCAAAATTTTTGAACCCTTTCTACGCGGTAAAGGTGCAGTCAACATTGATGGAACAGGCTTGGGTCTTTCGATTGTAAAAAAAGCGGTAGAGCTACTCGATGGCTCCATCCACGTAGAAAGTCATCCAGAAAAAGGAACTGTCTTTACTGTGCACTTACCCGATACCCGCCAATGAAAACAACAGAAAAAATAAAAGTACTTATTACCGATGATCATAAATTGTTCAGAGAAGGAATAAAGGCCATGCTTGAAAACACGGACGACATTGAAGTGATCGGTTCCGCGTCTTCCGGAGAGGATTGCATCAACCAAGTCAGGCAAAATAGACCTGACGTAATTTTGATGGATATTCTGATGAGTGGAATGACGGGGATAGAGGCAACCCGCTGGGTCAAAGACATGGAGCCTGAAATCAAGATTGTTATTGTGACCATGGAAATAAGTAAAGACTATGTATCCGCAGGCATCAAATCAGGTGTGGATGGCTATCTTCCTAAAGATGTGGATAAAGAAACACTATTGACAGCAGTGCGTACAGTAGCTGGGGGTGAACGCTTTTTTAATGAGGCGATCATGAAACTTGTATTTGAAGATTTCTATACGCATGAAAAACTAAAAAGTACCGACAAAAAGCTTCCTAACGATTTGACCAAGCGGGAATATGAAATTTTAGGCCTGGTGGCGGAGGGGAAAACAAATAAGGAAATAGGCGACACTCTGTTTATCAGTGTAAAAACGGTGGAAACACACAAGTCGCATGTTCTTGAAAAGTTAGGCCTTCGAAACGCAGCCGAGTTGATCAAGTATGCCATCCGAAATAACATTATATCAATCGATAAGCTGTAATCGCTAAGGGTTTACCCTGATACACTAAGGGTTTTGGCTCGATTGCAGATCATTCAAACCCCTACCTTTCTTTTCGCGCAGGACATCTGCCTCTCGCGAAATCCGCAATCCAATGTAGGAATCGAGCTAATGGGCCTGATTTTTTTCAAATCAGGCTCACCCTGATTTCCCGCATCGAAATCGAGTGCACTTTTGAACTACCAAACAAGGAAAATCATAAACATTAACATTAACATTAAACAAAATGAAAACAAGAACAAAAATCGTTGAAAAAATTGCCAGCGCAGCGCTGGTTCTTTTAGTGAGCACAGCCATTAGTCCCTGTGCCGCACAAGTTATGGCCAGCACAGCTGTCTATAGAGAAGGAGACCCCCAGTTTAGGGTAAAAAACCTGGAGAGACCTATTAATATAGCGCCAAATGTAAACCAGAATGCCGTGGGTGTCGCACTGAATGCCGACATCAACAGCCCGTATGAAGAATTGAAACCTGCTTTTGCACCTCATGGGGATAAGTTGTATTTCAGTCGGGTTTTTCACCCTGCGAATGTCAATGGGGTGTTGGACCATGAAGATATCTGGTATTCACAATTTGATTCCTTAGAAGATACATGGTCAGAGCCAATTCGGATGCCTGGAATATTAAATAATGCCGGCCCAAATTATATCAACAACGTAAGCCTTACGGGTGACACCCTTATCCTGGGGAATCAATATGGCAAAAACGGTAAGATGCATGCGGGTTTGTCCTACACGGCCAAAATAAATGGAGAATGGGCAAAACCCCATCCAATAAATATTATTAATGATTACAACATTTCTGAGCACGCCAGCCATTTTGTGGCCCTGAAACATGGGATAATTATATCAGCCATAGAGCGTGATGGATCTTATGGCGCACGTGATCTTTATGTGAGCTTTTGGAACGGAGAATTTGCAACTGAACCGGTAAATATGGGTAGGGTAATCAACAGTGACATGGAAGAATCTTCTCCTTTCTTGTCGTGCGATATGAAGACGCTATATTTTGCTTCAAAGGGCCACAGTGGCTACGGAGGTTATGATATCTTCATGTCCAGGCGCTTAGACGACTCCTTTACCAACTGGACTACGCCCCGCAATTTAGGCCCTGCTGTTAACGGTCCACTGGACGATGAATATTTCAGCATCACCCATTGTGGAAGGTATGCGGTCTATACCAAACAACAAGACGTAAACAATGTGGACCTTTTTAAAATCTCAACGAAAGAATTGTTTGGCAAAGATGCACCCAGTGTCTTGCCCGCGAATATGAAACCGAAAATGACGATGAAAAAATTGTAAATGGTTCTCCTGTGTAGGTGAGGCAGCCCCACAAAGGCTGTCTCTTTTTTTTTATGCCTGCTCCTGCCTATTTGACCTCTGTACCGCAATCAAAATCTCATCTTCAGTTTAGTCGTGCCACTAGCTTCTAGCAATAAGGGCACGACTTCTATTTGCCCGCACGAGAATATCAAAATACGCATTTCCATTCATGATTTTTGATTCTGCTATTAAAGTACTTGCCACCGCTTAGAGTAGTGGTACTGAGGCGTGAACTTAGAGTCGTGCCACCACTTAGAGCGGTGGCACGACTAAGTATTGTGGGTTAAAAAAACTCGTACCCATAGCCTTCCAACTGCGACAACAAACTTTGTGGGGCATCGGTAGCCGTTACCCTGCCTTCCACCCGCGGGGATACTGGGGAGTGAACTTTCAAATATTCGATCATAGTCTGGTGGAGGGTAACGTTTTTTTCGACAGGCTCTTTTACATTCCCAAGCCTGCAAAGCACATCTTTTGGATCACCCTCACGGTCGCAAGTTACAATTTCATAATACCGGGCACGGTCAAGCGGCTCGTTGTTGACGGTAACCCAATTTAACCGTTTTCCTTTTTCTTTATTCATCGTAAAGTTGAGGCTCATTCCTTTCATCCGCACCATCCAGCCACCGAAGCGCTCAGCAGGGTTGAGGGCAAACACATTGTGTAATTCTCGCTCCAACCAGTCCCAGAGTTGTTGTCCATTCACTAAACCAGACTTTACTTCGGCATTGATCGGCAACATGCTCCATAAATAATCGATCGTAATTTTGGCCAGGTGGTTTTTTTTGTCCGGGATTAATGGAGGGCAAAAACGAAATCCGTTACTGATGGCAATCTCCGGTTTAAATTTCCACATCAAGGCATCTGTGATCATATTATCCATTGGTGTTTCCAGCACATAGTAACGGAGCAAGGGTGTCTTTGAAGTTCCAATCTCTGTATCCAGTTCTTCCCGATAAGGAGCTCTTTCCTTTTCAATAATAGCGGCAAGCTCGCGGTCGGCCTTATATTTCTCTGGATCAACATCCAGCAATTGATAGACTTTATCTTTGACTACGCCATTCTCTATTACGATATCGAAGCGCGACACAAAAGATCCGAAGGCACCTGGCTCACTGACGGTCGCATATTTTGCCTCCACGGGATGACGTACCCTTTCGTGCGTGTCGGCACCTAAAATATGATCTACACCTTCCAGTTCAGGCTGGTTGGCAAAGTGCACTTGTTGGGCAAGCCCCATGTGGGTGACCATAAAAATAAGGGTACATTGTTCTTCCTCTTTGAGTATTTTAATATACTTAGCAACATTCTCCAGCGGCTTGGAGAACCCTATGCCTTTGCTATATGCAGGTGGTTGGCGCTTAGGCACATTGGGGTCGGTATAGCCAATGAAACCAACCTTAATGCCACCCATAGATTTTGTCCAGTAGGGGTTAAATATTAAATCCCCATTAGGGTCATTTTCAGTTCGGTGGTGCATGTTAGCGCAAATCTTCGCACTGTGGTAGGCACGCAAGTCTTTCAGCATCATCTCCTTTCCATAGGCCACCTCCCAGTTTCCTGGCAACACGAGGTCGTAGCCGATGTTGTTCATGAGTGGCACAAGGGCAGCGCCTTTGCTGAGTGCTGCCAGCCCACTCCCTTGAAAGCAATCTCCGCCATCAATCAGCAAGGTATTCTCTGGATTTTCTGCCCGGATTGTATTGAGCATCGTTTTTAATACCGCCATGCCTCCCCTGCGTTTATAAATAACTTCCCCCGATTCTACAAAGTATTCATCGTGGGTGAACACCTGGCCGTGAATATCGGCTGTGTGCAAAATGGTGGCTATTTTCGCTTTTCCACTTTCTATTGCTGTACTCCTTTTTATTTTTTGGAGTATGCTTTCATCGCCAAGGGCAGCACTGGCAAACAAGGGTGAGCTAAGCGCACCAAAGGTGAGGGCAGTGGCCTTTTTTAAAAATTCACGTCTTCCCTCATGACCATGCACCTTATCCGTTGGAACCGGATTTGCATGACAACATTCGCAAGGGGGATTAATTTTCTGAACCATCAATACAAATTTAAGTAATTATCTAATTTATTTTTTTTCTAATTCAGTTGCCATTTGTCCTCATATTCCAACGATACGGTATGGGTGGTGTTATTGTACCTGACCAACTGGATAATAACTTCCATCCTTTCCTCATACATGGTATGGGTGAGGATTTGTTCCTGGCCTTGTCCAATCTTTTCAGTCTCGCGGAATTCTACAAAGTAGGGCAAAAAGGTTGATTTTAATTTTTCAAACTCAACCTCCGCTAGTGCTAAATCTGCCTGATTGTAATCAAATGCCCACTTGATGGAGACGTCTGCATTTTTAGCTTTCACGTTTTTGAAAAGAACTATAAACCGATTTCGGGAGCTGGCGGTGTCCAGGCATTTATTTTTTGTTGCACGTCCCGAAAGGGAAGCCAGTTCATTTAGATTGGGATCGTTATAGAAAACAATATAATTGGTTTGTGCAAGGTATTTTTTGATAGTCGATAAATCGGTATCGAAAGGCATTTCAAGGAAGAAATGCTGCAGCTCCATTTTTACTTTCTGTCCGTGAACTATGTGGCTGACCATGCTTGCTAAAATGAGCCATGTTACTGTTATTATTCTCATATATTTTTTGAGCCGGTTAAGCCCAATAGGTTGCGTTAGGTTGTAGCATCTTCATTGATGAGCACGGAGAGACCACGAATCACTCCATCGAGCTGTTCCGTTTCGTGATAGATGATATCAAGGATATTATCTTTCTCTTCGGCTAAAATGTGCTTGTCAATCAATAATTTGGAAAGGCCCAGCAACGTGGCCACGTGGGCACGCACTTTGTGCGAATTGATAAATGCATATTGCTTGAGCATGTTATAATGTCTTTCAATACGTGCCTGGTAAGTCTTGCGCTCGGTGATGTCCGAAAAAGTTCCTTCTGTATAGTCAATTTCTCCTGTCTCTTTAAACACCAAATGGGCATTGCAGGCCACCCAAATCACTTTTCCAGAGCACGTTTTGCCCTGAAATTCAAAGTGCTCGACCCGCCCTTTTCTTTTCAATTTTTGCATGACCTCTTCTCGGTCTGCCGGATTTCGAAAAAGTTTATCCCCCACATCGTCAACAACTTGAAGCATCTGCGCCTCCGATTCGTATTCAAATATTTTTAACATGGCCGGGTTCACCATCAGCAATTCCCCTTCCAATGTACTTCGATAAATTCCTTCACTGGTATTTTCATAGATGGATCGAAATTCCTTTTCCGCTGCCCGTAAGGCTTTTATGCTTTTCACACGCTCGGTAATATTTCGAAAAACAAGTACCATTCCGGTGACCGCACCTGCTTTATCGCGAACAGGGGCAGCACTATTTTCAATGATATAGTCAACCTGACCACGGCCGTGTAGTACGGTGTTGTTTCTGTTGATCAATTTTTGCCCTTTGCCAATAACCTGATCAAATATTGCGGTGAGTGGTTCTTTCGTGGTTTCATCGGTGATGTGATAAACTTGCTTTAAGGGAGTCCCTGCCACCTCAAGCAGTTGGCAACTCAACAGCAATTCGGCTGAAGGATTTAAGTAATTGATGTTCCCCTTTCTGTCAGTAGTTAGTACACCATCGGCAATACTCTCCAGGGTAACTTTCAGTTTTTGCTCACGCTCCATCAATTGATATTGAATAGCGTGGTTTTTCCGTATCTCTCTATAAAGCAACACGAGAAACCAAATTAACAAAAGGATGAGCCCGATGTAACTGAGCAAGGAAAAATTGATTTCCTTGCTTTTCCTTTTATCATAGTTCTGTTCCGAAGCCTGAATGGAAGCGGCTATTTCACTGGCGGTATTGCCAAGCATGGTGGTCAGCGAGTCTGTGATGTTCTGGCCTGCACGGCTGCTGATTTTTTTGGAAGCCTCTTCAAACTTTCCGCTATCTGCCAACTTTTTTATCTCCGCGATGAACTTTAGATTCCGCTGCAATAAAATGGCGATCCTTGCTGTATCTTCTACAGAGAAAAAATGGTCTGCCGATGTCAATTTTTGAATATTATGAAAGGATTTGCCCATTGTGTTTAGGCATTCGTCAATTTCTTTTACAAAACGGGTATCCTGGCTTAACACCAACCCCCTAAGTTCTGCATCAGACTTGGTCACTACCGCCACCAGCGCATTGAGGTGACGCTGCAATTTCTCGTGGCTCCTTAACCGATCAAGGGTTTCTTCAACTGCCTCCAGTTGATTGGCAATCATTACCCTACGCACCACAAAAGTTGTAATAAATAGACCCAAGGCAATAACCACAAATACATTTATCTTAATCGGTTTCATCACACATTTTTTTTATCGAATTCACAGCCTCCTCAAATTGTGTTGACTTGTCGTAATATTCATTTGCCCCAAGGGCCAGGCATTTATCTTTCAGGTACTCATTGTTATTATTGGTGAGGATGATGATGTGGGGCGAATAATTTAATTCATTGATCAGCTCCAGGATCTCCACGCCCGTCAGGCCGGGCAACTGAATATCCAACAAAATGATTTCGGGCAATTCTTTTGTGATGCGCGAATACGCGGTAAGGCCGTCAGCCACAGGCAAAAGGATGTCCAAGCGTTTGATTTCCGAAAAAAGTGTCAACAATCTTTCGGTGATCGCAGCGGAATCTTCAACTATGAGCAGGGATTTATCTTTCTTTGTCATCATGTATCCTTTCCACAAAAGTGGCTTGCTGGCTATCCTTAAAATATAGCAGATAATTGAATCTGGGGTCAATTTATTCCTTCACGTCAAGTAGTACTAACACTACCCTACTTTAGCCCATACTGAAACGTTGATATTATAGGAAAACATAGCGGTTCGGGCATCGCAATGGAGCTTCCGTATTTTTTATCTGACAGTGGTCAGATCAATTTATTTTGCAAGACGTATTGGATTAGCTCGGCATTAGTCTTCATGTTCATTTTATCGAGCAACCGGGTTCGGTAGGTGCTGATGGTGTTGGGGCTAAGGTTTAGCGCTCCTCCAATTTCTATTAGCGATTTTCCTTGTGCGATACGTTTTAACACCTCCAGCTCACGGTCGGAGAGCGTTTCATGTAATTCTATCGCTTTGCCGGCATCCAGGTGATCGGCCATAAAGGATGCCAGCGTGGAAGAGACATATTTTTTTCCTGCCAAAATATGGCGGAGTGCTTTGATCAATTCTTCGGGCGCACTTTCTTTGGTGAGGTAGCCCGAGGCGCCCAGGCGCAACGCACGCAGGGCATATTGCTCCTCCGCGTGCATGCTCAGCACCAATACAGCAACGGTTGGGTATTTGTCTTTCACTTGTTTGAGCAGTTCCAGGCCGGTAGCCCCTGGCATGCTGATGTCCGTGATTAAGACATCAACCTGATTGACCGCCAGGTATTTTAACACCGAAGGGGTATCGGGTGCTTCTGAAATAAGGACTTTGGCAAAGTCATCCTTGATGATTTGTGTCAGTCCTTTGCGGATCAGGGCGTGATCATCGGCCAATAGAAAATGATAATTCTTTATCATAAGAAATGAGTTTTTTTTAAAGAGGCACCAACAATTGCAGCGTAGTACCTTTTCCGGGTGCGGACGTGATCGTTAAAGTGCCCCCCAACATGAGTGCACGTTCTTTCATGCCTAAGATGCCGAATGATTTCTTCTGCCCATTTTTGTTTTCGGCCAACCCTTTTCCGTCATCAGCTACTATCATCTCCAGTTGCTGTCCCGTTATTTTTATTGTGGCGTTTACCTGACTGGCTTCGGCATGCCGCGCGATATTGGTGAGCGACTCCTGAAAAACGCGAAAAATGGCAATCGATTTGGAGGCGTCCAAATGAGACTCCTCCGTGCCAAATGTAAGCTTGCCTTTGACATTAAACCGTTTAGAAAATTCTTTTAATTGGTAGTCGAGTGAGGCAAAAAGGCCCAGGTCGTCAAGCAGCGAAGGGCGTAGTTCTGAATTGATTTTGCGAATAGTGAAAACGGCTTCCTGGGTGAGGCTGATGCAGGTGGCCACTTTGTCCTTGAGTTTCTGATCGGCAGGGGCATGGGCGGCTATCCAGGCCAGATCCATTTTCAGTGCGGTGAGCTGCTGCCCCAGTTCATCGTGTAGCTCGCGGGCCAAACCTGCGCGTTCCTCCTCACGCACCGTTTGCAGGTGGGTGGTTAGCTCCTGCAACTGATGGTTATATGATTTTATTTGCTCCTCATTCCGCTTACTTTCGGTGATGTCCAAGATGGTGCCGAGCATTCTTTCAGGCTTTCCATCCTTGCTTTTAGATAGTTCTGCTTGTGCCTTTAACCAAATAATGGCACCATCAGGCCGCACAATGCGGTGTTCGATATTGTACTTTTTAATTCCTTTCATTGCCAGGGCCAGGTTTTCATTTACAAATTCAATGTCCTCCGGATGAACTACTTTCGAAATGAACTGGGCTGTATTCATCACGTTTTTCGGAATACCATATATTTTATTGATTTGCGGAGAAAGATAAATATCATTGGTGATCAAGTTCCAATCCAGGAAACCGAAATTCGCTATTTCGGTTGCCTTCAATAATTTTTCATTCAATAATCCTTTCTCCTCTTCCTCTTTTTTGCGCTTAGTGATGTCAGTATTAACACCATCCCAAACTACCCGGCCATCTGGCAACTTTCGGGGCATGGATCGGATTTCCAATATCCGCCATTCACCGGCCACATTTTTAAAGCGTACTACAATATGAAAAACAGACATGTTTTGAAAGGAAATTTCTTCTGCGATAGCGAACTTTTCCTTGTCATCATCATGTATGGGTTCATAGAGGACAGAAGGGTCGGCCATTATTTGTTCGGGGGTTTTGCCGGTGAGGGCAGTCACCCCGCTGCTCACAAAGGTGAACTTCATTTCTCCGTCTAATTCGCGCACCACCTGGTACATCATGGTTTCGGGCAAATTATCGGTTAGCATTTTTAACTGAATGGCTTTTTCTTTTATTTCAAGTTCAGCTTTTTTTCGCGCGCTTATATCACGGGTTACCCCTAGCAGCGAGGTAATTTCTCCGGCCGCGTTGCGGAGTGGCACCGCATGCGTCTCCAGCCACCGATGGCCTCCCTTCAACCCGGTTACTTCAAATTCCATTTCTCCTTTGTTCCCATTAAAAACTTCGAGCGTTAGTCTATTAAAGGCCATTCGGTATTTTTGATCCACCAGGTCCACCATGCGGTGATCCAACACCTGTTGCTCGTTATCGGCCTCAACCATCGCCAGGCCGGCTGGGTTTATCGACAGCAATTCACCCTGCCGGTTCAATACTTTAACACATTCGGGCTCGGCCTGCAAGATGGTGGTGAGCTGGCCATTGGTTTGAAGCAACTCCGCTTCCGCTTTCTTTCTTACCAAAATTTGCTTCACCAGCACCTCTTTGTGTTTTTCGTTTTGCGCAAAAAGTTTGGCGTTTTGAAAGAGCGTAGAGGCCTGGCTGGCCACCAACTGAAGGTGTTCTAATTCTAAAGGAGAAAAAGACCGTTTGGTATTCAGGGCATATAGCTTAATAATACCGATGACCTCATTTTTCTCAAGCAAGGGCGCCCCGGCACATGATATGTAGCTGAATGCCTCATTAATTTGAAAGGTAGAGTCGTCAGAAGTATCCTCCACGGTCAACGGTTTTTTGGCACTTATTATTTTGTAGACAAAGGGATGAGCCAATGTGATTTCTTTCTCTTGTTCGGTTATTCCTACGCTGCTCAATAATTTCAACTGATTGCCTTGAATTTCATGAAGGGCGCAAGCATCCACTTCAAAGGCATCCTTCACTTTCACAAGAAACTCATGAGCTTGATGAGCGGTTGAAAATTGATCCATCCGCAAACCACGAACGGTGGAAAGGATCGTAAACCTTCGCAGCGATCTTTCAAGTTCAAGCGTTTTTTCAACTAACTGCCTTTGCACTTCTTTATCCTCTCCCAATAGCGCTTGAAATTTTTGTCGATACGTGAAGAGATTGAAGATATCGTGTATCCGGTACGCTTCCCTTCCGTTTGCCGATAATTCCTTTTCAAAATAAATGAGGTACAGCCAAAACAGGAAAGAATACACGGGTACGGCAATCATTTTTGAAATTCCTACCGCTATTAAAGCGATAATTAGTTGGCTTGAGAAAATAGAATTAGAGTCAAAAAGCAGGGTATGCATCACCAATACAATGCCCATAGTAAAAAAAATTCTCAATAACATTGAAGATAGCCATTTTGATAAAGCTTCATAGAGGATTATTAACACCACGCTATCCAAAAGAATGGAAACAGAACCTACTATCAAAAAAGAGATTTTTGTTTGAAAAAATGAAATCGGCATGTCATACCGGTTAATAAAAACTTTTTGAACAAGCCCGATGCTTGTGACGTACAATGGAATTGCAAACAAGAAATTAAAGAGTATTAACGTATAAACTACTTTTCTTGCCTCGCGCGCATCTTCCTTTATGTAAATCAACAAAAGAGAGAAGAGAATGGCCGAATACATTACCGTTGAGCCGATGGACAGGTCAATACCCGGCAAGATTTCAGCGGTAAAAGTCTGGGTATAGAAATAATGCATGAACATAAAAAGTCCGAGGGTGATGTAAAACAAACTCAACCCAAACACCGTGCGCAACCGGAATAACAGTAACAGTAAGCTGCCTGTAACTATACATTGAAATATGAGGACTAGAACCAAAGGGTAAGAAATGGTTTCCATTTATTATAAAAGTAACTACTTGTCGTACACTTTAAGGGTTTTGCTTTTTTTGCAATTCCGCCAACGCTTCTTTCAATTCGATAATCCGCGCTTCGCGGCCTAAGAATAAATCATTGATTTCCGCCAACTCCTTATTGGCTATTTCCAACTCCGCGGTGCGTTCTTTTACCCGCAGCTCAAGGTCATTGTTTAATTTAGCAATTTTTTCTTCAGCAGCTTTGCGTTCGGTGATATCACGAACCATGCCCAACAATTGTCCTTCTCCGATTTTAGATAAGGTTATCTCCACCGAAACCAACGTGCTATCTTTTCGCACCAGCATCCGTTCGAAAGACAGCAAACCTTTTTCTATTACCTGCTCCCGTCTTTGTTGGGCAAGGTGCTTTTCCGTTTCGGCATAAGTATCTTCAATCCGCAATTTCATAAATTCGGTATTGGTATAACCAAGCAGGTGGCAAAGGGCTGCATTTACCAAAATGATTTGACCCCATTCATTTATCTGGATAATTCCATCGGACGCCTGTTCTACTAAATTGCGGTATTTTTTCTCGCTATCTTCTATTATTTTTTTGGTTTTTTTCCGCTCGGTTAAGTCTCTGCCAATAAGCATAAAAGTGCCATTGGGCAACATCCTCGAATTAAGCTCAACATCAACAGCCGAGCCATCGCGGCATTTGAGCCTGCGTTCGTTTATTACGGTGAGTCCGGATTTTAGCGCCTTCCAGTTAAACGGGTTGCCGATCAGGTCTTCCGCAAAAACCAAATCGCTTATGGAGAGATCAGGAACCTGCGATCGGCTATAGCCCGAGATTTTATAAAAGGATTCGTTGGCATCAATTAATTTTCCATCTGCTTGATAGCTAACGATGGGGTCGGCTGCTTGCTCAATCAGGTTTCGGTATTTTTCTTCGCTTTCTTTGATCAACCTTCCTACTTTTTTGCGTTCTGAAATATCGCGCACAAAACTCAGAAAATTTCCATCTCGCATCCGTGTCGCATTAATTTCTACATCCAATAAAGTTCCATCGTTACGCCTTAACTTCCGCTCTTGTACAATGGCTTTTCTGTCTTGCATTTCGTTTAATCGCAAGGGTCTTTCGCCTGGCTCCAAATAAGCCAGGTCTTTAATCGTAAACTTTAGTAGTTCCTCTTTGGTGTACCCCAGCATAGCACACGCCATCACATTAGCATCGATGTATTGAAAATTGGAATTGGCAATAAATATACCATCTGAAGCTTGCTCTACCAGTTGGCGGTATTTTTCTTCGCTCATTCTTATTCGCTGCTCCGAGTTATGCTTCTCCAGAATAATACTCACCTGGTTACTTGCCCAATCTATCGAAGCCAGATCTTCATTGTCTGGTTCTCGGCACGTCCGGTAGTAAACGGCAAAAGTCGCGATCAACACTCTATGAATGGAAAAGATAGGAGTTGACCAACATGATTTTAAGCCATGACTCAAGGCAAGGGCGCGATAGTCTTTCCACAGCGGATCGTTGGCAATATCCGATACAATCACTCTTTCCTTTCGGTAGGCAGCCGTTCCGCAAGACCTTTCCGCAGGTCCGATAGAACCACCATCTATTGCTTTATTATAGGCCGGAGGCATGCTGGGGCCAGCACCCAAAAGTAAATGAGTGCCTTCTTTATCGGGAAGTAAAATCGAGCAAAGGGTATCTTGCGAATACGATTCGTAATTTAAAACAATGGTTTCGAGAATTTCTGGCAGCGGTTTTCCGAGCGCAGCCATTTCCAATACTTTTTTTTCTCCCGCCAATTGCGATTCAACTTTTTGGGCATTGGTGATGTCTTCGCATGAACCAAAGATTTGCTTGGGGGAACCATCGGGTTGCCTTGAAAATATGGATTCGTTACTCCTCAGCATCCGCCACCCGCCATCTTTATGCCGCATTCGATAATCGTGCACAAGCTGTTGCCTATCGGCAAGTAGGGCATATCGCGGATAAATGTTAGCTACATAGTTATCAAAATCATCGGGGTGCATTAAGGCGGTTAATACACCACTGGCTAAGTGTTTTATTTCTTTCTCGGAATAGTTCAAAATTTTATCGATGCCACGGTTCACATACACATTGCGCATTTCTACTAAATCATAAATGTAAATGATATGCGGTGAGGCATTCACAATACTTTCGATAAACTTGTTATTTTCGGAGAGGATCGTATTGAACTTCTTGCGCTCTGAAATATCGCTAAAATAAATAGACAGCCCTTCCGGTGAAGGATAGATGTGATTTTCAAACCATTTATCAAAAGACGGATAATATTCTTCGAAATAAACATTGAGTTGCTCAGTCATCGCTTTTTCACACCCTTTCAGAAACGCCTGCCCTACGGTTTCAGGAAATTCCGTCCAAATATTTTTGGCAATTAGGTTTTCAGGCGCACACCCAAAAATTTCTCCGGCTTTTTCGTTTATATACGTACAGCACAAATTCTTATCAAGAGCCACAAAGCCTTCGGTGATGCGTTGAAGGGTGGTTCTGTATTTTTGTTCCGATTTTTTAAGTTCGGTAATATCACGGGCATGGCCATGTATGAAAGGGGAATCCGTACCTATTGTTATCAACCGATTGTTGTATTCCCATATAAGGATCTCCCCGGTGAAGGTTTGCACCTTCATCAATCCATGCGCCTGGCCTTCTTTTTTTATATAGTCAAGATAGTCGTAAAATTTATTTTTGGTATCTGGAGAAAGGATATCAAGAATCCTTAAGTTCATTTGTGGATTAAAGGTGGCTCCAATAATCTTTTCTGCTGCCTTGTTCACAAAAAGAATTTTCCCATCCAAGTCATGGGTGCAGATAATGTCATTCGTATTTTCAATAAGGTCTCTGTATTTTTCTTCGGAATTTTTGCCCGTGGAAGTAGCCACATGCCCATTCGTTTTTTTTTCTTTCTTGGTGAGCCGGTGTTTTAAGGCCGATTGGATGGCCTCGGGCAATCGGTCGAGCTGCGCTTTTAAAATATAATCATCAGCTCCTTTTTTTATCACGGCCACAGCAAATTCTTCCGATACGGGGTCGGTCACTAAAAGAAAAGCCGTGCCCGGTCGTTGATCCTGCATTATTTCCAATGCCTCCACCGAATTAAACTGGGGCAGTGAATGATTGGCCAGGATAACATCGGGTTTAAAGTTTTGCAAGGCCAGCAGATAAGATGGCCTGTCAATTGAAACTTGAGAAGTGAAATTTATATCCTCTTGCTTTAGCAGCCGCTGGATCATTTCTAAATCTTTAACTTTCTCTTCCAGGAATAAGATTTTTAGGCGTTTGGGCATCACATAAGATTGAAAGTTTTAAATTTCTTAAAATTCAAATTTTATTGCTACCGATGTCGTTATCGTTAAGCGTTGCAACTCCATACGCTCCAAATCCACATACCCAATGTTTACCGCTCAGTTTATTTATACTTTATATCCCTCCTTAAACATAAGTAATATAGCCATTTCGAGGCCGACAAAAGAAAGGTATTTTATTCAGGCCGCTTCCATAAGTCACACGTGTTTTTACTTATCGCGTTTCTTCGCAGTAATGGTCTTCATTTTTTTTAGCTTCTCCCGCTTTTCTTTGATGGGGGAAAAAGGCCCGTATTTATGCTGGTGCTCGTCAAAGCCATCAACAAAAGGTCCAAAGGGATGGTCAATTGGTTTTTTTGAAATGTCGGGCCAGTCTTTGGCCATGTCTTTAGTTGGCCGCGGCATCGAATTGACAAAGGCGGCCAGGTGCCAGGCTTCTTCATCCGTTAGTTGAGGTTTGTCGAAAGTAGTCCCAAATGGCATATTAGCCTTTATGTATCCGGCAAAACGAGAGAGGCGAAACAACCCCGCGCCATGATTATAACTCTGATCTCCCCAAAGTGGCGGATAGGTCCAGGCGTTTCCCTTTGCGTTCATGGTCCCTTCCCCATTTGCTTTATGGCAAAGCACACACTTTGTCTGATACAAGATTTTACCCTTTTTGGGATCGGCTTGTTGGCTAAGAAAAGCCAGGTCCACCAAGCCAGCGCCTTTTGGGGTTACTCCTTTAGGCACATTACTCCCCACCCATTTTATGTACGCCACAATGGCCTTCATCTCACAGCTTTCATCGGACAACGGTTGACCATTTAAGCTTCGTTCAATGCAGTCGTTCACCCTTTTCTGTATGGTCTCCTCCGTACCTGATCGTGCCCTGAATTTTGGATACGTGGAAGCCACCGCACTATAATTATTACCAAAAGGTTTAGTGCCAGCATCGAGATGGCAGTTCTGGCAATTCATCCCATTGCTCATCGACCGAATGCTTCCCTTCGGCCCAAGATATTCGGAAGTATGGGCGATCAATTCTTTTCCATATCGAATTTCTTTGCCCGTTTCATTCATGGGCAAAGTATTCACATCTGGAGCCTTCCATAGTGCCTCCGTTAGATTATTTTGGGGTATCGCTATATTTGGATTCGCAGAGGGGGGCAGGATTTGCGCGCGATATAGCTCGGTTCGCAATCCATAAAACCCTAATCCGAGCAAGGGCAAAATCCATGCAGCCTTGAAGAGTGTCTTTAAAACCTTTTTTTTTGGTCGGCTTCTATTTAAAGGATCTTCGTTCATATAAAATTCTAGCAAGCCCATTCTCCAAACTCCAATTTCATCAGAAATATAAAAAATTATTGATTAGGCATAACTAAGTGTCCTATTGCCTCAAGTTACTACATTCCTGGTTAATCGGATCGATGTTGCCAGGAGTGATCAAAATCAGAGGATGCTATTGACACTTCAGTACGCTTGTGAATCAAACCGAATTTTCCGAACCAATTGTTACCTCGATAGGCAAAAAAATAGAAATAAAATCTATCAAAATGTAGCGTTATTACGAGTTTAGTGTAATTAAACCACTACACCTTCTTTATCCACATTTCCAAAATCCAACATCATCCGAGAATCGAAAATTGTTTAATAACTCGTAGCTTGCCATTCAATCAATGGAACTCCACGACATTTTCCCTCAATTTGCCCCAGAGCTACTTGCGCACCTCGAAAAAATTGGCCAAATCACTGAATTTGAACAAGGTGATATGCTCATGCGCTCTGGCCAATACTTTAAAAATTCATTGTTGATCCTTGATGGTCGGGTCAAGCTGTATCGTGAAGGGGAAGAAGGCGAAGAGTTCTTTCTTTATTATTTAGAAAAGGGAAACGCCTGCGCGCTATCTATGATTTGCGCTACTAAAAACGAAGCCAGTGCCATAAAGGCAAAAGCGATGACGCCCGTAAAAGCGCTTTCCATACCGATCCAACACATGGACGGGCTGATGAAAGACTATCGGCAATGGTATTATTTTGTTTTAGAAACGTACCGCTCGCGGTTTGAAGAATTATTAGAAGTAATTGACCATGTGGTTTTTCACTCGATGGACGAGAAATTAGAATTCTATCTGAAAAGGCAATTTGAAACTTTGGGTGACAAAATATCAGTCACCCATCAGGAGATAGCCGATGACCTCAACTCCTCACGAGAAGTCATTTCACGGTTGCTGAAAAAACTTGAATCGCAAAAAAGGATTTCTATTTCCCGTAATGAAATTGCCAGGTTGAATTTTTAGACTAAATTTATCTGCAGGAGTCTATTTCAATTTTTTGATTTGCATTTAGGCCTCTCAAATTATCAGCGTGGCTCTTCATCGCCAGTTTTTTCCACCTTCGTGACCTGGGTCACTGAATGTCACCGATGCAGGATTTACCTTTGTTGCTATTCAATCTGCTATGGAAAGTTTTTTTGGGTATTTCGCTTCTGGGTTAATTGGAGTTTCTTTGGGGCTTATCGGGGGAGGTGGCTCAATAATTACCATACCCATCCTGGTATACCTTTTTCATATCGAACCCACCCTCGCTACAGCCTACTCTTTAATTATTGTTGGATTCACTTCACTGGTAGGCGGAACCCGAAACGCATTCCATAAAATGGTAGATTTCAAGATTGCCCTTCTGTTCTCCTTGCCCTCACTTGTATCCATTTATTTTACCCGTCATTATTTGTTGCCTCATGTACCAAGCACCATTCTCACGGTGGGTGGATTCGGAATTACCAAAGACTTGGTCATCATGATTTTCTTTTCAATTATTATGGTAGTGGCTTCCATCAAAATGATCAGGGGAAGTCAACTTCAAGAAGTAGAAAACTCACCAGTCAGTTATCATTTAATGAAAATCACCGTGCAAGGAATTTTATTAGGAATCGTTACCGGCATCATTGGAGCCGGGGGTGGATTTCTGATTATCCCTGCGCTGGTATTAATGGCAGGGCTTTCCATGAAAAAGGCCATTGGCACTTCGTTAATTATTATTACCCTTAATTCGTTTGTCGGTTTTCTGGGCGATTTGGGTACGAGCCAACTTATGGATTATCCCTTCATTGCTTCCCTTACCGCACTTGCAACCGTTGGTATTTTTTTAGGAATTTACCTGGCCAAATTTTTTAATGGCAACAAACTTAAAGCCGGGTTCGGATGGTTTGCTTTGGCCATGGCCGTTTTTATTTTTGGGAAAGAATTGTTTTTTAATTGAAGGGTGACAAAAATTACTGAAAAGGATTAGGATTGGATATAATTTTAAGTCATTACTAATTGTAACCATTATGATTGTTGACCAAATTTATACCGGATGCCTTGCACAAGGTGCCTACTACATCCAATCCGAAAAGGAGGCTATCATTATTGATCCGCTTCGTGAAGTGGAGCCTTACCTGAAAAAAGCAGAAACGAATGGCGCAAAGATTAAGTATGTTTTAGAAACTCACTTTCATGCCGACTTTGTATCCGGTCATTTGGATTTGGCAAGCAAGACTGGTGCTGTTATTGTTTTTGGTCCCAACGCCAAACCCCGCTTCAACGCACATATCGCTAAAGATGGAGAAGAGCTAAAAGTTGGAAAGATAACCCTCAAAGTGTTGCACACTCCCGGGCATACGATGGAATCATCTTGCTATTTACTAAAAGATGGAAACGGAAAAGATTATGCCCTCTTTAGTGGAGACACCTTATTTCTCGGTGACGTAGGCCGGCCTGACCTCGCGCAAAAAGCCGCTAATATGACCAAAGAACAATTGGCTTCATTGCTTTTCGATTCGCTTCGAAATAAAATTATGCCGCTTCATGATGACGTGATTGTTTATCCCGCCCATGGAGCCGGCTCTGCCTGTGGCAAAAACATGATGAAGGAAACGGTAGATAGTTTGGGCAACCAGAAAAAAACGAATTATGCCCTTCGCACCTCATTGGCCCGGGAAGAATTTATTAAAGAAGTAACGGACGGTCTTCTGCCACCACCCGCCTATTTTCCTGAGAATGCGAAGCTTAACAAAGAAGGCTATGAAACCATCGATAGTGTTTTGCAGAAAGGTGCACATGCATTCCCTGCCAAAGAATTTGAATTAATGGCCAATGAAACTGGCGCGTTGGTTTTGGATACCCGCAATGCAGAAAAGTTTGCAAGAGGATTTATTCCGCAATCCATCAATATTGGAATCGATGGAAGTTTTGCTCCTTGGGTAGGTGCGTTGATTGCCGGGGTGGCTCATCCCCTCCTGTTGATTACGGAGGATGGACGTGAGGAAGAAGTAGTGACAAGATTAGCGCGCGTGGGTTATGACAACACGTTGGGTTACTTAAAAGGCGGATTCAAATCATGGCTGCAAGCCGGAAAAGATATTGATTCCATCGAGTCCATTTCTGCAAAAGAGTTTGCCAACCGGATTAGACAAAAAGACTTTACAATTATTGACGTACGAAAGCCGGGAGAATATGAGGCAGAGCATGTAGAAAAAGCAATTAACATACCCCTGGATTTTATCAATGACCACCTAGCTGAAATTCCTAAAGAAAATGAAGTTTATGTGCATTGCGCAGGAGGCTATCGCTCCATGATCGCCATCTCCATTTTAAAGGCAAGAGGCTGGAATAATCTAATTGATGTTGCCGGTGGGTATAAGTTGATTGCAGAAACGGATGTGCCGCGGACAAACTATATAGGTGCCTCTGCCTTGAAGAATAAATAATATTGATCCTATTAACATTTGTTGAAAATGGTAAAGAAAGGCACCGTTTGTATAGTATCCTGCCCACACTGCCGCGGAGATCGGTTGTTTTAAATCAAAATTTGGAGTTGTTCATTAAAAGAGACTGTAGCAATGTTCAAGTCTTCATTAACTTCTATTCAAAAATGAGCTTTGTCGAAATTTTCTATTCGCACATAGATTAATCTACGGGTTCGCGAAAATAAATTTTTGGATCACCATTCAGCAATTCACTCAGGCCTACTGGAATTGCCAACCCCACTCCCCTTTTTTAATCGTATTCGGATTTTATAATTCTTGGATAACGTCCACAAAATACCTAACATCACAGGCTAAAGATATTCAACCCGAATTTTTGATTTACGAGGATGGCAAAGCATAAAGCACAAACAACACATAAAAAAAGGCAACCCGTGGCTTCCAAAATCAGTAGCAAATCAATTTCACCTTCGACAGGATTTCAAATTGTTGGCATTGGTGCTTCGGCAGGCGGGCTGGAAGCGATGGAATTGTTTTTTGAAAACATGCCCGTGGAAACCAACATGGCTTTCGTAGTGATTCAACACCTTGACCCAACCCAAGTTGGCATTCTGCCGGAGCTCTTACAACGAACTACCACCATGAAGGTAATTCAGGTTACCGACCCGCTAAGGGTAAAACCAAACTGTGTGTATGTGATACCCCCCAACAAAAGCATGTCGATGCTACACGGTACGCTACATTTGTTCGACCCCGTGGAGTCGCGAGGCCTGCGTTTACCCATTGATCGTTTTTTCCGCTCGCTGGCAGATGACCAACTCGATAAAAGCATTGGCGTCATCCTGTCGGGCATGGGTGCTGATGGCAGCCTTGGCTTGAAGGCCATAAAAGAAAAAAATGGAATGGTATTGGTGCAGAGCCCGGGTACTGCCAAATTCGATGGCATGCCTTACAGTGCAACACAAGCTGTAGTACCCGACATCGTTGCACCTGCCGAAGAACTGCCCGCTAAATTAATCGCCCTACTTAAGTTTATTCCTTCGGTGAAAACCGATGCGGAGATCGATCATAAAAGCAAAAGCAACCTCGACAAGATTACCATCCTGCTGCGGCAACAGACAGGCCATGACTTTTCGTTGTACAAAAAGAACACGCTATTCCGCAGGATTGAAAGGCGCAAGGGCATTCACCAGTTAGATAAAATTCAGGATTATGTTCGCCTTTTGCAGGAAAATCCGAAAGAAATAGAAATACTTTTTAAGGAATTGCTGATTGGCGTTACCTGTTTCTTTCGCGATCCGGCCGTTTGGAAAAAACTTAAGGATAGTGTTCTTCCCGAACTGATCAAAGGAGTACCTAACGGGCAGGTGCTTCGGGCCTGGATACCTGCATGCTCCACCGGAGAAGAGGCCTATTCATTGGCAATAATTTTTATTGAGACGGTAGAAAAACATAAAACGCACCGGAACATCACCTTACAAATATTTGCTACAGACATTGATGGTGATGCGATTGATAAAGCCCGCAGCGGAATATTCTATTCCACTATAGCAGCAGATGTTTCACCTGCACGGCTCAAGCGGTTTTTCACATTTGAATCAGACAAATACCATTTAAATTCCTCCGTGCGCGAGATGGTAGTCTTCGCTCCGCAAAGTGTAATCAAAGACCCACCGTTTACCAAGCTCAATATGCTGCTTTGCCGCAACATGCTTATTTACATGGAGCCGGAATTGCAAAATAAATTGGTGGATTTATTTAATTACAGCCTCAATCCGGGTGGGATTTTGCTACTGGGTTCTGCCGAAACGTTGGGAAACAACAGCGATGGATTTGAAACTGTGGATTCGCACCTGAAATTTTTTAGACGAACAAAGGCAACTCGGACGGTGGGGTTGATCGATTTTCCAAGTTCTTTTTCGCACCTCAAAGGAAAGACTACGGAATACAAGCCCTCACAGAAAACCGTGGAAAACATTCAAACGGTGGCCGATCAGTTTTTACTTCAGCAATTTGCCCCGGCCAGTGTGTTGGTCAACAGCAAAGGTGATATCGTTTACATAACCGGGCGTACTGGAAGATACCTGGAGCCCGTTGCCGGAAAAGCAAACTGGAACGTCTATGCCATGGCACGCGAAGGCTTGCGCCAGGAATTGCCAGCAGCCATCCGCAAAGCACTAAATAGCAAAGAAGCGGTAATGCTCCACCATATCAAACTGGATTCAAATGAAGGTATACACTTTATTAATATTACCCTGCAACGTTTCGAAAACCCAGAGTCTATTAGCGGTATGCTGATGATCGTTTTCAACGATGTGCCCGCGCAGGTAACAGTTGCCCCAGAACCAAGGGGAAACAGGCTGGCCAGCAAAACCCAGCAGCAGAAGGAGATAGAACTGGAGCTGCAACGAAGCCTTGAAGAATTGAATAGTACGCGCGAAGAAATGCAGACCTCACAGGAAGAACTTCGATCAACCAATGAAGAGTTGCAATCCACCAACGAAGAACTACAGTCTACCAATGAAGAACTTACCACCTCCAAGGAAGAAATGCAGAGCTTGAATGAGGAACTGCAAACCGTCAATGCAGAACTACAGAACAAAGTGAGTGATTTGGTGCATGCCAGCAATGACATGAAGAATTTATTAAACAGTACGGAAATCGCCACGCTTTTCATTGACAAAGTGTTGAACATCCGCAGATTTACCGACCCAGTGGCAAAAATAATAAAGCTGCGCACGGAAGACATCGGCAGGCCATTTACAGATCTGGTAACCGATTTACAATACCCAGAAATAAATGAGCATGCTTTACAAGTAATAAAAACGTTAACTTCTATTGAAACGAATATTTCTTCGGCCAGCGGAAAATGGTTCCGCGTGAGGATAATGCCATACCGCACACTTGACGATCGCATTGATGGTTTGGTGATAACCTTTACCGACATAACCGAACTTAAGAAACTGGAAATGGAGCTTAAAAAAGCCAATGAAATTCTTCGGGAATTAAATAAGGCATAAAAAAAGTGATAACCGGTTATTCTTTATACCTTGTGTAATAGTAATCATGAAAAAGACTGTCCCATTAACGGAAGTTGAAATCCTTCGTCAAAAGGCTGAGGCATTATTGAAAAAGAAATCATCAAAACCAATTTCAAAATTTTCGAAAGATGAAATGCTGAAACTCATTCATGAGATTGAAGTACATGAGATTGAGTTGGAAATGCAAAATGAGGAACTTAATCGGGCAAGAAACGCCCAGCAGTTAGCCACTAAAAAATATTCGGAATTATATGATTTTGCACCTTGTGGTTATTTTACACTTTCCAAAGAAGGTAATATTATTGAGCTCAATCTTCTGGGTGCAGAAATGCTAGGCATGGCGCGCGCACATTTAACCAATAGCTCACTGTTATTTTTTATTTCAGCTGAGACGCGACAACTATTTGTTAATTTTCTGGAAAGGGTTTTTAACAGTAGCAACAAAGAGACCGCTGAAGTTTCGTTGGCTTCCGTTGGTAAAACACCGATAGCCGTGCTGGTTACGGGAATTGCGCAGGAAGGGGAAGAACAATGCCATGTAACAATGGTAAACGTTACTGAATTGGTAGCGGCAAAAGAAAGTGCTCAAGAAAGTGACCGATTAAAGTCAGAATTTCTGGCCAACATGAGCCATGAAATCAGAACACCGATGAATGGCATTTTAGGAATGGTTCAGCTACTGCAAAAACCTGGCCTTGAAAGCGATGTGATTCAGTCGTATATCATACTCTTGAAGAAAAGTGGCGATCGGATGCTTAATATTATCAATAACATAATTAACATTTCGAAAATTGAATCCGGAGGGGCAGAAGTGCTCATTACCAATGTGAATGTAAATGAGCACATGAAATATATCTGCACTTTCTTTAAGACTATGGCCGAAAAGAAAGGCTTGCAACTTTCCTGTAAATATCCGTTGCCGGATATAATGCCCATTGTAAAATCAGATAGCGAAAAGATTTATGCCATTCTCACCAACTTGGTGAATAACGCCATTAAGTTTACGGAAAAAGGGTGGGTTCAAATTGGTTATTCCATTAAGCTGCCGAACCCAGCGATCGGTGACGAACCTGAAAGTGGCCTCATCGAATTTTTTGTTAATGACTCGGGCATAGGCATCCCTGCTGACAAGCACGGCTTAATCTTCGAAAGGTTTAGGCAAGCAGACCAGTCCAAATCGCGTAGTTATGAAGGATCGGGTCTGGGCCTATCTATTTCAAAAGCCTTTGTGGAACAGTTGGGTGGAGAAATTTGGGTAGAAAGCAATCCTGGCAAGGGCTCGGAATTTCACTTTACTATTCAATACCATCCAGTCAAGGAAAGTAAGATAACCAAGCCTGCTGATTTAGTTGAAAAGGGCGAAAAGCAAATCAAAAAACTTAAAGTGGTAATAGCAGAGGATGACGAAATGTCGTTTCAACTCCTTGCAATAGCAACCAAACCTTTTAGCAAAGAAGTTATCCACGTGCGCTCAGGCAAGGAGGCGGTTGCCGTATGCGGTAATAACCACGACATCGATTTGGTATTGATGGATATTCAGATGCCGTTGATGGACGGATATGAAGCCACAAGGCAAATCCGCCAGTTCAACAAAGGGGTAGTGATAATTGCACAAACGGCTTTTGCTTTGGCCGACAGCAAAGAAAAAGCAATGCAGGCAGGCTGCAATGATTATGTTCCAAAACCTATCAATTTAAATATGCTGACGGATTTGATAGGGCGAAACATTAAATCTTAGAAGGACTGGCAAGCTGGAACTAACAATCACTCAAAAAATGCTTACCTCTTTACTACAATAACGACTACCATTATACTTCAGACCACGCTGCGTCTTTCAAGAAGTATTTACTTCAACTTTTTCGTTAGCCTATTATAAGCACTATATTCAACGAAATAGTTTTTCGTTCAATCCCATCATTTCGTGCAAATACATCTAGAAGGCATCTAAAAAATATCATTGTCACTATAACAGAAGTGAAGCATCCCCAATACGGGGCTGTGCACAGGAGATTGCTTCGATTGACCAACCTTCGCAATAGCACGCTATTATGGATTTTGACAGATTTACAACTGGCATCCCTAATTGTGTATTTACATAAGTCTATTTCTTAAAAACAAATCCTCGAAAAATAAACTAATGTGATCTGAGTCACAGTAACGCCATTTAATGCGGGATACTTTTGCAGCAAAAAAAAATAGAAATGAAGAAAGATTTGTTGTTCCTGCTTTTCGTGATCAGTGTTTATTCCGGCTCCGGACAAGATACTTTGTCGCTCAAATTACAAGATGCTCAAGAAGCTGCAGTTCGAAATAATAAAGAAATAATTGTAGCTACCCTGGAACAAGAAAGTGCGCAGGCAAAATTCAATCAAACCAATGCCGTATTCCTGCCACAGATTAATATCAGCTACACCGCCATGACTACGAATAATCCTTTGAATGCGTTTGGGTTCAAACTCCAACAGCGTTCCATTGCCCAAACGGATTTTAATCCTTCCTTATTGAACAATCCCGCTGCCACACAAAATTTCATGACAAAGGCCGAATGGAACCAACCGATCATAAACATGGATATACTATATGCGCGTAAGGCAGCCAACCAACAGGTGGACATGTATGCTTTTAAAACAAGGCGAACAAAAGAATACCTGACGTACGAAGTACAGAAAGCGTATGCGCAACTACAACTTTCTCATCAATCGGTAGGAGTGCTTGACGAAACCCTTGAAACGATGAAAGCAACTTATAAGGCTACTAACGACCGCTTTGAAAAGGGTTTTTTACAAAAGTCGGACGTGCTTCAAGTTCAGGTGCAGGTAGCCACCACGGAAACGAAATTAGCAGAAGCGAAGAGCAATGTGAGAAATGTATCGGACTATCTGAGTCTTTTAATGGGCGCCAAGAGCGGACCGATTTATAAGGTGGAATCCATGGAGAAAAATCAAGTCCAAGATATTAAGTCCGAGGTGTCTGAAGAGCGGGCCGACTTTAAGGCTATGAAGTCAGCGCTATCAGCACAAGAATCCATGATTCACTCTAACAAACTTTCTTACCTGCCAAAACTGAACGCCTTCGCCAACTATATGTTCAACGACAAGAGCGCTTTTGGTTTCGGTGCAAATGCTTATCTGGTGGGCGCTCAATTTTCCTGGAACATCTTCAGCGGGACTTCCGGTCACTATAAAACAGTGGAGCAACGTCTGGAGCATGCGAAGACTGAGCAACAACTGGATTACAAGAAAGCACAAAGTCAGTTGGAATTAAATAAAACAATCCGGCAATTGGATGACACCAACATCGCTTTGCAACAACAAGAACTGTCGATCAATCAGGCGACCGAAGCATTGCGGATTCTTCAAAACCGCTTTGATCAAGGATTGGTGACCACGATGGATCTTCTCCATTCACAAACGTTGGTAGCGCAACAAAAACTGAACCAAGCGCAAGCCCTGTTTCAATTCAATACCACGCTTGCTTACCTCGAATTTTTAACAACTACCTCTGAAAAGTAAAACAAATGAAAAATATGAATACCCGTCTCTATCGAATTCAGCTTACCTCACTCCTTTCCACCTTCCTGTTTCTTGCTTCTTGTTCAAATAGTGATCAGAAAAAGGAAACAATAAAAGAAACACCTATTGAAGTAACGCTTGGCGTTGTTACAAAAAACGCCAGCGACCCGATTGTAGCGAGTGGCCAAATCGAATCAAAAGAGACAGCTCACATCAGCACACGCCTTATGGGCATTGTGACTAGTATTCTTGTTAAACCAGGGGACAAAGTTCAGAAGGGTCAATTGCTAGTTACAATTAGCAATTCAGATATTCTTGCAAAACGTGCGCAGGCGCAAGCGATGGTCACCGAAGCCGAAGCAGCAACAAAAGATGCGCTAAAAGATTATGAACGCTTTGAAGAATTGTATAAAAAACAAAGTGCCTCGGCCAAAGAATTTGAGAATGCGACTTTGCATTACACTTCCGTGAAATCAAAATTGGAAACCGCGCGGCAAATGAAGAATGAAGCCGATGTTATGCTCACGTACACCAACCTGGTTGCTCCTTTTTCAGGCGTAGTGACTGAGAAAAATATGGATGCCGGCAGCATGGCCAGTCCTGGAATACCCATTCTCGCGATCGAGCAAACCGGTGATTATCATGTACAAGCGGCTGTATCCGAAACAGAGATTGGAAAATTGAAAGAGGGCATGGAAGCAGGCGTAACCATTAAATCAACCGGAAAAACATTTTTAGGGAAGATTTTCGAAATCAGCCCTTCGTCTCAATTTAATGGAGGACAGTATGAAGTAAAAGTGAGCATTCCCGAAAAGGAAAAACAAGGATTATTTTCAGGCATGTCAGTGAATGTTACCATTTCTATAAGAGCAAGCGAGGGTGACAAAAACATCTTGATCCCCTATCGTGCGATTATTCAACGCGATCAGCTCTTCGGGCTTTACACGGTAGGAGAAGATCAAACGGCACAACTGCGTTGGGTAAAGGTGGGAAAGAAATATGGTGAGGATATAGAAATACTTTCCGGCTTAAATGGAAACGAGAAATTCATAGTAGAAAGCGAAGGCAAATTGAGTAGTGGCGCAGCCGTTTCTGTGAACTAATCGAGCGAAAAAAAGGACAGATGAAATGCCCATCAGCGAAGCTGGTGTGACGGAATAATAATTCGCATGGGCATTCCATGAGATAATAAAAAATAAATATTAACACATGAAAGAAGGTTTATCGGGAAATATTGCAAAAGCATTCTTACAGTCAAAGCTTACGTTATTGTTGATGATCGCTTTTCTTTTGATCGGTGGTTTTAGCACGATGCTGATTCCACGAGAAGAAGAACCGCAGATCAATGTACCACTAGCCGATATTTTTGTCATCTATCCTGGTGCTTCACCAAAAGAAGTAGAAGCACGGGTTTCGAAACCTTTGGAAAAAATTATTTCCAATGTAAAAGGTGTGGAATATGTTTACTCCACCTCCATGAAGGGTCAGGCAATGATCATCGTTCAGTTTTATGTCGGTGAAGATATCGAGCGCTCATTGGTAAAGCTTTATAATGAATTGATGAAAAATATGGACCGGATGCCTCCTGGTGTTTCGATGCCATTAGTAAAAACAAGAGCTATCGATGATGTGCCCGTGTTGGGGCTTACCTTGTGGAGCGAGCAGTACAGCGACTACGATCTGAAGCAACTTGGGCAAGTGCTCACCAACGAAATAAAAAAAATACCCGATGTAGCTTCCGTATCGATTATCGGTGGACGGAGCCGTCAAGTGAACGTCACGTTGGATAAGGATAAGATGGCACAAAATCATGTTGACTTTCTATCTATCGGTAAATTGATACAAGCCAACAATGCCGAAATGCAGGCAGGCTACATGATCCAAAAAGATACAGCCTTTTCCATTTCATCAGGAAATTTTCTTACCAATAGTGAGGATGTTAAAAACTTAATCATCGGGTTAAATGCCGGACATCCGGTCTATTTAAAACAAGTAGCCACCGTGGAAGAAGGAGCAGAAACTCCGTCACAATATGTTTTTTACGGATACGGCCAACATGATCCGGCATTAGCAAAACAATTCCACTCTCAGTACCCGGCCATTACGCTTTCGATTGCAAAAAAGAAAGGGGCGGACGCTATGAAACTATCAAGTCGTATCGTCAGCAAAGTCGACCATCTAAAGAAAACGTTGATTCCCTCTGAAGTTCAGATCACGGAAACAAGAAATTATGGAGAAACGGCTTCTGAAAAAGTATCCGAACTTTTACTCCATCTTTTTGTCGCCATTATTGCCGTCACTGGTTTTGTGATGCTGGCTATGGGATGGCGCGGTGGTCTGGTGGTGTTTTTGTCAGTACCCGTTACGTTTGCGTTAACCTTATTCAGCTACTACTTATTGGATTATACGCTCAACCGGATTACCCTTTTTGCTTTGGTATTCATCACCGGTATCGTAGTCGATGACTCGATCATCATTGCAGAGAATATGCACCGACATTTTAAAATGAAACGGCTACCCTTCTTGCAAGCGGCCATATTCGCGATCAACGAAGTGGGCAATCCTACCATACTCGCTACGTTTACGGTAATTGCGGCAGTGTTGCCCATGGCTTTTGTGTCAGGCATGATGGGGCCTTACATGAGCCCGATGCCAATTGGTGCATCGATAGCTATGATGCTCTCCCTGATCGTTGCGCTTACGTTAACTCCGTATCTTGGTTATGTTTTTCTAAAAGAAAAAGAAGGCCATGGAGCCAAAGAACATCCTACCCTGGAGCAATCTAAAATTTATAAAATCTATAAAGCGTTCATCAACCCCATGTTGGAAACCCGGTGGAAGCGCTGGAGTTTTATCCTTGGCACTGTCGCTATCCTTTTAATCTCCGTGTCCTTTTTCTATACGAAATGGGTCGCAGTAAAAATGTTGCCGTTTGATAACAAGAATGAATTTCAAGTAGTGATCGACATGCCGGAAGGAACTACACTTGAACGTACGGCAGTGGTTACCCAGGAAATCGCAAACTACCTATCCAAGCAAGGGCTGGTAAGAAATTATCAAGGTTATGTAGGTACGGCAGGCCCCATAAGTTTTAATGGCTTGGTGCGTCACTATGATCTGCGAAGTGGAGATCACATCGCTGATATTCAGGTGAACCTCGTGGACAAAAAAGAGCGCAGTATTCAAAGTCACGAAATTGTAAAACAGCTACGTCCGGCAGTTCAAGTTATTGCGAAAAAGTATAATGCGAATGTAAAGATGGTGGAAGTGCCACCGGGCCCTCCTGTTCTTTCTACCATTGTGGCTGAAGTCTATGGCCCAGACTATGACGAACAGATCCGGATTGCTGACCAGCTTAAAAATCTCATTACAAAAACCGAAGGTATTGTCGATACGGATTGGATGACAGAAGCGGATCAACCCGAATACGCTTTTGAAATTGATAAAGATAAGGCCATGCAACTAGGGATTGCACCGGCACAAATTGTGGCCACCATGAATTCAGCTTTGTCAAACATGAAAGTGGGTGTTCTTCACAGTCCAGTTTCATTTGATCCCATTAATATCGTTTTGCAACTAAAAGATTCCGACAAAGAAAGTATCAATGAAATCAAAAACCTAAAAGTTGTAAACCCGCAAGGAATGTCTGTTTCCATTGGTGATCTCGTGCACATCACCAAAAACATAAAAGACAAAAGCATCTATCGTAAAAATCAAAAGCGCGTAGTTTATGTGCTGGCCGACTTAGCCGGAAAATTAGAAAGTCCTTTTTATGCAATCATGGGTATATCCGAACACCTCAAGGAAATCAAAATGCCAAAGGGATTTGAACTCCAGGAGTTGTATAACAAGCAACCCGAATTGGAAGACAACTATACCCTGAAGTGGGATGGTGAGTGGCAGATCACGTTAGAAGTGTTCCGCGATTTGGGTATTGCTTTTGTGGTCGTCATTATCATTATCTACATGCTCATTGTAGGTTGGTTTCAGGACTTCAAAGTTCCGTTGGTCATGCTCGCGGCTATCCCACTTTCTTTAATAGGTATTGTATTAGGCCACTGGATGTTGAATGCTTACTTCACTGCAACCTCCATGATTGGCTTCATTGCCCTCGCTGGCGTGATGGTGCGCAACTCTGTTTTGCTGATTGACTTTATCAACATCCGCCTGGAAGAAGGCATTCCACTAAAGCAAGCGATCATTGAGGCTGGGGCTGTCCGCACCACCCCGATTTTACTAACGGCAGGTGCTGTGGTGTTGGGTGCGGTGATTATCTTATTCGATCCAATTTTTCAGGGGTTGGCGATTTCGCTGATGGGCGGCACCATCACCTCCACGTTTCTTACCCTATTAGTAGTGCCCCTCATTTATTTTAAAATGATGCGAAGCAAAACGACAGCTAAAAATTCTTAAAAATCACACTATGAAACTTCTACTCGTAACCAGTTTGAAAGAAGATCAAAAGGCGGTAGCCACTATTTTTAACCAATCGGAAATTGAGGTATTCAGTGTTAGCCCAACAATCGGATTTAAAGATCAAGGAATTCATAACATGCTTGACGATTGGTTCAGCAGCGGTACCGATCAATTTGATTCAATTTTTGCCTTCAGCTTTACAGCGGAAGAAAAATGCAAAAAAGCCATGACGCTGATCAAAGCGCATAACGATAGTCATCAAACCGGATTTCCAATCAGGGCATTTATTCTTCCAGTGGAACAATCCAGTTACCTCTAAATCAAAATAAATGACCAGTGAATTAAATAACACTCTGAATTCAGGGAATTCCTATTTGCAATTATTTCAAACAGCGCAACAAAACCTTCAAAAGGTTTGCGATGAGTATAAGAATGTATCCTTATGCAGAAAAACAAGACGATGGCAAAAGCCATTGATTCAAATAAAAACCAATAACTAAACAAATAAAAAATGAGAGAACGCATCGTAAGAACAGTGGCTGGTTCGCTAGTAATGATCAGCATTACTTTGGCCTATTTCCATAACATGTATTGGTTGGGTCTGGCCGGTTTTGTGGGCATTAACCTTGTCCAATCTTCGTTCACAAGATTTTGCCCACTCGAGAAAATCTTAGATCAATTTGGAATTGAAAGCAATCAGAAAAAGTAAAACAAACTCATTGAAAATTTGAGCGCGTGATTTACTCCCTGATCCTAGACAAATAAAGAAACGTCTTTGGAGCATCTGGGATGACCTGGGCAGTAGAGCGAAGCCCGCTCCGACCATTCCATCCGGGGCGGGCAACCTACAACTTGGGGATCGCTTCACCCCTCTCGCTCTCCTTGACAGGTGCTCGTGATGAGTTAAAATTATTTGACTGCGTGTTATCTCAGTTAACCCCCTAACAGATTATTTCGGCCACAGCATTTTAATACCCATTAAGATCAACACTACAGCAAAAACTTTTTGAAGGGATTCGCTACTCATTTGTTGTGCGATCTTTGCCCCAAAGAAACCTCCAGCCACAAAACCGAGCGCAATAAACCCCGCAGCTTTCACATCCACTTGGCCGTTTTGATAATACACATAGGCCGCCAAAATTCCAATCGGTGGCACCATGGCCGCAAGGGTTGTTCCTTCCGCGATGTGCTGTGAAAACCCCAAAATAAAAATCAAGGAAGGGATAATGATTATGCCCCCACCGATTCCAATCAGCCCGCTCAATATTCCTGCCGCTGATCCTAAAAGGACGAAAATAAAAATGTCTTTCATGCGAGTTGGTTTAGTTTGCAATTAAACAAAAATAACTGCATTTACGATACGTTGAGTTGACGGATGCATAACAAATAAACACAATACCACCACTCGTTCGGAAGTAAGCCTCCGACCAACTACACCTTGCGGGGCAAGAGTTCTGTTAATTTATTGACGGGGTGGGTTGGGATTTTTTCCACTTTTGCCCTTAGCCACTCAAAGGGGTTGATGCCATTGATTTTGCGAAAAGTTGCAAATGGGTGATCCAAATGTCCATGTCACTGTTCCTCCTTACAGCGCAGCACCGGCCACAGCGATTAGCTTCACCTAGGTTGTCATAGGCCCATCCACCATCCTTCCACGATTGATACCGTTTTAATGTATGTCTTCCTTGCCAAAGAAGATATAAAATCTTTTAACTACAACTTTTTTGAGCTTTCCGGCAATCACTTTCCGATTTTACTAAATTCCAAAGATTGTTATCTTTAAAAAAAGATAAACTATCTACCCCAATCCAATCTCATATGAGTGCTTCAACCAATAACCACGCTGTAACCTTTTCCTCTTTTAATGAAGTCCATTCTCTTGCCCTCCGATTATGGCATTGGACTACATTTATTGTCATCACGTTCACAATAACGCTCGTGCTCATGGGCACTTTTATGTTCAAAATAAAAGAAAATGTAGGGATGGTGACCGAACAACTGGAACGAAAGGGAGTTACCGTAACCGAAAATCAGGCGAGAGGCGTGGCTCACGAATACAGCGACAAAATCTGGATGCTACATAAATATGTTGGTTATGGATTGTGCTTTTTGCTGCTCAGCAGGGTTCTATTGGAAGCCGCACAACCCAACGAAGAAAAATACAAAGTAAAATTAAAACGGGCACTTGGCTTTGAAGCCAAAAGCGATTCGGACAAAGAAGATAAAAAACACTATTTGTTGGTGAAACGAGGGTACCTCCTATTTTATTTTTTATTCTTCGTTATGGCGCTTACAGGTCTTGGACTTGCCTATGAAGATTTAAAGTTTTTAGACCCGATTCACGATTCACTAAAAAATCTGCATAAGTACACGCAATACACGATCTATGCTTATATCTTACTGCATTTGGTTGGGGTAGTCAAAGAAGAAATCGGAAAACATAATGGAATTGTATCGGGAATGATTCACGGTAAAAAGAGGTAGCGATGAGAAATAGAATCACTCTGCTTCTTGCCTTCTTCCTTTATGCCAGTCAAACTTTCGGTCAGGATTATTTTCCCGATTCCGTTTGGCTATCCAAAAAGCCGGCCGAATTGAAGATGAATCCGCTGTTGATCGACAGCGCGGTAAGCTTTGCCATTCACCACGAAACTAAAACAGATTATGACTTGCGGATCGCCAACTTAAAAGCGTACGCCCGCGAACCGGGTTATAAAATTGCAGGCCCGACAAAAGACCGCGGCAAGCCGGCAGGAATTATTTTGTACAAAGGCTACATTGTAGCACAATGGGGTGATTTGAACCGCGTGGATATGACATTCAGCGTTACTAAAAGTTATCTTTCCACCGTAGCCGGTCTTGCCTACGATAGCCGTCTAATTAAAAGTGTGGATGATCCGGTTACTAACTATGTGGAAGATAAATTTGATGGCCCACATAATTCTAAAATAACGTGGCGACATTTACTCACACAATCCTCCGATTGGTCGGGATGCCTTTTTGATATTTGCGATTGGGCAGACCGCCCGCCAAAAGAAGGTAGTGTGGACGATTGGAAAAACAGGAAACTTCTTGAGCCCGGCTCAACCTTCGAATACAATGATGTTCGAGTGAATCTGCTAGCCTATTCACTCCTACAAGTCTGGCGAAAACCTTTGCCTATTATTTTAAAAGAAAAAATAATGGATCCAATCGGGGCCTCTACTACCTGGCGATGGCACGGCTATGAAAATTCTTACCTGACGTTGGATGGCGTTTCCGTTCAATCCGTTAGTGGTGGAGGGCATCACGGAGGCGGTTTATTCATCAACACGCTTGATCAGGCGAGGTTCGGCTTGCTTTTCGCACGGAAAGGAAAATGGAAAACCCAACAATTGGTTTCAGAGAAATGGGTGAAGGCCGTACAAATTCCGTCCTCAGCTAATAAATCGTATGGCTTTATGTGGTGGCTAAATCAGGAAAATGGTTTGGGGAAGATCTCAAAAAAAATCTACTACGCTAACGGCTTTGGAGGCAACTTCATTGTCATCGACAACGAACACGATTTAGTAATGGCCGTGCGCTGGCTTGAGCCCAACAAACTTGGCGAACTTGTGAATCTTGTGGAAGGATCATTAGAGAAAAGATAACTGTATTATTTCGCTTAACTCATCTCTAAGCCTTAGGCTTTCATTTCTTTTGTAAGGCTTTCGATTTCACTTGCAGTAAGAAAAGAAGCCCGATTACAAAATAAGATGCCAACGCCAGCGTGCTATTGCGCATGCTCCCCGTTAAATGTTCAATTAGTCCATAGGTAAACGTTCCGAACACTACCGACAAGTTAAATGTGACATCGAAGAAGCTAAAATAAGACGCATGCTGAATTGCATTCTGAGGAATCAACTTAGAGTAGGTCGCACGGGATAAGGATTGTATCCCTCCCATCACCATCCCGACAGAAAACGCAACGGCATAAAACTGATATTCGTTGGTAACAAAATAAGCACCAATACAAATTGCTATCCAAAAACAAATCATGACAACCAGCGTGGTTTTATTTCCCAATCGACCGGAAAACCGTGCGAACAAATTCGCCCCCACTGCAGCAATAAGTTGTATCAACAATACAGTGGCAATCAATTTGAAATCAGGCAGCCGAAGTTCTTTCGCACCAAAAGAAGCGGCCATATACATTACCGTTTGCACGCCCATGTTATAAAAAAAGTACGCCAGGATATAAAATTTAATATCATGGCTTTCCTTTAGGCTTTGCCAAACTTTAACTATTTCGTAGTAACCCTTTAGTAACTTTTGCTTGCCCGGTTTTAAATGAAATGGATTGTTGGGCAGTGTAAAAAAAGGAATCTGGGCAAAGCCAATCCACCAGGCGCCCACCATCAAAAAAGAAAATCGTGTTGCCATTCCGTCATTTGCAAAACCAAAGGTTACTGGATTAAGGATGAAAGCCAATGCCACCACCATCATAAGAACACTGCCGTAGTACCCAAAAGAATAACCGCGCGCACTGGTTCTGTCAAACCGATCCTCAGTAACAATTTCAGGAAGGAAAGCATCATAAAATACCAAACTGCCCGAATAGCCGATGCTCGCCATTACCACACAAAAGATTCCCCAAAGCAAATTCGCTGAGGTGAAAAAATATAATCCCATACAGGAAAGCCCACCGGTATAGCAGAACAATTTCATAAAAAATTTCTTGTTGCCGGTATAGTCGGCCATACCCGAGAGCAAAGGCAGTAAGGGCGCGATAATCAAAAAAGAAAACGAAAGCGCGTAAGAATACAAGACCGAATTGATGACTTGAAATCCTAAAAAATCAACCTTGTCATCGCCCTCCACATTCGTGGTAACCGCCTGATAGTATATTGGGAAAATAGCCGAAGTGATGACGAGCGAGTAAACGGAGTTTGCCCAGTCATACATGCACCAGGCATTGACAGTTTTGGGATTGTTAAGAGAGGGTTCGGTCATTGGTCTTTGAAGAGTTTTCAAGGTATTCATTTCTAATAACACTGGCCATTTTATGATTACCTGAATGATGCCAGCCGGGAGGCATAATCAGATACAAGAATTTATTCACCAAGCCAGGCGCTTTGATCACGTCCTTCCCCAAATAATAAAACTCTCCAAAGTAGACATCCAAAAAGTTTTTCGGATTGATGGCTCGGGTAATGCCATATTCAATGAGGATATCGGTCTTCTCCGGCTGATAGGTCTTGAAAACCCTGTCCCAAATGTTCAATAAGTTGCAAAAATTCGTGTCCATATAGAGCGGGTTGCGGGCATGGTGTACACGATGATGAGAAGGTGTAAGTATCAGTTTGCCAACAAAACCCATACGCGAATCTTTCATAAAATTCTCACCCACATGAATAAATCCACCCCACGTGCCATCAATGAAAATAATCGCAAAAAGCATCACCGGACTAACCCCTGCTAAAATACAGATCGATGTGCGAATAAAATCGGCATAAGGAGCTTCTAAAATAAAATGTGCATAGGTGACGGATAAATTCATTTGCTCTGGCGCATGATGCGAAGAATGAAGGCACCAAAACAACCGAACCTTATGAGCCAAATAATGATAAATGAAATGAGCAAACTCCCAAACAATGTATCCATAAATAAACCAATACCAGGTAAGGGCGGTTTTCAGCAAAGTCAAAGGGGAAAATAAACCGATACAAAAGGCCACCATACCAAATGATAGGTAGCGCCCAACAATACGATTGAATACGTAGATAAAGAAAGAGATTTTATATTCGGCTACGCTAAATTTGTGATGAGCAAATGCCATCAGCATTTCCAATACAACAATAAATGGAATGAGAGGAGAAAGCGCAGTGGTGATTCCACCCCAGGTACGAAATGCGCTGAAATTTCCAGCGCGGATTAAGTCAATCAGTCCTTGAATCGAGAAGAAATCCAAGATTTCTTTCCTTAACAGTTCCAGTATCTCCACAAGTTTAGGTGCTTATCGTAATCGGAAATGAAAACAATTTCAGCTAAAATTAAAATTAAGTTGACAGAAACAAAATTTAGTTATTTTTGCGCTCCTTAAAATTCCGGAGAGGTGTCAGAGTGGCCGATCGAGCACGCTTGGAAAGCGTGTTTACCGCAAGGTAACGAGGGTTCGAATCCCTCCCTCTCCGCATTTTCTTGATCAAATTATTTATCCCGAAAGTAACACCTCTTTCAAACTGAAAGCCTCAGAACAAGCACTATGAAAAGACTAATCGTTGACATGGATGATGTACTGGCCGATGCCACAGGGCAGCTGATCAACTTATACGAAAAGGAATTCGGTGTGCGGGTAGCGCGTGAATCGATGAACCACAGAGAAGACCGCGAGAAGTTTCCTGCCCATAACGAGGCGGTGTTTCAGTTTGTTTTCCGTAAAGGGTTCTTTCGTAGCATGCCTGTAAACGAACATAGCCAGCAGGTAATGAAAAAACTCAATGAAAAATACGAAGTATTTATTGTCTCCTCTGCCATGGAGTTCCCGAACTCACTTATAGAAAAATTAGAATGGCTGAATGAACACTTCCCATTTCTTCATTGGAAGCAGTTCGTTTTCTGCGGTAAAAAAAGCATCGTCCATGGCGACTACATGATTGACGACCTGCCCCATAATTTGGATACATTTAACGGAGAGAAAATACTGTTTACCGCACCACATAACATGCAATACAATCACCTCACAAGAGTAAACGGATGGCTAGAAGTGGAGCAACTGTTGCTCAAATAATATCCCCAATAGCGAAGTGAGTTGCTGATATTATCTCTCTCACGCCATTTTAAAATCAATTGGTGTCACCTTTCAATCAAATTCTGGATATAATCAAGAATTATTTTTATAATTTTAAGTTGTGTTAATGCGTATATGGTGAATAAGAAATCTCTAGGAATATTTTTAATAAGCGTTTTTATCAGTGGACTGTTGTTAAGCTCATGCACAAGAAAACAATATTGTTTTGGCTATAAAGGTTACCCCTATAATGGGCTTTGGAAAAAAGGGAAAGTTGGAAAGGGAAATCAGGACAAGAAATCCCCTGGAAGGTAATTGGGTTTTAATTCAATTTTTCTACTTTCAATTCACCATGGATTTTTCTTCCCATTCGAACTATCAACTGGAGAATTTCTTCGATATCGGACTTTGAAGTTCTGAAATTTACAATGCATCCGCGCAAGCAATATTTTCCATTGACCACCGCATTGGAAAGGAATGCTTCACCGCCATTTTGAAGTTCATTCAAAAGTTTTTCGTTGAGTAGGTTCAAATATTTTTCGGCTTCCGGTTCACCTAATTTCGTACCGGAAGGGACATATCGTAAAGTAGCTATGCTCAAATGATGCGTTAAGCCTTCCAGTTCTTCATGTCGTTTTGCTCCTTCAAATAAAAGTTTTGCCAGCTCAATGTCTTCACCAATCAATTTGACGTAACCATTTCTACCAATGTGTTGTAAGGCCATCCAAACTTTTAGTGCCCTAAATCCACGGGAATTTTGCAATCCATATTCATAATAATTCTGAGAAGGCTCATCCTCGGCATTGCCAAAATTATAGTATACAGGATGTGAACTGTACGTATCAATCAGATGCTGTGGATTCTTCACTAACGTGCAGCCCACTTCCATCGGACAATAAAGCCACTTGTGTGGATCAAGTGCAATCGAGTCAGCCTCTTGAATACCCATAAACATTGCCCTGAGTTCTGGGATCACCGCTGCTGGGACACCATACGCTCCATCGATGTGAAACCACAGGTCATAGGTTTTGCAAAGCGTGCCAATGCCAGCAAGATTATCAACTACGCCTGTGCTCACATCGCCAGCATTCCCAATTATCATAAAGGGTTTTTTACCATTCTTCAAATCCTCGATGATAGTCCTTTCTAAAACATCATTATTGATTCTATTATCGGCATCAGTGGCTATCCAGCGGATCGACTTTGTGCCGTGGCCAAACAGAACAGCCGCTTTCTCAATCCATGTGTGCGTTGCCTTAGAGCAATAAAATACCATCTCACCGGGGGCTTGTAACAAGCCATCTTCTTTTATGCTCTTTGGTGCTTTTGCCGTTCGGGCCGCTAAAAAAGCAGTGAAGTTGGCCATGTTTCCACCACTAACCAATAATCCACCGTAGGTAGGTGAAACCCCTATGAATTCGGCTAGCCATTTTATGGTTTGCTTTTCAATGGCGGTCGCCATGGGACTGAGAATATTGGCACCCACATTTGGATTCACCGCTGACGCAAGGAGATCTGCTAAAATGCCAACTGGTGTAGGCGAAGAGGTAATGTAGCCAAAAAATTTGGGGTGGCTATTGAACAAAGAATGGTTAAGCAATAAGTCAACGGCTTTAGGGAATAATTCCAACGCAGAAGTTCCTTGCTCAGGTAGGTGACTATCTCCTAATACGCGTTGAATTTGACTGGGTGTTTCCCCAGAGGTTACCGGTCTTTGGTCTATCGTGTCGATAAAATCCGAAATACTGTCTACGAGTTGGTAGCCAATTTTTCTAAACTCTTCTTTACTTATTTCAATCGATGATTCACGAGGGGTCGTCATTATTCAATTTATCGTTTTCTAAAAAATCATTTTTCTCCATAAATCACCAAGGCACTACAATCAATCATTACCATTCCGTCTGGATACTTTGAATTCACCAATTGAAATACCTCTTTCTTTATTTTCGCTTTCATAGCCTCATCAGCCTGATTAAGTGCGGCCACGATAGGTGCTCCCACCTCAGTCATCATCTCCCAATAAACATCAGCTGTTTTACAATTCAATTTGCTAGGTACTTCTTTTTGGATAACATTCTTTAGACCTGCTTGCGCAAAAAGACCTGAGATCAGCCCATCCTTAGCACAACGAAACATTCCAGGCGACCCGGGTGGTGGTGACGGCAACTCCATGTTCTTATTGATCGTGCTCATGATGGCTGTAACCCAAAAATTCTTTTCTGGAACATTCCATACAGCCGCAGCGATTCTTCCGCCAGGCTTCAATACCCTGGTCATTTCCTTTGCTGCTAAAGCCATATCAGGGAAGAACATAAACCCAAATCGACAACTTACGGAATCAAAGGTGTTGTCGGGAAAGGGAAGTTCGCAAACATCGCAGGCCTGAAATTCTACGTTGTTTACTTTTCGCAATTTGGCGTGCTCGATAGCAATTTTTAGCATATCGTCTGAGAGGTCGGTGATTGTCACTTTACCATTTCCCACGAGGCCTGCTATCGTTAATCCAGGTTCGCCCGTACCTCCTGCCACCTCCAACGCCATGTCTCCTTTTTTAGGTTGTAGAAGACGAATAATTTCATCCCCCATCGGTTTCAAAAATTCCATGGTGAGGTCGTCCCATTTTCTCCAACCAGAAGAAAATTTATTCCATGAGGCTTTTTGCTGTTCGCGAATTTGTTCAAGTTGCTTTTCCATGATTGTGATAATTTAAGTGATCAATATTAAATCATTTACGAAATATTCATCAGCAAAGCGGATCCATCGAAATGACTGAATAGTATTCAATGAGACCATAAAATCGAAATTACTACCCACCAAATTACTTTTTATTTATGAACCAAGCCCACAGAATCAAAATAAATTGCAAAGGCAAACGCACAAGTGCCGCCTGATGACTTCCGATAGCGGGATGTTCTTTAAAAACATCTATTACATGAAGCGGCAAAAAGGCGATCATTAAGAGTAGAATTCCAAGTGTCGCTAAATTACGGCAACGTGAAATGAATGTACCTATCCCCAAAGTGATCTCTAAAACTCCTGCTCCATAGTTCACTAAATTTTTAGGTAAAAAATCCGGTATAAAAGGATCGTACATGACGGGATTAATAAAATGGTAGACTCCACCGAAGAGTAGGAAAATCCCAAAAATGAATATCAAAACAACCTTAATTTTATTCATAGATTACTTTTATAACTTTTAAGAACCGATGGTCTATTATTCTGGTCTTCCTCCCCAATAATGTCGCGATTTATCTTTTGCATAATCCACTTTTTCGCCCTGCACCATGACAAACGTTTCAGGATCTGCACCCTCAACTAATCTTGGAGAAAATTTTATCGGATTTCCCTTTTCGTCATAATCCGAATTTAAACCAAAATAAATTCCGTTTTTATCTTTGGAATAACCTCCTCCTTCAATAAAGGTGAAAGTGATAGGATCGATACCTTCTACTTTCATTCCATTGTAATATACAGCGTTCTTATCTTTGGCATAGTATTCATTTCCCATTAGCGCAAAGGTTTCTGTATCCGATCCTAAAATTAGAATTCCATTGCAATACACTGCAAGATCATCTTTTCCGTACTGGTCATTAAGAAATATGTATTTATCCGGATTGGCATTTTCAATAGGTGAGATCGCTAGGTTTCCATCCAAACTCCGCTCCACCGGATAAATAAAATACACGTGATTTTTATCCATTACGATTGGGCTGCAATTTCTTCCTGCAAATTTAAAGCTCGCAACGTCTATGTCCGTGAAGGTATGGCTCTTATAGTAAACCCGGTTCTTATCTTTCGAATAAAAGCCCTTGTCCGCGCAGAGCAGCTCAAAAGAGCTGGCATCTGCATTGGCTATTTTTTGATATTGAAAATAGACACTGGCTTTATCCTTAAGATAATTTTTTCCGAGCACCTCTACTGTTTTAATATCAATATCATCAAGGGTCCAATTGCCCAACTCAAACCAATTGCCCATAGGCACATAGTGCACTTCTCTTTTCAGGAAGTCAAAGTAGTAGCCATCGCTTTTTTCCGAGTTGATAATACGGTACGGGTGACGGCTGTACAGCACACCTATAACAATTAGGACTAAAAGAACAATAAAAATTTTAGCGATCACAGCTTTGAATTAAATGAGTTAAATAAAACGTATGAGCTCAATCTCATTGATCTTACGGAAAGCTTGGTAACGAATCCTAAAATCTATGGCAATCTTTTTACTGTCTTCGTTGAGTTCCAACAAGATGCACTCTCCGAGAAAATTTTCTATTAGAGCCCGCTCCTCAACCGATAATTTTTGATAAGAAAGTGATTCTAACTGTGCAATAAATGAAATATGCAGGATATTATGATTTAAAATATTCTTTACAATAGGATGCCCGTCTAAAACGGCAATAATTGCATTCGTATCAAGAAGAATGTTATTTCCACTCATCCCTCAATTTTCGTTGAAGAATTACCGGATTTCCTATAGCTTTTACCTTTCCGAAATATTTACCAACGTCTACTCCTTCTTTCTTTGAACGCAGCAGGTCGAAAATTTTCTTTAATTCTCTTTTCGATGGGCGCGATTTAATAATAGTTTCCATTTACTTAATTTTCTTTAATCTAAAGATAGAAAGCATTATTTAACTCGCAAAGAGCTAAAGTCAAATTCTTTACATCAATCCTTTCTTCCCCCACTCCTGCTTCTCCGTTTCGTTCCACAAGTCTGGAAAGAAAATTATTTTTTGAAAACGGGGCGGTAAATATTTCTGCCAGTTCGTGCCGCCCGTAGCTTTGATGTCTTCGGGACTCTTCTGCAAGTATTTAGCTGCTGATTTAAAGTGGACTAAGGACCAATGGACGTTGGCAAGTTCGTCCAATTCGCGAAGACGGGTTTTCAACTCAACGGAATCCGAAAAATGAGTGAAAAAGAGTTTATTCAAATTCTTGTACCGGTATTTTAATCCAAGTTGCTTGAATTGTTTCATGTATTTTTCTTCAAACTGCTGCAAAGTCAACGTCTTTTTTCCTGTGGCTAGCTCGGTGGCTCCACTCCGCCAATAAAGCTTTTCTATTTGCTGATCAATGTCTGTATTTTTTTGCTCGATGTCCCTGTATTCATTTGCACTCTCCCTGTCATTCGCTGCAACCAGGTTGATCATATCCGTACAACAAATTTCAATCATTCGATATTGAGCAGACTGAAATCCGGAAGCAGGCAATAACGACATCCGAAATTTTGAAAACTGATCCCGATCCATTCCTTCCACCATGATCCCGAATGAATTAACTAACTGTTTGAAATAATTGATGATACGATTGAGCCGTGAGCTAAAAAAAACCTCATTAAGTTCAGGGTGATCAGCAAGTTGTTCAATCTCCCATAAAATTAAATTGAAATACAGTTCCGTGATCTGATGATAAACAATAAAAATTTTTTCATCCTTAAAACTCGTCTTTGGGTTCTGTAAACTCAAGAGCGTGTCGAGGTGAATGTAATCCCAATAGGTAAGGTAATCGGAATACAACAGTCCATCAAGGTATGAGGAAAGATCCTGCCCCATCACGGCATACTTTTGCCTGAGTTTTTGTAGTTGGTCAAGGAGGACGGGGTCGAGATTTGATTCCATGATAATTTATTCAAAATTTAAAACTCAAAATTCAAAATTGGCGGTTAGTCTTGGCTGGTTGTCCAATTTTGAACCTTGAATCGATTGCGTAAATTTGAACCTTTCTAAAGAATAACCCAAACTTTATGGCAGCGCACACCGCAGAAACACAGGCAAAGAAATCTTTGAAGCAAGACCGCTACGAACAACCTGATTTTTACGCCCTTGACGATCTGCTCACCGAAGAACACAAGCTTATTCGCAGTTCGATACGCGAGTTTGTGAAAAAAGAAATCTCACCTTACATCGAAGACTGGGCGCAACGTGCCCATTTTCCGTATGAGATCGTGCGCAAGTTTGGTGAAATTGGCGCTTTTGGGCCGACCGTTCCGCAACAATATGGAGGCGGTGGACTGGACTATATTTCTTACGGGATATTAATGCAAGAAATTGAACGAGGTGATTCAGGCATGCGATCCACGGCATCCGTGCAGGGTTCCCTGGTTATGTACCCGATTTACAAATTTGGAAGTGAAGAACAACGAAAAAAATATTTACCCAAGCTGGCCAGTGGCGAATGGCTGGGCTGTTTCGGCCTGACCGAGCCCGACCACGGCTCCAACCCTTCCGGGATGGTCACCAATTTCAAAGACATGGGCGACCATTACTTATTGAATGGCGCCAAGATGTGGATATCGAATTCTCCCAAAGCCGATGTGGCCGTGGTGTGGGCAAAAAATGAAGCAGGACGAATTCATGGAATAATTGTTGATCGCGGCATGGCTGGCTTTACTACACCAGAAACACATGGCAAGTGGAGCCTACGTGCTAGCACCACTGGCGAACTGGTCTTTCACGATGTGAAAGTACCGAAAGAAAATTTGTTGCCCGGCAAAAGCGGCTTAGGCGCACCCATGATGTGCCTCGACTCTGCCCGCTTCGGCATCGCTTGGGGAGCGATTGGCGCAGCGATGGATTGCTACGATTCCGCAAGGAGATATGCCGCAGAGCGTATTCAATTTGGTAAACCAATTGCTTCTTTTCAGTTGGTACAGAAAAAATTGGCCGAGATGCTTAGTGAAATTACGAAAGCGCAGTTGCTCAACTGGCGATTGGGAATGTTGATGAACGAAGGCAAAGCCAGCACGGCTCAAATCTCGTTGGCAAAAAGAAACAATGTAAACGTAGCCTTAGAGATTGCTCGCGAAGCGCGACAAATCCACGGAGGCATGGGCATTACAGGCGAATACCCGATCATGCGCCACATGATGAACCTCGAATCGGTTGTTACTTATGAAGGAACACACGATATACATTTGCTGATACTGGGGAATTATATTACGGGAATTCCGGCTTTTGTTTAAGAAAAGGGATCATTTCATGAAGAAGGTCGGAATAAAATTTATCATTTTTCTCGGCTTCGTTGCTGGCTGCACATTTACCCCAAAGGATAAGTTCATCAACCCCATAAAGCAACCACCCAACACTATAAAAGTTGTTGTTGATATTCAAGATCCGAATTTTCAGGATCCATATCCGTTGGTAGCTCAGACAACCTTTAATTTTACAATTGATAGTGTGTCTAACCCAATAATAGACAATCAGGTTTTACTGGATGGCAATCCACTAACTGGGGTAATAGTAAGCGGAAGAAAATTATCTTTTTCACTCAATCCAAATACGATAGCCGATGGTAATCATACTGTTAAAATCCAGGTAAAGCTAGATACCAAATCCGGAAGTTTAGCCGACTTGCTCGGTGCAGAATATTACGGTGTTGAAAAGGACTTTACAGTTATCGTAGACAAAGTACTTCCTGATCCAACAGCATCCTTAACTTTTGCCATGGAAAATGGCTACCTAACGCTTAATTGGGGAAAACTTAATAAAACTAATTTCTATTACACCATTGTTCATAATTCCGCCAATCTATCAGGAGATACGATTATTCTAGATCCAACTATTACCAAATTCATTGATTACGGCTACGTTGGCGGAACAATTGATTACACCGTTTATGTCAACAATACAACCGGATCAAAACAAATAGGAAATGGTAACTATTATTTAAAACCTATAGCCTTAAATTTCTCCGATGATTCAGATTTTTCGGAAATTATTTCTTGGAACAATATCCAAATTAATTCACAAAATGTTTCAATTCGTATTGAAGGCAATAATACTATTAAAAATTGGACTCGTGTTGTCCCAATAACACAGAGTTTGATTTCTGGAGATACTTTAGTAATGGGCGATAAGGATGCCATTAAACTCACGATTCAAAGAAATGGTTTTAAGCAGTATCAGTTTGACTCCCTGGTCACTTTCACATCTAATGGGAACTTTTCTCCATTTCAAGAAATTGTCTCAACGACACAGCCAAAACTTTTCACTTTAAAAGGTGATATTAAGAGAGTAGGATTTCCAGTCTTTTCTAAAGAAGACTCTTTGAGTGGGCATTTCTATGTAAGTATTGCAATCCAAGCAATGGTAATAAGTAATGATGGACAAACGGGAATGGTTCTCGATAATCTTCAAAAGTTTTACAAATTTAACCCTAATGATTTTTCTCAATTTTCTTCATATCCTCTCAATTACCAAGGTCCATTTCCTGGTGGTGGAAGTTTAAATATTTCAACAGGATACAACGCCAATAATATTTCTTCAATTTCTGTTAACCAACTAGCCGGCATAAATTATGTGGTAAATCTAAATCCAACTGACATTTTCAATTATCAACCGCGGAATACTGCTGGCATTCTTGACATTGCATCAGGCAAAATAGTTTGGTCCGATACGACAAATAATAGTTCCCCACTTATCTCCTCAGATGGAAATTACTTTGTGATGGATGACTCTGCACAAACGCACGGTCTCATTTATAAAAACAACTCAGGTAGTTGGAACTTTTTAGGCAAAGTACCGAGTGGAACAAAGTATTTCAGGAATAATTCCTCCACTGAGTTACTAGTGGTTACCTCAACCAATATTTCTGTTTTCGATTTAACTAAACCAGTTGATAATAATAAGAACTTCTCATTTGTAAGGACATTTTCAATTAATCAAAACTCAACAGTCGCTAATGTTGGGTATGATGAACTATCTCAAAATATTTACATAGAATACCTGAATTCAACTAACATTGGCTCAAACAAAATTTCAAGTATAAAGGTTTATGGTATTCAAAATTTCAATTACCAAGGCTCAGGAGATGCAATTTTAAACGGAGCCAATGGCCCACATATTTATGTTAATGGTTATCATTTTCTCGGTATTGGTTATGCTAATAAAATCAGATGAATAATTAAACTATGCATAGCGACATTAGACTGATAAAGTACTCTTTAACAGCATGTTTGATATTATATTCAGTTGTTTCTAAAGCCCAAGAATCATTCATAATACCTGAGCTTACATTTTCCACTTTTAACATGTCCCAACTTAAAGCCTTTCAGGGTGATTATATTTCACAAAGTGGTTTACCCCTTCGAACGGTGACTTTGTTTCCTCCCTATTGGGGTTACAATATTTCCGCTGGTTTAAGAAAAAATAGAAGATCCTCTTTTGGATTAATTTTCGGATCAACCTCAACTGGTGGAAGAGACGATTATGAGGACTATTCAGGTTCTGCAAGAGCCGATTTTTTACTAAGCAGTTTCTCCATCGGCACCTTCCATCAAATCAAAATAAATCATTCAAATTCATGGCCACTATATTTTTCTTATTCGGCAAGCTGGATTAGAACCAAAATGATTGTTAATGAGTACTTTACCCTCCGAAGTCAAAACCAAACTAACCAAACATTATTTTATTCCAATAACTATGGAATTAGACCCTCCTTGGTGTTCAGAAAAATAATGAACCGTTTCTACTTCCAAACTTCTGTTGGATATGAGTTTCAATTTACTGGCAAATTAAATGTTTCTCAAAAAGGTGGCGGTTATCTTCAAAATTTCTCTGGAGAAAAAATAACAGCTCAATGGGGAGGACTTCGGTTATCCATGGGGCTTGGAATCCTATTGAATAAAAAATTAAGCGAATAATCCTTATAAAAGAACCCAAACAAAATGAAATCAAAATACATTATCGCATACGCTGTAATTGTTTTTGCAGGATGCCACTCTCCAAAACCAGAAAAATCCATTCAATACCCAGCGCACAAAAAGTAGATTCTGTAGATAACTACTTTGGCGTAAAAGTGTCTGACCCCTACCGTTGGATGGAGAACGACACCGCCAAAGCAACAGCCGAATGGGTGAAAAGTGAGAACGAAATTACCTTCGGGTTCCTGAACAAAATCCCTTATCGAGATGCCATCAAGAAAAGATTGGAAGCCACTTTATACGTAGTGTCAAAGATCAACATGAGCCAATTTACTTAGACTTCATGCTTGATCCCTCCAAACTCCACATTTAGTTCAACAGGATTGCCGTTCCCTTCCTTGGTAAACACACCTTTCAACTTAAAGCGTTCAGCCTAAAACTTTCTCTATTTGATTCCCTTCAAAACTAATTTGCAGTGAACTTCTCCACTTTATTCGATATGGGCTTTACGGATTTCAAATAGTGAAATATTGCAGCTAAGTCTTCCCTATCCATCCCTGAATACATCACCCAAGGCATCCAGCTATTAAATTCGCCAGGTTTTACTTTTTCTGGCACATAGGATGAATCCGAAAAAACTTTAAACTTTTGAATGAACATTTCTTCTGTCCATTTACCTATACCCGATTCGACATCAGGGGTAATGTTAGATGAGCGCACCATAGATCCGTCAGCAAATGCAAATTCCCGTCCACCCGAAAAAGATAATTCAGGAATGATTCTTCCCTTCTCTACCTTTGTGTGGCACTCTACGCACCCTGAAGCGTTTATCATATAAGCACCATAGGCAATTTGATCTGATTTTTCAGGTCGCTTTTGCGGAATTGATGGCTTTGGAATTGTGTTGATAATGAAATTCATTGGAAAATCGGGTCGAGAAGGCTCAACGGCATTTTCTATTGGGGATAATGTTCTCAGGTAGGCGATAATGCTGAAAATGTCTTCCCGATCCATTCTTCCATAATAGGGATAAGGCATTAATGGAAACATTGCCTGACCCTCTTTATTGACGCCCGTGGTGATCACTCTTAAAAGTTCACCATCCGTGTATCGATTTAATCCATGTGGAGTGATATTTTTAGAAACAAATAGGCCGGGTAATCCTAAAGTTTGATCAAAACGTTCACCTCCCTGCCCTAATGTACCGGGTACTAGCGGCCCGGAGAAAAGAGACCAATCCCGTTTTGAATGACAATCCATACAAACGGTAACGGAGGTGGCCAGATACTTACCACGTGCAATTCGTTCGGGGGTGTATTCGATTTTCAAGTCTTCTGCTTTCCCTACGTTGGGCAGGGCCGCCTTTACGTAAGTAAGCAAGGCACCGATGGCTACCAGAAGGAAGAGTGCGAAGTAGCCTACATATTTTAAGGTTTTTTTCATACTAGCACGGTCTAGGTTTTGGGTACTAAAAGTAAAAGTTCTACTAGGTAATAATTTTTTTTAATTTTTCCATTCCCACGCTCGCCTTTTCGGTAATAAAGTGAACATTTGGCAACAGCATTGCCTCTGGCTTCTTTGGATCAACGACATACTTGGGAATTGCCGGTGGTGCCATTGTGATTAGACTTGCTGCAGGATAAACGACCAAGGAAGTTCCAACAACTAAAAATATATCGGCAGTCGAAGCCACGCGAGCCGCCACTTCTATCATCGTTACGATCTCTCCAAACCAAACGATATTCGGCCTCAATTGCGATCCCTTCTCGCATTTGTCGCCAGGATTTAATTCCCATCCGCTAATCGTATAAATCAGCAAAGGATCAATCGTACTTCGCGACTCGAATAAACTGCCGTGCAAGTGGATCACCTTTGATGAACCTGCCCGTTCATGAAGATCGTCCACATTCTGTGTGATGATAGTCACCTCGAAATGGTTTTCCAGTTCGGCCAATATCTCGTGTCCCCGATTAGGGATAGCCTTCAGAGCAACCTTTCTTCGTTGGTTATAAAAATCCAAAACCAAGGCAGGATTTCTTTGCCACGCTTCGGGCGTTGCTACGTCTTCTACGCTGTGGCCTTCCCATAAGCCTCCTGAATCGCGGAAGGTGGCCAATCCACTTTCGGCACTAATACCCGCACCGGTGAGCACAATTAGTTTTTCTTGATCCATGGTAATTATACAGAAATCGAAAGTGCAAATAAATTTTCAATAGTTTAAATTTTCAATTTCTAAATTTCATTCTCCGAATCGGCATGAAATGATAAATTTGCAGTTACGGTTATGCAAAAACTCAGTCTCCACCAATCCCTCCAACAAAAACTGTCGCCCCAGCAGATCCAGTTCATCAAACTGCTGCAGGTGCCAACGGCTGAATTGGAGAACCGTATCGAAGAAGAACTCGAGTTGAACCCGGTGTTGGAGGAGGGGGAAGAAGACGAACCCGAAACACAGGACGAAACTACAGAAGAGGAGTCGCCTGATGGAGAAGTGGCGGAGACGCCCGAACCCGATGAGGACATCGACATAAAGGATTACCTGCGCGATGATGATTACACCAGCTACAAAACCTATAACGATGATGAAGAGGACGACCGGGAAACCCCGATCGCTACTTCTTCGACCTTGCAAGAGACGTTGATGTCTCAATTGGGCTTCCTAGGCCTCAACGAAAAACAAACTGTCATCGGCAAACAACTTATCGGCAGCATTGAAGGCGATGGCTACATCCGTAGAGAAATGGAGTCAATCGTGAATGACCTGGCCTTCGCTTTAGGAATTGAAACCACGCTTGAAGAAGTAGCGAGTGTCTTAAAAAAAATTCAGACGTTTGATCCCGCAGGTATTGCCGCCCGAAATCTACAAGAGTGTCTGCTCTTACAACTCGAGCGTATGGACGATGGGCAAGACGTAGATGTAATTGTGGGCAAGCGCATCATCAGCGAGTGTTATGAAGAGTTTACCAAAAAACATTACGCCAAAATCCTTAAGAAACTTGACTTGGAAGATGAGGATTTCATTAAGGATGCGATCGAATTGATTGTGCGGCTTAATCCTAAGCCGGGTGGTGAAACATCGAATGGGATGGTGAAAAACCAATACGTCATCCCGGATTTCATTCTTACGAATGATAACGGAAAGCTTGACCTTGCCCTGAATTCGCGCAACGCGCCAGAACTTCGTGTAAGCCGAAGCTATAACGACATGTTTCACGCCTACGATAAAAGTGACAAAAAAGATAAAAAGTTAAAAGAAGCCGTCTCTTTTGTAAAGCAAAAACTCGATGCCGCCCGCTGGTTCATTGATGCCATCAAACAGCGCCAGCAAACTTTGCTGCGCACCATGCGTGCGATCGTGGACTTGCAGTACGACTATTTTCTCGATGGCGATGAAACGAAATTAAAGCCAATGATCTTGAAAGATATTGCGCAAATGATCAATATGGACATCTCTACGGTGAGCCGAGTGGCCAGCAGCAAAACCATTCAAACCGACTTCGGCACATTTCCTTTAAAGTATTTCTTCTCAGAAGGCATCAGCACTGATTCGGGCGAAGACGCCAGTAGCCGTGAGGTCAAACAGATCATCAAAGACTTGATCAGCACGGAAGATAAAAGCAAACCTTATTCCGATGATAAACTAGAAGAGCAACTCAATGAGAAGGGCTATAACATCGCAAGACGCACGGTAGCCAAGTACCGCGAACAATTAAACATACCCGTAGCCCGGTTAAGAAAAGAAATGTGAGAATAGAAATCCCAATCAGCACCTTGGCCAGGCCTGATGTGCAATGGGCTAGCATTAATCACTAAAAAAAACCGAATTATATATTTACCAATGAAAACCGGAGCACAAATCATTTCCTTACTATTTCACCCCTTGCTTTTGGCGACTTATTTAGTGCTGCTCCTTGGCTCCTTTTTTCCTCCGATGTTGATGATTGGCCCAAATCACCTCTGGCTCATTGCTTCCTTTGTTTTTGGATTTACGTTCGTCATTCCCATATTAAACCTACTTATGTTTAAATTCATGGGAAGTGTCCACTCTTTAAAATTGGAATCAAGACAAGAACGCGTATTGCCTTTTATCTTTATCTCTGCACTCTATATGCTTGTGGCTTTTCTTTTCTTTTACAAACTTCCCTTCAGTGGAAATTTCAACAAGCTTATGGCTATCATTGCCGCACTGGTGATTGCCGCCACCCTAATTACTTTTTTTATAAAAGTGAGTGTTCACAGTCTAGGGATTTGGGGCATGGTGGGTATTCTTTTGCCCTTGGTGCGTTTTGTTCCCCAACTTCTTTTTCCTGTTGCAATTTTAGTGGCACTCAGTGGCCTGGTGATCTCATCCCGCTTACTTTTGGGTGCTCATACCCCTCGCGAAACGCTCGTTGGCAGTATAGCCGGCTTAGTCGTTGGCTATGTGGGGATGGTGGTTTTATTTTAAATTTTCATTTTGAATGGAAACCTTCGGCAAATATCCGAAGAGCCAAAATCAAGGGGGTTGACCTTATCCTATTATTTTGTTACTTTCATTGTTCAATCAAATCAATTTTGTTATGAACATTTTTGTTGCTCGCTTAAATTTCAAAACCAGAGTGGAGGATTTGGAAGCTGCTTTTGCCAAGTTTGGTCAAGTAAGTTCCGCGAAAATTGTTAGAGACCGTGATACAGGTCGTTCCAAAGGATTTGGCTTTGTGGAAATGCCCAATGAGGATGAAGGGCAGGCTGCCATGGCCGCACTAAACGATACCGAATTGGATGGACGCGCTATCGTAGTTAAGCCGGCAAACCCGAAAGCGCCTGTCGATGAAAAACCCAAAGAGGGCGATGCTAGTCCAGAGAATCCTGAATAAACAACCTAAAACCTGATGCAACCGTGCACATGGCTAAACAGTTTTGTGCATCATCTCCTTTTCCTTTCTTCGTTTTTCGTCTATGGAAAACTTTCCTGCGCCAAAGACCATGAATGTAATCAGACCAGTAAGCACAAGTAAGGAAACTTCAAGCTCCATGTGATTGCCCAGCGACATAAATCCTTTGGGGGCGTTGATCCAAACAACCGCACCCAACAAAATTGGTAGCTGAACTGCACACATAATCCTTGTGAGCGCTCCTAATGCAATCAGCGGTCCACAGAGAACGTGGGCAAATACCACATAATGCGCAATGGAAATGCCTGTAAAAGCCATATTCATTCCTTGTATACTCATCTCCAGGCTCTCAATATTATTAAGAAAATTAATTCCCTTATAAGTGATGTAACATCCAAGGGCAATGCGAAAAATATCCAGCCAGCCGGGGCGATGTGCGTTGCCCCAATCTTCTATTTTGGTGATTATATTCATAACGCAGGGGTTAAATGTGAGCAACAAAGTTTAAGAAATTTTAGGGAGAATGACAAGGAAAAGGGTGCAATTCAAATTGCCGCAACTGTTAATCACAACAAGTGAAGGCCTTAGTCGCTATTTTGGCTGTTTACATCTCTGTGTTTTCTCTGTGATCCCTGTGTTCTCCGTGGTTTTGAATTTATTACCACGGAGAACACAGTGAAAATCACCGAGGGTACAGTGAAATGCAAAAGAGTTGGGTCGCAGATCCGGGAGACTATCTCAAATATCTTGAAGGCACTTTTCCCGTGACCCGCTTAAAAATACGATTGAAATTTGAATTATTGCTAAAGCCCGATTGGTAACAAACATCTTGAATACTCAGGTCATTGTTGATGAGCAACTGACAGGCGTTGCTCACCCGCACTTCATTTAAGAAAGAAGTGTACGTTTTTTGGGTACGTACTTTAAAGTAACGGCAAAAAGCTTCGGCTGAAAGGTTAGCTATCGCTGCCACTTCTTGAATGTATATTTTTCGATGACACGCTTTGAAAGTAAAGGTGAGAATAGCATTCATTCGCTTCCCCTCTTCCAGGTCGAATCCCCTTTGAAAAGCGGTTACCGTCAGTGGCCTCGTCTCCTTCGATTCAATCAATATCTTTAACAGTGAAAAAAATACAATCAGCTTGACCATGCCCTGAAGTTTTTGCAACTCAACAATGGATTTCGAAACATCAGATTTTGTTTTTCCGGTCACCTGCAACGCTCGCGCAGATCGATCGGTAAATTTCCGTAAATCACCAAGTTCTTCCAACTCCCAAAAAGTATTTCCCCAATAGCTTTCATTAAAGTAAACCGACAATGATTTGGCTTTCAATTTGCTTTTGTGCGAATAATATTTTCTATCGCTTCTGAAAACATGGGGCAAACCACTCCCGATAACAAATAAGTCACCACTGGTAAATCGACCTACGTAATCACCGGCAATAAGTGTCCCCTCTCCTTCTGTAATCAACATGATTTGAATTTCAGGATGCTGATGCAATTGATCATAGAAAAACCTTCGGTGATCTTCCTGAAACCGAAACGCTTCTTTTTTTACCTTGGGGACTTTAAAGTCTACAACCTTCACATCGATTATTTTGACTACAATTTAAATATTTAGTAATACTTTTTGATCAAAATAGTATTGAAATAAGATATTTTTTAAAGCCCGATGGATTAAATCTCCCCTTATCTTTGTTTAAAAATTAAATCAAAGCGTATGGCTATTGAATGGAAAGGGGTATTTCCCGCACTCACCACCAAGTTTACATCCAGCGACCAATTGGATTTTCCTTTATTTGAAAAAAACCTTCATGCCCAATTAGATGCGGGTGTTGATGGCATTATTTTAGGTGGCACGTTGGGTGAAGCCAGCGTATTAAGCAATGACGAAAAATTCGACCTGGTGAAATTTGCCGTGGAAAAAACCAATGGCAAAGTTCCGGTGGTGATGAACATTGCGGAAGGAAGTACCCGGGAAGCAGTAAGGCAAGCTGCCGAAGCAAAGAAACAGGGTGCCAAAGGATTGATGATGTTGCCACCCATGCGCTACAAATCTGACCATCGGGAAACGGTGACTTATTTCAAAACGGTGGCTGATTCAACCGATTTGCCAATCATGATCTATAATAATCCCGTAGACTATAAAATCGAAGTCACCCTGGACATGTTTGCTGAACTTGTCGATAACAAAAATATTCAAGCGGTAAAAGAATCCACCCGCGATGTTTCGAATGTTACCCGAATGATCAAACGTTTCGGCAACCGCTTTAAAATTCTTTGCGGAGTCGATACACTCGCCATGGAAGAACTCTTGATGGGTGCCGATGGTTGGGTAGCCGGCTTGGTCTGTGCTTTCCCTAACGAGACCGTTGCCGTATATCGGCTAACCAAAGAAAGAAAAATAGACGAGGCCTTAAAAATCTATCGCTGGTTTTTGACCTTACTTGAGTTGGACATCCATCCAAAGCTGGTTCAATACATCAAGCTGGCAGAACAGGAAACCGGCATTGGTTCTGAAAATGTACGCGCTCCTCGACTTACATTAACGGGTGAAGAACGCAAACAGGTTTTGAATATTATTCGGGAAGGGATTAAAACAAGACCGAATATTTAATTCCACATTTAGAATTCAAAATTTAAATCATGAGTATTCTAAAAAAAATTGGTTTAGCACTAGCCGCCATTCTCGGCCTAATAATAGTCGTTGTCCTACTTTTCTTCCGCCAGGAAAGTTACCAACTCTATAAAGTACTTACCTTCTTTGACGCCAAGACTATTTCTGAGAATTTTAAAAGTGCTAAAAATATTTTCCCAACGACCACCGTACCGAAGTCAACTCACCCTCACCCTTTCATCAGCGTCTCAAAGCCAATTTCACTCCCCTCGACTTTTCAATATGAAGATTCAACGGTAAATACACAGGGCTATTTAGACAACACCCTTACCGATGCCATGTTAGTGATTCATCGCGATACAATTCGTTATGAATATTACGCAAACCATTTTACGAGAGACGACCATCATATTTCATGGTCGATGGCCAAGTCCGTGATTTCAGCTTTAATTGGAATTGCAATCGAAGAAGGAAAAATAAAAAGCATCGAGCAAACTGTTACTGATTACTTGCCTGATTTCGTGGGAACAGGCTATGACCAGGTGCGCATCAAAGATGTATTGCAAATGTCATCAGGGGTTGGATTCAATGAAGATTACGGAGATTTTAGTTCTGACATCAATGTGATGGGCCGTTACTTTGCCCTAGGGATGCCCATGAGGGAATTTGCCAAACGATTAAAACGTGAGCGGCAACCCGGTACGTTCAACCACTATGTGAGCATCGATACACAAGTACTAGGAATGATCCTCACAAAAGCTACCGGGCAATCGATCACCGCTTACATGTCTGAAAAGTTATGGACACCCATCGGGGCGGAATCCGATGCCTATTGGATAGTCGACAAAAGCGGAATGGAATTCGCATTGGGTGGATTAAATGTAACTGCTCGCGATTACGCTAAAATCGGCCAGTTGTTTTTAGATACGGGACGATGGCTAGGTAAACAACTTGTGCCTGAGAAATGGGTGGTTGCCTCTATCACACCCGATGCCCCGCATCTTATGCCTGGCAAACGAGCCAATGCTATGCGAAAGGATGGTTATGGTTTTCAATGGTGGCTTCCCTTCGGTAGAAAAAATGAGTTTGACGCACAGGGAATTTATGGGCAATTTATTTACATTGATCCAGATAAAGATATGGTCATTGTAAAACTTTCATCGAACTATCATTTCAAACATGACAGCACTGGCTTTTTTCACGATCATGAAATCGCTCTCTATCGAAAGATAGCTGAACAATTCAAAAAATAAGTTAAAAGGAAATTTTCAAACTTCAACTCTCAACTTTACTATGGACGCCACCCTTCAAGAAGTCAACACCGCACTGCATGAAGCACAAGTTGCTTTTCTTTCTTACAAGAATTTAAGCGGAAAAAAGAAAGCAGAATTTCTAAATGCCATTGCCGATGAAATCGAAACACTTGGGCAAGAACTGGTAAGCACAGCCATGCGCGAAACGAATTTGCCTGAAGCACGAATTATTGGCGAACGCGGTCGCACCACCGGCCATTGTCGCATGTTTGCGAAGTTGGTAGAAGAAGGGTCTTGGGTAGATGCCCGCGTTGACACTGCCCAGCCCGACCGTCAACCGCTTCCAAAGGTTGACATCCGAAAGATGTCAGTACCGGTAGGGCCTGTTGTCGTGTTTGGCGCTGCCAATTTTCCGTTGGCTTACTCTACCGCTGGTGGCGATACAGCCTCAGCGCTTGCCGCAGGTTGCCCGGTGATTGTGAAGGCGCACCCCGCCCATTCCGATACTTCGGATTTGGTAGCAAAGGCCATTCAGAAGGCCATGAAAAAAACGGGAATGCCGAATAATGTATTCCAGCATCTTCATGGCAAAGGCTTTGAAGTCGGCCAGGCGTTGGTAAAACATCCTCATACGAAGGCCGTTGGATTCACCGGATCATTGGTAGGTGGCAAGGCACTATTTGATTTGGCCAATCAACGACCAGAACCAATTCCTGTTTTTGCAGAGATGAGCAGCATCAACCCTGTTATATTGTTGCCCGAAAGTCTCGCTAAAGATTGTGATAAAACGGCTACGCTGCTTGCCTCATCCATCACACAAGGTGTTGGGCAATTCTGTACCAATCCCGGGCTGATCATCGCGGTAGAAGGTGAAGGTTTAAAAAATCTCATCGCCAAACTCACGGAAGAAATCAAAAAGGCATTGCCCGGCACCATGCTGCATCAGGGTATTGCCGATAATTATCACAAACGAATCGCCCAAACCCTCACGCAGCAAGGAATTAAAATTGAGGGTGAGGCATCAGAGAAAGGTGACACCAGCCAAGGCCAGCCTTTAGTCGCATCTGTGCCGGCACCCGAGTTTTTAAAAAATCATTTGCTGGCCGAAGAAGTGTTCGGTCCGTTCTCTCTGATTGTTAAATGTAAAGACCTTGCAGAACTTCACTCCGTGATCAACAATGGCAAAGGGCAACTGACCTCCAGCGTGATTGGGCGCGATGAAGAAGTAACCAAGCATAAAAATTTACTGAACATACTGATTGAAAAAGCGGGACGATTAATCATCAATGGAGTCCCAACAGGAGTGGAAGTTTGTCCCTCAATGAACCACGGTGGTCCCTACCCTGCCACCACCGACTCACGATTTACAGCCGTTGGTACCGATGCCATCAAGCGATTTGTTCGCCCGGTCACCTTCCAAAATTTTCCTGACTCGCTGTTGCCCGATGAACTGAAAGAATCGAATCCGCTGAAGATTTGGAGATATCGGGATGGTGAGTGGTTGAAGGGTTGAGAATTAGTTCAATGGCAAGAACATTTTTAGGCTCTGGATTGACATCCCTTATTTCGATGAGTTATTTTTTTTGCTTCTCCCAATTTCAAGTAGTTCAAAAAAAAGACTCACTCTTAATTTCATCTGACAGCCAAACAATTTTCAAAGGATTACTTGCAAGCAAAACCGGAAAATTCAAAGTGATCCATCAATCACAAATCCTTGACGGGGAGCAGTTTGATTTGGTCACCATCTCTTCAGGGTTAACAAACTCTTTTGAATTGAATGGCAAAATTTTAGCAGATGATGAAGCAATTGCTGTGGAAAGTGATCCGAGAGACAATGGGCTGAAGGTGATCCGTCACTCAGTTGGGCCGAGCCAGAGTTTATTGAACAATGCGATTTACAATCGCAAGAAAGATTGGCTCTTCAGTGTTGATTCGTTTTATCCCAAGTTCAAAATCTCACCCACATCAGACGGTAAAACTTTTCAGTGCAACGTTAAGGGATGGGAGATTGTGATTCGTTTCCGTCCGCACTATTATCAAGAACATCGAGGTTTGAGTTATTTTAACCCGGCCACCCATTCACTTTACAAAAAACCAATCGTGGGTTGGTGCAGTTGGTTCGCCTATTATAGCAAGGTTACTGAAAATGATATTGTGCAACTCTCCAAAGTTGCTTCAGAAAAACTGAAGCCCTATGGTTTGGAATACATTCAGATTGATGATGGCTACCAACAACTGCCGATCGGACCGGTAGATCACTGGCTCACCGCCAATGAAAAATTTCCGAAGGGAATGGGCTACCTCGCCAATGCTATCCGTGACCATGGAATGATCCCAGGCATCTGGACAAATGTTTCGTTCGCTGACTCTGCAAGCGCATTCAATGACAAGAACCTATTCGTTCGTGATAAAAACGGAACACCCGCAAAAGGAAACTGGGTAGACTATGTGATGGATGGAAGCAACCCTAAGACCATTTCTAAATTTATCACGCCTGTTTACGAAGGATTGAAAACACAAGGCTGGCAGTATTTTAAACTGGATGCCCTGCGGCATTTAAAATATGAAGGCTATAATTCGTATGCAGAATATTTCACTGAACAAAATTCCGATCGCAATGAAGCTTTCAGAAATGTGGTTAAAGCTGTGCGTAAATCAATTGGAAACAACCTTCCGTTAATGGCGTGTTGGGGCATTCGTCCGGAATTAGTTGGGCTTGTAGATGCCTGTCGGATCGGCAATGATGGTTACAGCTATGCAGGACTAGCCCAATACAATTCATACAACAACATTATTTGGCGCAACGACCCTGATCACATTGAGTTGAGCGATGCCGAAGCCTATCGATCGTGCGTGGCCACTTCGCTTACGGGATCAGTGTTCATGCTCACGGATAAACCTGAGAAATACAATTCCCCACTTCTTGAAGCCGCTATCCGTTCCATGCCTGTGCTATACACCCAACCTGGACAAGTCTTCGATGTGGATCCATCTAAGTCTTCAAAGATTAAACTAGCTGATGTAGAAATGAGTGGCTCTGGCCCGCGTCCTTTTGATGCAAGTTCAACGACAACCACCGGTTTATTTGCCCAAGAAATTAATCGTTCTTTTGAAAACTGGCTGGTCTTGGGAAGACTTGATGAACGCGACAAGGATTTACCTTTTCGTGATCTGGGATTAAGTGACGAGAAAGAGTACCTGGTTTTTGAATTCTGGACGAAGCAATTCAAAGGAATTTTCTCCAAACACTATGAACCAGATCCTCTTGATAAGAAATACAATTGTCAGGTGCTGTGCTTTCGTGAAAAAGTAAATCATCCACAACTGCTTGCTACCAACCGGCACATCTCCTGTGGTGGGGTGGATTTAATGAATGTGCATTGGAAAGAAAATGCATTGTCAGGGGAATCTGAAATAGTTCCGCTAGAAAATTACATTCTCTATGTGTACGAACAAAACCCTTCAGCGAAGCCATCCATTAATTGTGATCATGGCCAACTTGTAAAATCATCGAAAGAAGGGATGTTGAGAACCATCGAATTAAAACCAGAACCCGGAGCTAAAAACATCCATTGGAAAATTCAGTATTAAAATCATGAATAAAACATTTTTCTGTATCGATGCCCATACCTGTGGCAATCCGGTTCGGTTAGTAGCCGGTGGTGGGCCGCTGTTGCAAGGTGCAAACATGAGCGAGAAGCGTCAACACTTTTTACGCGAATACGATTGGATTCGCAAAGGCCTTATGTTTGAGCCGCGCGGCCACGACATGATGAGTGGAAGTATTTTATATCCACCTTCCGATCCGGCCAACGACATCGGAGTGTTGTTTATTGAAACCAGTGGATGCCTGCCCATGTGCGGTCACGGCACGATCGGCACAGTGACCATTGCCATAGAACAAGGTCTAGTGATTCCGAAGAAACAGGGGTTTCTTAACCTTGAAACTCCTGCTGGTTTGGTAAAAGTGGAGTACAAACAGGAAGGCAAGAAAGTGAAGTCCGTGAAGATTAGAAATGTGAAGGCGTATTTGGCTGCCGAAAACATTTCAGCGACTTGTCCTGACC
>JADEYI010000226.1_pt1 | contig 101163 bp, 131 predicted proteins | sample 8542331 | NCBI WGS metagenome assembly JADEYI01 (sample SAMN16510988, study PRJNA670497) | mine drainage metagenome | isolation source: biofilm near Copperflume 1 | place: Germany: Marsberg coppermine Kilianstollen | collected 2018-02
CAGCGGCGGAGCCGGCCGGCTGCGCGGCGACGGCAACCGTCGGCCGCCGGTGGCGGCGCTCGGCTGGCGGCTGCGGACCAGCAGCGGCGCTGCGCGCCGCCGCTCGGCCGCCCTCCCGCGAGCTGCTGCTGCTGCGTGTTGCCAGCGCCTGCTCAAGCATACACTGCGTGAGTTGCTGCTACCACAAGCCGTTGGCTGCACCACTTGCTTTCCAAACTAGTCTCGCTTGGGCCTGTTGAGTCCATCAAAATGAGTCCCAATCCACATTCTCATGCCACAGGGAGTTTGCTAAGTGGAAACCTCCACCCTGCGGCACAAAGCCAGCATAATAGACAAGCACTGTTCAGCAGCAGGATACGAGAAGATATTAGTTGCACCTGCGTGGTGCGGGACAGCTGCGTTCGGCCGGCTCCGGGCCGAGGGGATTCCAGCTGTGGCCGCGCAGCGGGCCCCCCGCTTGTGCGGGGGGACGTGAGGCAGATGGACTGCGAGGGCTGCCCCGTGTAGCGGCTGAGCTCGGCATCCAGCAGCGCGACTCGCGTCAAAATGTCCTCCACCATCGCGCGCGGCTTGGGCACCTGGTTGTTGCGCACCTGCCGCAGAGAATGCATGTCATCATCGCTCTGTTACTGCTGGGTGTCTGTTGACCCGTCTGTGCCAATAATGAAGTGAATAAGGCAGGCTACAAATACAAAAGCAGCTAGTCGGAGAAGCATCAAGTCGGAGAGACCGGGCACCAGAAAGCCAGGCCGGCCCGACTCGAGCAGTCTTCAAGCATCCCAGCTTTGCAAGTCATATAATAGATTGCCCCACCGGGAGGTCATCTGAAGCCTTGGGGTCCAGATGACTGCAATTGACTGTACCTTAATGTGCGAGCTTGAGTTGAATTACTTAATTAAATGAACAGGCCCTCGAGCAGAGAGGAGAGAGTATGAGAAGCCGCACCGCCTCGAGCATGGATGCTTCGAGGAAGAGCTCCTCCATGCGCTCGGCCAGGTGGTCCGGCTGCTGGGAGGCTGGCATGCTGTTCCAGCGGCCCAGCAGCGCATCCACCAGCGCCTGCACAAATTCACATACTTAGCCTCTGTGATGGAGCAGAAAGCAGTTCATGTGCTTCATACAGGTCGGACTTCCTTTCCCTGCCTAGTCACTGCCTGCTTTGCTTTGGGCGTTCACTTTCAGAGCAAGCCGAGTTGGTTGTATGTTACTTCTTAGTTCATGTATATGTAATCAGCTATCCTGCACCTTTGCCAGCGACCAGATGCCCACCCTTGATGCTAGGTCAGCTCACGTGTTTCTCCAGCACAGATCTCCCAGGTCAAGTATTCACTGTAGTTTTCCACCAACCCCTGAGCTAATATGGCTAGCAAGGCTTCATGAATATGGTATTTCCCTCAAGCCAAGCATCACAACCAAGTCACAAACTTTTGTACTGGCTGCCTTCCTTTCCAGCAGGAACCATAAGAGGCCAGCAAGTGCACAATGCAGAGCATCGATAAAGCACCACACAGCCGCAACAATGGTGGACTGTTTGCTTTGCTCTATGCATGCCAAAAATTGCCTGATAGGGTCGATATGCAGCATGGTTAGATAATGTACGGCCTGGAGATGCATGAGCGCACCTCCACTTCGTCCACAGCGCGCAGCAGCAGCCGCTCACGATCGCCCGAGTGCGTGTCGGGTCGAGACCGGCCGCCGCTGTGTCGCGGGCTGCGCATGGCCGCTGCTGCCGGCTCCTGCAACGGCGGCTGCTTCTGCGTGCTGGCAGATGCGTCGCTGCTCGGCTCCCCCGCTTCCCCTCCTTGCTGCTCTTCGGCTGCGCCTGCAGCCAGAGCCAGTCTCATTGCACGCCCTGAAGGCAGCGGAGCGCAGCCAGAACCACATTATACGAAACCCGGCATGTTCTTGAAGCGATAGTCTGTGCCAGGGTGGTCTGCTTTAGCACCTGAGGAGCTCATCTCTATTGCTAGGTCACCGATTCACCTCTGTCAAATGCACAAGTGGAAGGCGCCCCAGAGCTTGCTGCATCGACTGCAGGGCTGCTAAGCATCCTTACAGCAGGAACCAGAATGAGACTGATTGCTTTTATCAAACACGCTCGATCACAAACATGGTTAGAAGGCGCACCAGAGGTTGCTGCACCGGCCCCAGCGCCGCCCTCCGCCTGCGCATTTCCAGGGGTGAGCGCGAGCAGCGGCAGTGGCAGCCGCAGGCCGGGCGGCGGTTCGGCCATGATGCGCGGCGAATTGGCCTCGGAGTTTGCCAGCGAGTGAGTCGCCGTGTTGGGCGGCGCCACGATCCGCGGCGTGGCCGCCCGGGACGCCGGCGCGGCCGGCGGCAGGTGCGCCTCCTCGGTGAGTGATGATGTGTGCCGTCGGCCCGGCATTCGCAGCCCCGCGCGCCCAGCGGAGGCCCTCTGCAGGAAATAATTTGAAACATTCAGACTAACTTTCAGCAGCTAGATAATGGTTGACAGCTCTGGCATCACGCTCATGGTATTGTAAAGGGAAAGACACCATGAACGCCTGCACACTTGTGATCCACTGAATTTCAGTGCGCCTGCTTGACTGTCGGATAGCATTCTACTACATGCCATTTGAGGCAGGGATGAAAGACACGCACGACGTCCAATTCGCAAAAAAGAACATACAAGGCTCCTGTGATTTGTTGTCGCACCTGGCGAGGGCTGAGCGCCGGGGAGGTCAGGCACGAGCTGGCGGCAGACGCCTCGCCGTAGGCATCCGACGAAGGGGCGAGCAAGCCGCTGTCAACTAAGAAAGTGTCTTGCGCCTCAGCACTGTCTAGGCTGTCCGTCTCGGCGCTGCCAGCTGGGCTGCCCAAACTGCTCGGCTCAGGGAGTGCTGACATGGCAGTGCCACACGAGCGCGTTTCACCGGCGGCTGCCTCTGAGTCATCCGTCTGGATCCCCTGCGCTCTCACACTGGGCTGCCCGCTCCCCGGGGCAGCTAAAACGGCAGGGGCGCTTTCCGGTGGCGACCCTGCGGCGTCTTCTGTGTGGGCATCTGTGGCGGGACTCCCCGAGTCCTCAAGTATTGCAATTGGGTCTGCGTGCTCCCGACGAGCCCCTGTGGTGCTGGTGTCTGGTGCGAACAGGTTGGGCTGGCGCTGACTAATGATGCCAAAGCCGGCCAGTAGATCTGCGAAAGGATCTGTGGAAGCACTGGGCTGCTCTGCTGGACTGTCAGATGAAGCCTGGAAAACGCTGTCCGGCACAGCAGCAGCGCGCGTCTCAGTGCGGATTGAAGCTTCCGCTGCTGCCGGCGCGGATGCCGCTGCTATTGCTGCTGCTACTGGACTGGTTGCTTTCAGGGTGCCTGTCAGCTGCAGCTCAGCCGTCGGCTGCTGCACGCTGGCTGCGTCAGCATCTCCTGCAGCAGCTGGTTGCTCCTGCGATGCAGAGCCTGGCCGCAGCAGTGGCTGAGCAGTGGACGATGAACCCAAGGCAGACCTGCTCGGAGCCCTAATTTGGGCCCACGGCCGATGCGGCGCCGGCGACGGCGCGTCGAGCGAGCAGCGTTGCTCAAACATGGCAGCCAGCGCGCGTACGCCCCCAGAGCCCGTGCGCCCCGGCGGCGCAGAGTCACCCTGAATTGACGGCTGCTGCGGCCCCTCCGAGCTGCTCTCAAGCTTTTCATCTGTCATCAATTCCTCTCGCGGCCTGCTCCTATCCTTCCCCTGCCCAGGGATGGCCTCGGCAGATGATCTGCTTGCCCCGGCCCTGTCCGGTGATTTGAAATCCCTGCTCCCACGAGCGCTGGCAGTCCCTTCTGAGCGGAGATCAGGTAAGATCCCCCTGGAGCTGCCTTCCCTGAGAGCCGTACTCGGCTCTGCATTCTGCGCAACCGCTGCTTTTACAGAGGGGCCGTCCGAGCCGCCGAGCTCTGGAGGCCGCTCTGACGACCCAGCCGCCGGGCCAACAGCCGCAGTTTGCTCCCTATCAGACGCCGCTTCCTCGGGATCGCCGGGGCGCGGAGTTGGCGCAACCGGCACGGGATTGGAATTGCGCGGGGCCTGCCGCGCGTCCGGGGAGGTGTGTCGGGGGCTGATGCTGGTGGCGCCATTGAGGCGCTTGGCGCTGGCCGGCCGCTCGTGGTGGCTGGGCCTGCTGCCGGGAACGCCGTCATCCGACAGGTCGGACGTCTGTGTTGACATCTCGCGTGTTGCCGGCTGCGCCTCGGCAGACGGACCTGCGAGGCATGCACACCCCCCTTCGGTCCATTTCCCTGCAATGCTGTTGGAAATCCCCTTGAACTTTGTTGGAAACTCGGGGGACAGCATGAAAGCATTCGGTCCAATGCTTGTGCCTCACTGGACTGTCCATGACACTTGCTTGTCTCATGCAGATCGTAACTAGCGCTCTAACACACTGCCCTCTTGCGCGCTATTGTCCAGCTGCTCAGACACTGGGATGCTTTCAGATATCACACACATTTCTGCAATCAGAGCAGTACGCCAGGCAGGGGTGAGCAGCACCTTCGTCAGCGGCCTGCCTGGAAGAGGCGCCCTGCAGCCGGCTGCGGCAGCTGTGCCGGTGCGCCAGAACGCTCGCCGCGGACGCCGGGCTCCTGCGCCGCCTCTGGCCGCTGTGTGGCCGCGCCTGCTGCTGCTGCTGCTGCTGCGGCGGCTCCTGTGTAAAGCAAAAAAAATGTGCGTTAGCGCATTTGTGTGAACGTCTGCATATTTATTAATGCCTACGTTCATATGTGGAGAGACGGCTGCTGCCAATCAATGGTGGGCGTGATTTTCACAGTCCACTTGGAGACAAAGCTGCTCTTGCTGCTGTTGAGAGAAGAAGAGCTCATGCATGGAGATGGATGCATGGCAATTGGTGTGCACGCATCACATTTAGGCGATGAGCACAGTTGATATCGCAGTGGCGAGCTCGAGCGCACATTCTGGGGAGCGCTGGCGGCTGCTGTGTGGGGCCGGCCGCCGCCGCCGCGGCCGGCGATGAGGGCGCTGGTGGCTTGCAGCACGGTCACGAGCTGATTCAGCACCAGGCGGTCCAATGACGCGGCGCCAGGTGGCGCCCTGCCAGAGGCCGCCGCCTGATCTGGCGCCACCCCGTCCAGGTCTGCCGGCAGCGTCCCATCCTGAATGCCCTGCAGCAACAAATGATCTGTCTAACAGCCCTGAGAGCTGACACTATGCATGCTTTAATGATTGCGGAAGTGCTCGGTGAGACTTCGTGTGGGGCCTCAAGTCAGCAGCAAAATAGCCTGGTCATGGATCCCCAACCAATATTCCTTGCTCATGCATGCAGGCCCATGCATGCTCTGGCTGGCATTATGCATAGACCAATCTAGGAAGAGATAGATAATGTCAGGCACTTGCGGCTACGGGATTGCCACATAGAACTCCACTGCCAGCATACCTCCAGCAGCTGCAGCAGGACGTCCAGAACATTGTCGCCGCTCTCGGCCAGCATCTGCTCCGCCATGGGCCGCAGCCGCTGCCCCAAATGGCCCACGGCCCCCGAGCGGCGCGGCTGGCCGGGAGGTCCGCCCCCCGCTGCCGCCGGGGGGACCGTCAGCTCACGCCCGTCCATCACCCGGCACACCGGGCAGCGCCACGATCGCTGCCGCCATCGGCAGATACACTCCGCGCAGAAGGGATGCCCTGCAAACATATATCTTAGCATAAATACCAGCTACATTGGGAGATATCCCATCAGCAAGGCTTGTGTGCCAGGTTGGTCACCCCTTTGGTGTTATATCCAGGACCCAGGCCGCCTTAGGCGCTGGGTACCTCGATGGACCTCCCGAGAGGGAGCCGAGTCCACTGCAGCAAGGGCACGCATGTCCTTCCTGGGCATGCATGCTGAACGATAGCGTTGCAAGTGCTGCAGCAATCGGCAGATGGTGCTCGTTATCTGCACGAGTTCTACATGTTTGGTGTACAGATGATCTAGATGATCCAGTTGACATTATGAATTGCAACTGCATGCAAGCTCTGGTGATGCAGGTGTCATGCTGTGCTTGGGCAGCTCACCGCATAGAAGGGTGAGAATGCCCCCATTCGTGCCAAGGACGCTGGCACAGATGATGCAGTCGTGCTCCACCTTCTCCTCACTTGCCATTCAGGCTCCCTCTGACTGCAATGCCTTCATCCCTGTGCCACAGGTGTTAAACGAATAAGACTCCTTGAAGCAGGCAGCCTGCTTAGGCAAAGTTCGGGTGATGTCACGACGGTCACCACGCATGCATGAAACCCCGCTGAAGTGAAAGAAGAGCGTTTGCAGCATCTGTTGTCGAGGTCAAACATGGCGGGGCCTTGTCGTACCTGCGGCTCCCTCTGCACTCAATATGCCGGAATTCATTAGCGTTCACCCTGTTCTGCCAGTCCAGATGCTTGCCTACGTTTCCTTGCACGAGCGATCACCAAGCTGGCCACCTTTTCAGCCAAGGCACACAGTAACGAATGGGTCCGATTTGGGGCGACTTCTGAGCTGAATCGTCTTTGGAGATGCTAGGGACTCATATAGCCCCTCATCAAGTGCACCTTGCACGCCCAAGAGATGCAGCTTTGCTTTACAGATTCAGATGCGTCTCCGAGCAAAGGTGCGGATAGCGAAACGCAACATTGTCGATCGGATTTTGAGCGAGTCCCGCAGGTTTGAATCTAAAGATTAATGCCACCTAGCACCTCAGCTGGCAGCCATCTGGACACCCTGCGCGAGTTACACTTTGCAAAAAATCGCGCACTGCAGGTGGAGGTGGGGAGGCCATAAACACGAGAAAGGAGCTTCCTCCAATGAAGAAGTTGCCGGTTGGTCAGACTGTCAGACTGATTCTTGCATGGAGATATCTTTCCCCTTTTCCTTCTTTGAACTGAGAGCGAGCTCGAAAGGATGAAGAAAATCTGCTTCATCCCTTACAGACAATCCGTGTTTCCATCAACATAAGGCCGCGATGGCCACTGCTGCTCGGACATCAGATTTTCAAGATCTTGAAATCTAGATGTCTAGACCACATCTGTGGACCATGCACAGTCATGACTGCAGCAATCGAGGGTAAAAGCAAAGAGGAAAATGAAGCCCAACATAAGCCCCTCCCTAATTTCAACTTGATGAGGTGATGGACAGCCAGGCTAGCCATCAAACCGCAGATCAGATGGGTTCTCCACCAGCAAGACAGTCTTCTCATATCTAAGTCCAAACCGGTACCTCATGCCAATGCACTTCACTGAAATCAACACTTCACCTGAAAACAGTCTCAACCTGGAAAAACCAGCAGGCCTTGTCCGCTTGGCCAGCAGAAAGCTCTTCAGAAATGCCCACATCATGGCCAGATAAAAACATGTCAGAAAAGCCCTCATCATGCGTCGTGCATTTACTCATAAGGTGCCTGCAAAGTGCAGACCATCACATCCTCTGATTTACCTGTCCTCTTCGTATTATGTGTCCCCTCTGCAGTATCTGTGTCACAATTGTTACGGCATCAAATGCTTTAGGAAACCAGCAGCCATCTGCGCCTCCCCTCCTCACCAGCAGCTTCCCAGCTGTGAATGAGTTCATCCACTGACATGCAGTGCTTCAACCTTAATCGCTGAGGGCCTTTGGTAGCATACATTCTGCCACAAGGGAGCAAAAGTTCACTTCGATCAGACTGCCACCCCGAGGTGTCTCCAAACATACTTCTGGACGCTCTAGCTTGCACTTAGGGCATCCTTCTGAAAAGCTCTGCTAACTTGTGCCAGACTTTGACTTCTCACCCCCACACTTCCCATCAGAGGCCCTGAGGCATAAAGAAAATTGTGACACGTCCGTTTCGTTGACGTACTGGCCGCCGAGTATCTCGTGCCAACTTGGGTTGAACCCGGCACCATTAGATCCTGCATTATATACCCCACTAGATGCATGCTCCCCCCAAAACGCCCTGATTTTCACCCACCCACTAAAGAATTGCCGGCTGCATGCATGCATGCATGCGCGCGCATGCCGGATTGCTGGTGAATCAGCGCGGTGTCATCATTTGAAGCCCAGGGTGTCAAGGCCCCACACAGCAATGATGGAGAGGGGGTAGAGCGCCAAAACAGGGAACGCCCAGAACGTCCTGAATGTTGTGTGTGTGTATCCCAGCAGGCCCACCAACGCAGTTGCACCTGCCCAAACACAGCAGGCCAGTATTGCAACTTGAAAGAACCCATTCTATACATACAGTACTTGCAGAGGGCACTTGCATTCTTGGTGACCCCCTTGCTTCACAAGGCTGGGTTAGGTTGGCCACAAGAGGGCTGCTTGCGACAGCGGGCAAGAAACTGGGTCTCCCAAGACATGTGCCATGCATGATAATACACACACAAGATATGCCTCGGTGTACTCAGGACATTGCTCGGCCAAAAACAGCCCCAGCTCCAACAAAGGAAGTCCAGGGTGAATCATGCCTCTAAAAGGTGAATGTGAGGACGGTGCTAGGACTGGCAATGCCTTAACAAGAGCTGAGCGGCTCACCAGCAGATCTTTTGCATTTTTACACCCGGAACACAGCCCCAAGGCTTAATGAGGGGAGGGCAGCATTCCGTGCCTTTTCAGAGGTGCAACTCCGGGTGTCTGGTAACGACTAATGGTGACTTAGGCAGGGGGTGACTCACCGACGGTGACGAGGACCTCGGAGCTGTAGGTCCAGGGCAGTCGCTGGATGTGCATGACCAGCAGGAACAGGCCCAGGCACATCGTGTTGTTCATCGTCACCGCACCATAAACCTGCGCCAGAGGGAAACAATGAATTTATTAGATGATCTCTCACAAAAAGGTGACATGATGCTTTGTCTGAGTTTTACATGACATTCATAACAAAAAGGCAGGATCCGCTTCTTGACGAGCTCCAGCTGAAGGCATTTGATCAGACGTTAATGTAATTCTGATTTTTAATGTCAAACACCGTCATTTTTAACGTCAAACAGGCCGCAAGTGCACAAATAGCACATTGTTCAGCAAATTTATGCAACGTACAGGATTTAGGCACAGCATGGCATAGCATGGCATCAGACACTGCTCTGCCCGCGATTGGCTGTGCCCATGGTGCACAGCCTGTCCAATCATGCAGTCATGCAGGAAAGGGAGAAAAATCATAAAATGGGGGTTGCAGAGGAGAAAGGTTAGGGCGTGCCTGGCTGAAGGTGAGTGAGATGTTCTTCTTCTGCTTGCGGCTGGCAAAGATGATGCTGGACACCAGTTCGCTGGCGTTGCTGGCAAAGGGTGTCACGCAGAAGGCCACATAGAAAGCCGGGATGCCCGACGCCTGCAGAACACAGCTTTGCTCTTCAAGATACAATCGCGCAGGACTCCTCCATCATGTATTTCACTTGAGCCTGCAGCACAGGAGGTGTACATGCATACAAGTGATGCCACCTCTTGCGACTTGATGGAGTTGTTGATGCTTTCTGGTCTTCCACTATACTGAAATTCCTTCAGCGGCACCCCAGGAAGCACACATAGCCATCCAGATCTTTACCCCTAGAAAAACCTTGTTTCCTTGCACCAGGAATTATTTTCACCCAGCTGAGGGAATCCTTAAGTCTACCTTGAAGTCTTCAGTCCCCGTCACCCAGCTAGTTTCAGAGGGATGAACATACCACCTGTCGTTTTAACATCACTCTGGTAGCTCAAAGTTGTATCAAAACCCTCTTAGCCCAACTTGGCACTTCCCAGCTGTAAGGCTACATCAATACCTGCCCTTGGTCTGGAACCACTGCATGCTGTGGTTCCAGACCCACAGACCTATATGCACGGTTGGCACAATTGCGAGCCTCTTTTCCACAGATGAAAAGCCAAGCGGATTTTCATGAAGAGTCCCCCACCTTGGAGAAACCAGACACGGCTTCGACCATGGGGTCCGAGAACAGCGCGCATGCGGCAGTCCCGATCAGCAGTTTCACGGCGGCCTTGGATATGATCGCGCGCGGCGTGGGTGGCTCCTTTGCGCCGTCACCGGCATCCCCATTGTCTTCATCACTGCCGTCCTCGTCAGCATCCTCGTCAGCAGCCTCTGCCGCCTCCTCGTCTTCTGTGAAATGGTGCCTCCTGCGCGTTCGCAGCATTTCACAGACCATCAGTTCTGGTGCGCACGAAGCCTGACCTTGCTTGATTACCTGAGATCGGGATGGTGCACTTCTGCTATTCCATGCCTGCAATGACAGACTTATAATGGACTGTGCTTGTGGTTGAACTCCAACTAATGTGCATTCAAGCGGCCCGCAACAGTTTCTTGACATCTTCACGCAGCAAACTGCCGCGGACACGACGGGGGCCAAAAGCACGACACGGGGTGCAACTACATCATGCGTCAGATGGCAACTGACATGCGCAACAGCACGAGCAATTCCAACAAGTGACTCACGGTGGTGGATGCCACCCCTCGCCATAAGCACCAGGACACGGGCAAGAGTCATCTCCAAGAGTTACACAATCTCGCGCACAACCCAATAGGAACAAGACTTGAGACAGTGGAGTGAAAAGGGCCGGCGATGCTCACGAGAGGAGGGGATCTAGGTCGATGGAGACCTCAGATCTGCGCGACTCCAAGTGGTCCAGCTTCTTGCCAGACCTTCGCAGCCGCACGTCCTCCTCGTGCTGCTTCTGCTTCTCCGCTATCCACCTGCAAAGTTCAGGAAATGATTTTGGCACAGTCCCAGATATCTAGGGCACCTTCATTTGACATGCCACCCAGGCATAAGGCAGCATGCATCACTTCCTCTAATCTACTCCGATCTGCATTTGAATTCCCGTGCCAGAAACCTTCAGCGCGGAATGACAGCCTCATGACGCACATGCTCTGCATGCCGCATTGCACAGGTGATTGCATGCATGTCTTCTGCCACGCTTATTCAAGTACTACACTGAGAGGATCACCTCTTTCTGCATGCCTGACTTGCAGTAGTCAATATTAAGCATCACAGTCAAAGCACCGAAATATACGGTGTGTCTTGTTGTCGTCAATGGGTGCGCACCTGCTGAGCTGTTTGCGGAACTCTTCATAAGTGATGCAGCCGCTGCGGTCGGCATCGAACTCGCGCATCCAGAAGTCAACCTCCCTCCCCAGTGACGATGACCCGTCCGTGCTGATGCACAGGCCCAGCAGCAGACCCTTCAGCTCATCTGCAGGCGCCAAATATAAAAAGCCTTGCTGCAGGTGTCATCACTCATGACTTGGGTAACTGCCATGAATCAAAGCACGCAACCGTCTCTACTGCAAGAAGTCGGGGTCATGCAAAACAAAGATGCTCACTCCCCTACACAGGAGTCTTGCTGCAGGTGTCATCACTCATGACGAGGGCACTGCCAGGAATCAAAGCACGCAACCTTCTCTACTGCAAAAAGTCGAGGTCATGCAAAACAAAATGCACACTCCCAAACGCTAGGTGTAGAAGCAAATCTGAAGCTGGAGGCCTGTGGCCAAATCTGTGTTAGGCTGCCATTGTGGCATGCATGATCTCAATTGTTCCCGAAAGCTGGGGAAATGGAAGGTTTGGACGCTCACTTTCGTCGATGCTGCCATCTCCATTGCTGTCAAAGGATGTGAAGAGACCCTCCACCACATCATCATTGATACCCCCTGTGCACACAAAATGCAAGACTCTCAACTTTGTCAGCCATTTCTCAGCAGCCACCAAATGACAAGGGACACAAACATGTGACCGGCACGCTGGCAATTCCATGCAGAAAGATCTAAATACGTTTTCCCGCAATAAGCACTGGGAGTGTAGGTGTGCAGAGCCGCACATTGTCCTCTACAGCGTCTGCAAAAAAGGTCCACCCCACCTAATAGGCAGCCACCAAATACCACAATATTGCACTGCGACGAGCAGATGCGCACCAGTGTCATTGAGCATGGAGCCAAAGGGCTGCGCATGCTGCGCCAACACTTTCCTTTATTCTTCTCCAAGATTATACACCTAAAGTACCATCATCATACAGCAATCACGCTCCACTGCACTGAATTTACACTGAATAAAAAGCTGCCATGAGGGGCCGCGCACCTGCATCATTGAGCATGGAGCCGAAGGGCTGCGCGTGCTGTGCCAGCGCTCGGACGCCCGCGTGGCGCCACTGCCGGTGCCGGGCGCGGTCCATCTTGCGCCGCTGCAGCTCCGGGTACGCCACCTGAGGAGCGCCAGGGGTTGTTATAGGGTGTCAGAAGTGTCATAAAGGACACAGAATTCCGGGTCCAGACTTCAGATATTGGTAAGGGGGGTGCAACTCTGGAGGTTCATGTCTTTTCTCTTTATTGATTAATTTCGTAACTTTTAGGATGTGCGAATGCAGCTCCAGTCTGGCTTGGGAGACCCTGGGTGCCTCGGTGGCACAGGCACACCACTTGGGGAACGAGCATGTGTCTGGCTCACAGTCCTTGAACAAGCAATGCGTTGGTCTCTGCCTGTTGGTGCATGCCAAAAACCCAACGACATTGCTGGTAAAGGATATCGGCAGAGCTGCGGGCCCCCCCAAGTGGAATGCCGCAAAGCGGTCAAGACTTAATATGTTGAGCTTGTCTCCCAGGGCTACCAGAGCCCGCAGTCAGCAGGTGTCCTCAGCTGAAGCAGAAGTGGCCCCAAGTCCCCAGCACTTTCATTATATTGTTTGCGGCAATGAGATGAAAGTAGACTGCAATGCCTCTTGAAAAGACACTGTGGTGGGTGGCCGTGTGACTCAGCACCAACCTGGAAGACGCAGTAAGCACACAGCGTGATGAGGCAGACAATGGAGCCGATCAGGGATGCCATGTAGTCCTCCTTGTTGCCCAGGAAGGCAGGCACCTGCCCCATGCAGATTCGTGTGCGCTCAGTCACTCAGTTATGTGTCCTGATGTAAGCGCTTGGTCACATAAATCTGTGTTCTGATGGCACGGCTGCAAGTAAAGTCATGCATACAGCACAGCCAGCATACATGCCTCGAGCTAAGAAAAGGGCTTGCAGCTGGGGAAACTACCAGAAAGTTTTGTGAGGTGCCTTCCCTTCACTTAGCTCAATTGACATGACTATTTGGCTCCTGGGCCAGCAAGCAATCATGACAACCACATTCTCAACAATGAAGGTCTGCACCATGGAAAGATCAATACTGGTTGCAAAATGGGGAGACAGCACTGCAAGAAAATTTCACACGGAAGGTGCAAAGGGCCCAATTTTTAGGCACACACCTGTACAATGGCATACAGCAGCACAGTGGCCACCATGATGACGGCCCCGCTGGAGGTGAATTTGTCCGTGGTCACCCCAGTGCCCATTGCATCAAACTTCCTCGTCAGTTTCTTGTTGATCGCCTTTCCCTGCAGCACGTCAACGCAATGCCTTGATGGTCCAGTGCATTTTTATCAGTAGCTTTGCCAGTTGCATTGCAGGGAACAAGGCAGCAGAATGCAGCAAAGTGCATGCAGCACAGGTTGATGACAAGGGAGTATTGAGGGGGGTAGTGCCCCTACCCGCTCATTCAAGTCGCATCTGCCGACCAGCAAAGATCCCCCCCATGCAATTGTCAGCAGCATGATGGTGGAGCCTGCCAATGTCCCGACCCCCACACTGACCTGCATGGAAACAGAATGCAGCGCTATGCCTTGTCTCGTGAAGCTGAGGGAAAAAGGCTGACCAAACAAATGCAAGAAGGAAAGGAGCTTGGTGCATGCTGATATATTGTATTCAGCATCGGGTGCAGAGGAATGTGACAAGGTAGGGGGATTCTGCAGTGTCACCTGCTCCGCAGCCTCCTCTCTGGTGCCCCCCAGACCAGACACCACAATAATCAGGGCGTCTGGCAGTGCTCCCAGTATAGGCAGCAGCAACCCTGCACATCAGTGACAACTTCAAGGCGAATGGCATCTCCTCAGGACTGCGATCAGTGAGCGTACAAGTGCTCCTTGCGGAATCCTGGCTTCTTGGAAGAGCACTACTTGAACCTATACAGGGACTGCTCCATGAGCTCCACTAAACTCTGAGGAGGTTGCAGATGGTGTAAACTGATGAATTCAAGTCCGTATGTGTCAACAGCAGACCTGATAAGCGGATGGAGACAAGTGAGTAAGCAGCATGGACCCAGATGGAGATGGGGGATACCTCCGATGATTCCTGGATTAAGAACCTCTAGCAGCAGCTCGCTTCCATCCGAAAGAAGATTTGCGCCTTGTAGGAGCATGAATCCGTATGCTAGCATCAGCACGATTGTACCGGGCAGGGTGGTAGAGCTGCACAGATGCAAGAATCTAATACCACCAACTTTGCTCAGAAGAACACACAAAGAGCGCTAATCATTTTGGCACACATTTAACACATGTGTAGCTCAACATCGTCCCTTAGGAAAGACTGGCAAGGGCTCCCCGTGTGGCAGGTTGAGAAGAATGGGGACCGTCGATGGCTTAATAATAACAGGATCAGTGCATACATGGTTACAGTAATTGAGATCTTACCAGGGAAATACTCCATACGTCTCTTCGCAGGCTTCTCCCATCGTGTAGACCTGTGAATGGATGAAACGGTAGATGGTGAAGCTCTCTTTTATTGCTTAACAGCTAAACGCTATGCTACACCGACACATGGAGGGATGGATTGTTGACATATAAGGGAGACCGCAACTGCGCCCAGATTCAATTGAGAAGATTTCAATTCTCCCCATCCTGAGAAGAGGACTGGTCAACTTCCCACTGGCTTCCTCCCAAAGTTGACTTTGGGGAGAAACTTGACTTTGGCTTCCCAAAGTCAAGCACATGTTGATAATGTCCATGCATGGCCATCTGAACCATCATGAACAGGATGCCACTGATGCTCTCGCTGGTCATCAATGCACGTATTCATTGCGGTTTTCTGCAGCTGTGTCGTGAGACTGTTCCTTCCAAAGAAAATTGTGACATGTCAGGCCGTGACAATTGTGACAATCGCAATGTCCAAACCATATATGCTGCTATGCTGCAAATCCATATTCCAGTTGATTCTAAGAACATCCTCAACTCTCCTGATTCCTCCCACCATGACAGACAACTATAGTTGTCTAGCTAGAGAGTTCATTTGTGTGCGAAAGCATCACTTCCAGCAACCGAGCAGATCAACTCTGACACCTCTTTGCATGCAGTTGCATCCCGCACTGCTGCCCAGCAAAGCAATCCTTGCAATACATTAGTACCTTGCAAATAAAGTACTATAAAACCCCATCCGGACAAAGGCCCTCAGCAGGCCACTGTTAGCCCTCTCCCACAGATCCAGGATGAGTTCCCTCCAGGATAATTGCCCAGACTTGCATGTCAGTCCAGCCAACACAACAAGATTGGCAAACATGGCGTCTTCTTGCTCCATACACCTAAATAATCCTGCTAAATCAAGGGCATGCTATACTGCTCATGTCCTGTCTCTCATAATCAAGCAGTCTGACTGCCCCATCAAACCCAGCCAGCGCTGTCCTTGCACCCCTCCTGCAAAAGATTGTAACAGGTTGTCCCACCTACAAAGCGGCCCTGCTGCATCGGATGACACAACAGCTCAGGGGCCTCTAAGAGTCCCCCCAGTGCCACAGCCTGAGTAGGTCAGGGCCCGGGGGAGCGCGGAGGGGTGATGAGCCGCGCAGGCGCCGGCGCCACTTTAGGCGTCGTGACAGGAACGCCGTCCTCCGCAGGCGCCGCCGGCTGCTCCGCCAGCCGCAGTAGCTGGATCTCCTGATTGATTCGCACAAAAGAAAAGTTGACTCTACAAAAATGCAATTGTGATGATTGAAATCTAACAGCAGTCGCGCAACCATTGTGCCAGAAAGGCATGCAGAAATGCATACTCGCTGCCACATGTCTTGTCTATTGTTAGCCAGATCCAAGTAAGCCAGTTCATTATGGCCATCTTCAAATTTTTTGAAGCGCCGCATGCGAGTCCAACGGGTTCTGAAGAGTCTTCACCTGACAGATCCTCCACAGGTTCTGGACAATCTCCGCAGGATCAAATCACACCATTCCTTTCCCATGCACGACTGGTGTACCCATGCATGATTGCTACATTGAAAACAACAAGGAAAGCATCAGAGGGCGGCACCTGCTGCTTGAAGTAGCGCCGGTCCTCCTCGTCGACAAGCACCAGGTTGAGGTAGTACTTGACGCTGAACTTGTTGTGCACCAGCTTGTACGTGGGCGTCAGGTCGTACGGCGACAGAAACAGCCTGCAGCCGCGCAGGCAACAGAACAGGATCATGAGGGGGTACTAGGATTGACTTCGACATCCTGGATGCTAGGAATGCAGATGAGCCCTTGGTTCTGTAGCATGTTGTCACACCAGAAAGGCAAAGAGACAGGCTTTGATCCTGCATTTTGAGACTTGCAGGTTCTGTAGGATGTCGTCACACCAGAAAGGCAAAGAGACAGGCTTTGATCATGCATTATGAGAGTGGCGCTGAGTGACGTCAGGAGGTACCGAAGATAAGATGTTATGAGATATCTGTAGTACATTCTGGATTCTCACGTGGAAAGTGGCCAGGGCACCCCGATATGGCTTCATGGTGGTCAGGTCAACAGAATCAGTGGCTTTCAGCTGGTGAATCTTTGCCAATCCTGTCTTTGGGCTTGAGGATGCAGCAGCTTGGACCACTATGCAGCTGACCTCAAATAAAACCAAGGCTTTTGTCTCAGGCCTGCTGAGCAGCACAGAAGCATATTGGGGCAGCACATGTGCATGACTCACCTGATGGGGATGTTCTCGCCACGCACAGGTGCGCCGTCCATGATCTCATACTTGGCAAGCGTCTCGCTCTCGTTTCGCGCCGCAGACCCCGTCCCTGTAGTTTCCCGCCGCCGAATCTCGATCTCCATGTGCTTGAGCTTTATCCGCACCTGCATTGCAAAGCAGCAAAAATGCTCATGTCAAAGAAGGCAAGGACCTGTCAGGATGTCTGCATGCATGGTAGTTGGTGCGGAAGGGAGGATTGACGTTTGGCAGGGATAATGCCTGACAAGATCCAAGCCAGTTTGCGTATATATTGGCATGTCATAGGGTGCTTGGTAGTTCTTTTCATATGGAAATTTTTGCTCTGCAACGGGTTGCATCTTTCCAGCATGCTTCTACAATGAAGAGGCCGAGGGAGAGTTGAGCCCCTTGCCTCATCTGCATGCATGCAAAGAAACTGCACAGTCAAGCAGACGGTGCAGGGAGGCATGCAGGCTGAGTGCTCACCAGCAGGAAGTAGATTTTGCCGACCACGGTGTCCTTCAAGTGGTACTTGTTCTTGTCGTACTCAAACTCGATGTGCAGGCAGTCCTCAATCCCAACCTCCATCTGCACGCAGACAAACATGCATGCTTCATACAGGCCACTAATCTTAACAAACCAATCTCTGCCTGAAAGGGTAATATATAGTGTCGATACTGAGAACGCTGTTCAAAAATTTCCCTTATAAGGGCTCTTGGCCAAGTGTCTCAGCGATCTCCTTGCTTTAGCTGGCATGCAGAGTAACTGGAGACAAGGAAGATCATGCTGAAGACCAACGAGTTCTAGAAAGATGGTCAACCCCCGACAGTGATCACCTTTATAGGAGGCAGGTTATTGGGCGGCGGTGGCAGTGAGTAATTGCGGACCCAGAAGAAGAAGTCCTTGCTGATGCTGGCACCATATCCTCGGGTCACTGTCACTCGCAGCAGATACCTGCAGGGTGCACACTTACAACCCTTACAGCTCTGTGTTGCTCATGTCCAGGACGATGTTGCTGCACGGAAGGCATGCGTGCTGCATGCATGCATGTACCTTATCTCCATCATCAGCTGCAAACCACATCCATGATTTGCAACATGTAGGCTGCACCAATACCTTTGTTAATATGTCATGTATATGAAAAGGTACGGGAATGCAGACTGACCTCAGGCGCACTTGCAAACCCCTGAATGAGTCATACTGCATTTCGACGTTGGAAAACTCAAATGGCAGTGTCTGCGGAGAAATGACTTCCCCTGGTGGCGCCAGGTCCCTCACTGCAACAGCACTGAGTTCAATACACCTGCACTCTTTCTTGCGCAATTGGCTTGTCCAAATCGTTGGATGCCTGATCATTGTGGATGTCTCAGGGGCAACCAGCGGAATTTTCAGTTTGGGTTGTCTCCGAGGCTCACACAAAGATCTGGTGACCAACCCGCTGCATTATTTGGATGAGATCTGAATGAAACTCCTGATCATGGCATGCAAGGGTGGCAAAAGCCGGTGCATGCAGAATGGACCTTGATAAAAACCATGACAAGGGGGGAAGCTTACCCAGTGACACAAAATCGTGAGGGTGGCCTCGCTCTGTGGCTAGTTCTATCTGCCCTATGAGCTGCACCTTAATGCCCTGATGCTCCAGCTTCTTCCCAGGGATGTTGGCCACCTTGACCTGCACAGGTGGATGCAGTGGGGATATTGTGCGGGAGCCCAATGTTGCATCGTGCTGGCACTTATATCAATATTTTGAACTGTATTTCATACGAACTTCATGCATCCGAGGGCACCATCCCTGCACATCACAGCTGTTGGGACAGCTCACCTCTCCTGTGATAGTGTCTTTATTAGTGAAGAGCGGTAAGGTCTCTGTCTCACCACCTCCAGCTTTGACGGTCGCTGTTTTGACGGGGGCTCCATCATCGTTCTTAAATTCCAGCTGCACTGTACCGCCCTGCCCCAATCCGAGGCCCCCAAAAATATTCTTCTGCCCAGGAAAACACGGTCTGAGAACTGCCCTGCTTCCGGATCGGCTTGACTCGCGACAATTTTGTTGTTAGATGAAATAGAAGGCAACGTAGAATGCACACTAAGCTCTACAGCTGTCGTTATTCGGGGACTGATCGTACCATGTGAGCTAGGTATGAGGAGCAGACAGAAACTAAAAGCCGTAGCCAGACACTCTCACAGTAATCAGAGTCCCAACTGGACCGTGTAGGTGTCCATCAAAACATTTGTTCCCCAGAATCTGTAGTTCCTGCTTTTGCCCTTGGTGTTCTTGGCAGCTGCAAAGGTGCATGCACTGAAAATTTTCTAAATCTTTGAACTGCCTTCCTCATGCACCAACACGAGTGTTTTGTGATGCTTTTGTTCCCACATGTAATTTTCGCAAGCTTGGCCAAGAGGAATGGGCAGGCTATAACGCTTAGGAACAACCTCGGACCGAAATGATGCGTCATACAATAATTTCTTCAGACAGTCACATCATGCACGTCCGAAAAGAGGTCAGAGGCGAACAGTAATCGCGACAGTGCCCTTGAAGTATTCCAACTGATCAGAAAAACTGTTGAGAACGCTGATGGAGCCTGCATTTTCTTGATGGGCAGCAAACAAGACAGAGTGGGTATGCTACAACACAGTGTGATTGGGTGATTATATCTGAAAGCATCATATTACAGCCATTCATGGGCACGCTTGAGTCATACTGCCATGTGTAGTCCTATTCCAGGTTACACACTCGCCTTTCGGCCTTGCCCCACTGATGAAGACGCAGAAGGGTCTTCAAAGTCATCTACACTAGCCCTGCTTTGAATTAACTTATGGGGAGTTCACGCAAGGATGACGCGTTTGAAGATGGTCTGGGAGCTCTCAGCATCAGGGAACTTGTGGAGAGTGCCTTGGAGCAGGAAGACATCATGCCCGTGGTGGGATGCCAATCCAAATTCTGTAGCTACTGGATATGATGAGAACTTTGCAGCGTCGTTAGGGCAAAAGGGAACACAATTGTCCATCAGCCCTTGTACAAGATGAGTGTCCTGTCAAGCTGCAGTGGCTTCTTCCCACGCAATCTTCATACCCTTGGTAGAAATTTTATCCTTATCATCATTTACCTCACTGCAGGACACGAGCTTTGTTTCCAAAGCTACACTTCCATGCTCAGTCCAGTGGCATGTGCGCAGGTACGGCTGGTATTCGACGCGCCGTCAGCCTCAGCGCTGCCCAGCGGCAGGGACGAGTCGCGCAACGACCCCTCAGACGAGGAGGAGGACGAGGGTGACGAGGACGGCGAGGGAGGGTTGCCGCTGAACGGGCGCAGCCGGGGGCGCGACGCGAAGCAAGCCGGCGGCGGCAGCCGGGCGGCCGCGGTCATCGCTATGCTGCACCAGGTTTCCGAGGAGCAGGTGCAGGAGATCTCGCAGGTCTGCAGGTGCGCGCCGCTGCCGCGGCTCTCCTCCGGCGCCCCTTGCATTCTCTGAATTGTGGGGGGCCTGATCCTGCTGGCGCCTCAGCCGTAAGTGTCGCTTAACAACAGCCCTTGTCTTGAAACGCCGTATATCCCAACACATGCATTGCAATCAATGTTCCCAGCTGTATTGGGGCAAATTTGGGTGACATCCTGTGCGGGGTGGCCCCTGAGAGGTGTGGTCCTAAGAGGGGGTGTCGGTAAGATTTGACAGTCAAACAGGGGCCTGGCATGCGCATGGGTGTGGCAGTTCACCGACTGCGAAACAGACAGACAGGCAAACACATGCATGGGAAGGACGACGGCATGCGCATGCGCATGGCAGGTCAAAACACTGTGAGTCAGACATGCAAATAAGAACAGATGTGAACAATGGCATGTGTATGTGCGCGGCAGGCCAAATACGGTGAGGCAGACATGCAGACAGCAGTGCCCAGGGTTGACGGCGTGCTTGTGTGCTTGTGGCAGGTCGAACACGGACGAGATTGCGGGGAGCATGCAGGAGCTGGAGCGCATGCAGGCGAGCGTGGAGGAATTGCGCGAGCAGGTGGGGGAGGCGCAGACTGGACTGCAGGGCTTGGGGGAAGGACTGCTCAAGATTCTGGAAATGCTGCAAGAAGCCTCTCACGTCCTGGGCGCCATCAGGGAGTCCCGAAAGGCGCGTCCCTGCCCCCTTTGGAGGTGTTTTAGCAATGGGTAATGGAGGGAAGAAGCGGCGCTGCCCTGCCCCTTTGGAGATATTCAGGTTGTTGGGGATGGAGGGAAGAGAAATAGCGCTGAGGAGTTCCCTCGCCCCACTACCCCTCTTCATCCCCCAAAACTGAAATTTTTTGCGCCAAGCTTCTCATGTGGAGTGTGGATGAAGAAGCTTTCCTTTCGGAAGTGGACATACTGCATGCACGCCTTGATTTCGTGCTTTCATCCAAGCATGACTCCTAGGGTCTTGTTCGAGTTTCTATCGTTGGATTTATGCAGGCGGTGGAGGTGGCAATCCGTCTGCTGCAGATGACGGCGGCGGCGGGGCATTTCCTGCGGGAGAACCGCCTCTACAAGTCCTTCCGTCTGCTGCAGCGCATCCGTGAATCCCTGCCAAGTTCCTCCTCAGCCGACGATGCCAAGCCCGGGTGAGGAATACTTCAGAGCTGCATATATTTCAGGACATCTGAGCGCACGATATCTTTTGTAAACAAGGCTTGAGGGGAATTGCGCAGCAGCAGATGTTGGGCAGCCTGCAAGCTTGTAGTACACATCAATAGGCTGCCCAGGAAGCAGCACAAGAGTAAGGGGCAAATGCACTTGCAGCACATACTTGAACAGAGAAATGCGAGATCATCTATGAATGGAAAGCATGCAGACATCATGGAGTTCCATCCCGCACAAATATCAACACACCCCAGGACCTGTGGATGGTCATGGACGCCTGTGATGGCATGTAGAATATATTATCAGCGCATTAACGTGGTTATATTATACAGGGGGCACAAAGTGTAAAATACCACTGTGTGTCTGAACAGGCCGGCGCTGACATCAGCGCGGGGCAGCATCTCGCGGACGATGTCATCAAAGGGCGGCGCCCCGGATGCAGCTTCAATGGCGGCTGCGGGGGAGAGGAACTCGGGGCTGCAGCTGGGCAACCTGCAGAAGGTCCTGCTGGAGCGAGTTGACACTCTGACCAGGGCGCTCGAGCAGAAGGCAGTCACAGACTTCAACGACTGGCTGGTGCGCATCGTTTCCTCATAACAGCAAGATTTGGTGCGCTTATTGAGTCAAGCAAACTTGCTTGGGTGAAGACATGAAATTGGACCCAACCTTTGGCAGTATTTGAGGATGGATCCGCTATTCTGAGGGTGCACCAATGGGTACAATTGCACACGGTTGTACTCTTTGCTGGTCCTGTAATTATGGTCAAACGTTCTCAGGAAAGTATGGTTTGTGTGGCTGTATCTTCTGGTGCACTTTGGAATACACACATCACTGGCAGCACTCAAGACAGCATGGACAGCATGCCGCCAAATGAAGATTGGGGCCAAATGAAGATGTTCCTCTGGCCCTTACCAGGCAAATAACCTCTAAGTGGAACACCCTATACCAGCATGCATGGCAGGATGTGCAAGAGGGCACACATGACTCTGGTAAAGGAATAGAATAGAGACTTGTGTGTTGAGAGACAGAATATTGCTGCAGGTGAGCGTGCGAGCCGAGGCCCGGGTGGTGGGCATGCGCGTGCTGTGCCGCGCGGCTGCGGACCGCGCCCGGGAGGAAGCTGCCGCGCGGCAGCGGCGGCAGCTGTACGCGCAGCTGCCCGCCATCGCCGAGGCTGGCCGAGCGCCAACCGGCGCTGCCGATGGTGCGTGATCTGTGCTCCTGTCATTCGCCGTGCCTTTTTCTCCTCCGGGGATGCTAGACAAACTGTCCCCGAGTCTGGAGTCTCCTTTCTTCCCAGCTATGGGGAATGACTCCTTCTTTGCCCCACTGCTGGAGATCTGGTGAAGCTGAGGGACGAGACATTGATGGCTGTTCAGGTGGCAGTTCAGGAGAGGCACTCCGGCTCGATCCTAAGGCCAACCCAGCAGCAGCAGAGATTCTGGCTGACCCTCCGCCTGACAGCGGCAGCGAAGTCCTCGGCAACATCAATATGACGCTGCTGCTCAGGTGACCCTTCCTGCTAAAATTGTAATCCACTGAACCCTGAGGGGCTGAGAAGGGGTAGATCAAGGTACCCCTGCCACTCAGTACAAGCAGTGATAGCCTGGCTAGAGCACCTGCACCAGAGCAGGATCAGAAGGAAATCTAGTGTTCCCATCAGCTTATGACTGAGCACGTGCAGAGTCAGGCACCGGATCAGCCCTGAGTTGGCGGGAGGCGTTGTGTTCTCACTGACTGACTCACATGTGCCGGGTGTGCACGCAGGTGCGTGCAGGTGCATGGCTGCCTGGGGCGGCTGGGGGCGTTCCAGGAATCTTACCAGCGCAACCGGCGGCTCCAGCTCAACAGCGATTTAGCGCCCCCGGCCAACTTCCTGGAGGGTTATAAACCCTTCATCGCGCAGCTGGCTGGCTTCTTTGTCATCGAGGACCGCGTGCAGCGCCGCTGCCACGCACTCTGCGCCGGCGCGCAGGTGACTCATCCCCTGACTTCTTCCTGGTCACCCCCTGCCAATACAGTTGGCATTTTGCAAGCTGCATGTGCAGAACTACTCAGTTCCATTTCTTGCTTACACCGCTGAGCTTAGCTGATTGGTAGAAATTCGACAGAGCTCGGCACTCTTTACAGCTCATACTGGCCAGTCCTGCTGTCAGCTCAGGGGTACCTTGCTGGCAGATGTCCCAATTGTCATTAATATAATTGACGGCTAGCCGTTCACCTATTTGATGGATGGTTGAGAACTTCACGAAAGGAAACGAACAACCGCCGTAGCACGAATAAGGTATACTGCATGCGATGCGCAGGCGGATGCTGGGTGGGAGACGGCGGTGGCAGTATTGAAGACGGTGCTGAACATCGCATTTGACACCACCGCTTCTGCGGCCGCCATGTTGCGCATGAAGGACTTTGTGCTGCTGGTCTGCTCAGCGCTGGGTAAGTCATCCGCTGTCATGCCAACCGCTGACATCATCTACCATCACCTTCATGCTCAGAGCTTATACCTCAAGCAATTGCAGCGCATGTCCTGCCCAAGCAGCCATTGGGAAGGGTGTCAAGGGCTCTTTCAATGAGAAAGTAGGGCAGTAGGTGGCGTCAAACCCAGATTGTAAAACAGAGGGCCGAGTTGAGTGGACTCTGAAGCAACAGCTTAATCTGTTGGATGGCAGTATGCCATTCAGAGCAGGGATGCAATGATTTGCACATTTGCGGGCAACTAAAATGATGGTGCTTGCAGGAAACTGCGGGTACCATGTAGTGCCGGTGCAGGAGATCCTGATGAGCGGCCGCGCCAAATACCAGGAGCTGCTCTGCATCGCCCTGGCCGCCCAGCTGGCAGCTCAGGTGACTTGTAGAAATTGGCTGTCTCCTGTATTGCCATTCAAAAAAGGGCTAGCGCTTCACATACAAGGTGCTTGACCATTTTACAATCACATGGTTCGCACTTTGGAGATTTGTTGGCGTATGGAATGCTCAAGAGGTGCAGTCAAGCCTTAGCCCAGTCACTTGGCCAGTCAATGCAATCCGTAGCTTGTGCCACAAGCACTGGTGCACACTCACTTCTCCCAGCACACCCAGTACTCCTTTTTGAAAACAGTTTTTAGGAGAGTTTCACCAGCCCTGGGTTGCCTGTTCAGGTGGCGCATCCGACCAGCCCGGCAGCGCTGGCACTGTGGGCGCAGGAGTCGCCGCTGTTGCCGGCCGAGGTACATTCAAAGCCACATCCAGACCTTGTCACATTGCCACACTGCTGATGTGCAACTCTTCGCCAGATGAGACGTAGATTTAAAAATACCCCTGGACTTTCGTAGGTGCCGGACGAAGCCACTGCGGCTGCGCTGCGCGCTTTGGGCTTGCCGCTGTCGCTGGCCGCCGAAGATCTGCCGCTGCCGCCACTCGCCGCGCCGTTCTCCGGCGTCGTTCCCTTCCTCCTGCGCCTCTTCCGCGGGTAGGGACCAAAGATCTGAAACCATCTGCAAGCCCCTTGGGACAATTCCCGAGCTTACTGGAGCATATCTCATGCGCACTTTTTTGATTATCTGCCATCAGCTTGGGGCATCGACATGCTTTGCTGGTGGCACCCTCTGCAGCGCTGTAATCAATGGATCTCCAATCCAATCTAGCTGTACCGTGTGCTGATCTGCTGGGAGGGACAGCACAATATGCATGCATGCAATGCAGAGCCCCTGAAACCGAAATTGCTAAGCTCTCAGGACGTGTTGCATGTGCAGATTTGTGGAGGACTGCGTGGCCTACCTCACAGGCCTGGTATCATCTGCCGAGGTGCTGCCGGTCGTGCGGCAGCAGCGCGACAAAATGCTCGCGCGGGTTGCTATCGGCGCGCTGCAGGTGTGTTCCCTCCCTTTGTTAGTTACACGGCCCTGTTGCCTCCCCAGCTTGCCTTGATGCATGACACTCTGCGATGCTGAAGAGCACTGGCTTGTGCCTGCAAGTGGAAAGGGCGCAGGAGGAGCTTACGTTCTGAGCTTAGCCTGCATCCTTTTACCTTGCCGGCCCGTCAGCCTTTTAGGGTCCAGACCATTGTCCCAGAGCATGACCCTGCTGCTGCCGAGCCTTCACACTTACATTATGATACCTGCAGTCCTCACAGTCATGCATGTGCCTGACAATGCAGTGCTCGCTGTCCTGTCACAAGGCAGTCCCCACGTGCTATGTGTCTAATAGTTCAAATTGAAGTTCAGATTCAAATTCGCCCGCAGGCGAGCCTTGAGGCGCTATCGATGCGCGATTTGGGCCGAGCAATGCAGGCGGTAACAGATGCATGGGCGCTGGGCGCGGCCATGCCGGCCCTCGACGAATTCACCTACCTCCGCGCCAGGTGCCGGGCCTGTCTTTCGTGCATTCGTGTTCTGCTTTCTGAAATATGGAATTCTGTCTAGAACTGGTGTGATTATTTGAAGGCCAGAGCAATGCGATTGTCTCACCGACGCTCACAAGACCCCCATGTGGGATCCCCCATTTTTACATTTTGCAAGATTGATTGCAAGCCCTCCGGCTTCTGAAGTCTCGGATTTGTAACTCTGCTGAGATATGGAGATAGGGCTTTCGATATATTACGATGTGATTGTAATGTGGCGCGCAGGGGTGGGGAGATGAGGGAGCGGGTGGGCAGCAGGTCCCCTCGCAAGGAGCAGAGGGGGGCCTTCCAGATCAGCAGTGCCAGCACCTCCTCAGGTGCGCACATCATGCCAGCATGTTTGCTGATGGGACCCACATGACCACGAATGACTCGCTCTTGCGTCATCAGAGGCTTAGTCATTCTCAGCACGCCAGCATGCCTTGTGGCATGATATGCCACATAATGTGGCACAGTATTTCGACATCTTGCAAAAAAGGAGATGTGTGTGGCTGCATGATAAGGTCGCAGCACATTTTACCTATTCTCCCACAGCGCTTTTGATAAATGTGTCAATTAAAGCATTGATTTTGAGCGAGAATGGTACGCAGGTGCGGCAAACCTGCAGGCGCACTGGGCTGGGCTGCAGGAGGCTGCGGAGCGAGTGGTTGTGCGCGTGCTGGTAGGCCAGAGCAGCAGCTTCCTCAGCCAGGCATGTTTTTTCATGCAGTCTCTTGACCAGTGGGGCGCCACTTCATGTCAATTAGCCTTTTCTTTGGCTGAGCAAGCTCTACTGAGCCAGGAAATTTTGTGCATTCTTGTCCCACTTACAGGGGCGTGCAAGTCGTCCCCCATTGAGATGCCTTAGTGTTGAAATCCTAGATTGTGCATGGAGAAAAAAGCGCAATTGTCAAGATTTGACTTTAAATTGTGAGTGTGTACATGTGCAGGCACGAGCAGCGGCGTGGTTACCAGAGCTGCCACCAAAGGCGGCGGCCGGCTCTTCGCCCTACATCAACGAGATCCTAGACTTCCTTACGGTGTGCTATCTCGCATTATAGCACAGGACAAGCCAGAGCTTTGCTTCAAAAGATGGACCTGCTTAATTTGCCATGCAAGATTATCCCTCTTCCATTGTGGTTTGATTGGAGGCCCCAGAACCACCACACATGGGTGGTGGCTGATGTCAAGTGCTTCTGCTGATTTGTGCATTCTGGGTTCAGCTGAGATGAGGTAGGGCACAGCACTTGCCTCGTCCTATCCTGTTGTCTGCTCGCCTAAAATGTGCAAAGAGCTAGGTTGCTTGAAGGCAGCTGACTAATCCAAGCCTAGCCCCCCCCAGTCATGTCTCAGGTTCCCAAGGCAACTTGGTGTTGGCATGTGTTTCCAGGAATCACTGGACCCTTGCATCAAACACTGTTGACATCACCAGCTTTCAGGGGTCATATTAATCGTTCAAACGAGTGACAACCTGGCTAGCAAGTGCATAAAAGCAGGATCAGCAGAAATCCTACCGTCAGTGCTGTCAAGCAGACATGCAAGCAACAATGCAGATGACGCATGAAAACACCTGGCTCCCAGGAGTGTATCCACATCCAAAGTAGGCTGGGATAATCGACAGGCAAGGAGCGAAAGACCAGTCTGAAGTACAGCAGGAAATCCTTGGTCAGCTTGAGAGATATCAAAAATTTGTGCATGCATGCATGCAGGATTCGTTGAATCTGGGAGCCCGTATGCTGCCGCGGGAGCCGTACTGTGCCGTGTCTCGCGCGGCGATGACATTCCTGGGGGACGCCGTAATGGACCTGCTCACCGAGGACGCCATCCCAGCCTACAACATGTGCGCACCTCTTTTTGGACCCTATTCTTTGCTGCGCGCCCCCGTTGCCCCACCCTGCCCCAATGAAGGCCTGCTTCTGGCACTAGTCAGTACATGCCCAGATCGTATCTACACTAAGCACGCCTGCTTGCATTCATGAGGCTCTTGCCATAGACTTGAGCATGAGTTGAAGAACGTGAAGAAACTTCCATGCATGAAGCGATGGTGCGAGGATTGCACATGCAAGCAGTTTCTTTGCTGAGCCTTCTCATCTTTGCTGTTGCCAATCAAGAAGGGTTTGGTAGCCGTCTGTTGCCAATGCACAGATGCCAACCATCCCCAAAAATGGCAAAGCCATGTCATGACAGCGGTGCTTGCGCCAATGCAGGTACGCGCTGCAGCAGCTGAGCAAGGACGTGGCCAAACTTAAAGCCTTTGCCGAAGCCTCTGATGTCCCCGACATGGTGGTGGGTTAACCAAAAGATGCCAGAAGATATAAGGTTAAGGAACATGAATGCAATTCATGGTGTGCGCAAGCGTGTGACGCCCGCTTCTCTTGCAAGCACAGCCCTCTGCAGTGTTTTAACTGGAAGGTGCTGCAAGGGATGTCGCTGTGCTACTGTGTGCAAATGCCATCCTGTGCAGAAAAAACACAGCATGAGACTTGCTTCAAGCAGATTGCTACATTGTCCCTGTGTGCAAGAGGTGCAAAGTTCCTCATACAGCTCCATTAACGCCTCAGTTTGATAGAGGTTGGATAATTTACGGCCGCCTTTTGGATCCACCCAGGAAGGTCTGGCGGAGCCGGAGCAGTTCTGCCGGCTGATGACGAGCAACACGCTGGAGGAGCTGCTGGACGCCAAAGCGCGCTCGGAGCACTACGCTTCAATGAATCTGCGCCGCCTCTGCACCGTCCTTAACAAGTACAGGTGAGTGCGCGCGATGGCGAGCGAGAGGACAGATGAAATGTTAACGCTCAGGTTGTTTTTAAATGAATCGAGCTCCATGCAGCATGCTCCTTAAGCGAGAGCTCTGAGGTATGGCGTGCAAGTATTGTTATATATTTTAATTAAGCAATCTCTTGTTTGTTACTTGCAAAAAGGGTGGCGTGCTGTGAAATTGAATGGGAAGCTTGGCCTGCAGGGAGATTGGAGACAAGGCATCTTACACTGGCAGTCACTCAGTCATCCGCAGCAAGCAACCAGAGGTGGGCACTTCTGGCCAGAATGCCTGTTTGACAATCTACTGCTAAATTTATTATGCAATTGGAGTCATTGCACAGAACTGGTGAACTGGATCTGCATCACAATTGCTGCTTTGTCATGTTCAGCTTAAAAGTGATGTGACTGTCAAGTATTTATGTTCTGTGATAGTGCCAATTTTTGTCTGACAACATTTTCCTTGTTTGCAGAGCATTCTGAAACGCAAACAGGTGGACAAGGTCATCAAAGCGCTGAAGAACGTCCAGCCAGGCGACTGATTGTATTTGAATTGTTTTCTCTTGGTCAGCAGTACTGTCTGGTTGTTGTAAGACTGTCATCAGAAGTGCTGCGTGGAGCTCAAGTACATAGAAATGCATGGTGATGCTGCTTTACTGTGCAGTTCTAGAACTGATGACATATAAAGAATAGGAAATTCAATGGTGTATTTGAGGCAGCATGATCCATGATCACTGATCCTTGTGGGATGCGGCATGAAAGGAACGTGTAAAAGCAGCAAGTTCTGGGAATCAAATAGTACAGCTTTAAAGCTGTTATGAGGACTCGAAAGCAAGTGGTCCGGATTTGTCATTCTTTACAAACTGGTCCGGATTCATCATTCTTTACAAACTGTTTTTCACCAAATCGCAAAGCAGGAGGGACCCCAGGCCCATTTTCAGTGCATGCAAAAGGCAGACGATTGTCACAAAAAAGAGCCTTGTGCACCCATCTTTGAGCAGGGCAACGCACATAATGGAAGCGGGCTCTCTCCCCATTAATTGATCTGTAATCACAACTCTTGAGTACTCTTTGCGCACGCATAAAAGGGCAGTGTTTTTATTGTCAAATGGGCTGTTTTGGTTCCTTTCTTTGGGTTGGTGTAGGGTCCAGAGTATGGACTCCAGACAGACGTCAGTGGGTGTCTTCAAGGCAAGGGAAGCTACAGAATGACACACATGATTACGGGCACAAGACAGTGCATGGAATACACCAGCACTCAGAAGGCAGCACCTGCCTCTCAGAGGCCATCCACGGGCTGCATTGCAAAAGATTTCCACTCATACCTCCCAGAAGCTGACCTTAACCATTCACACGGCTCCTCTGGTCTGCTCTGACACAACCCCATACCAATGCGCGCTCATCTGCGTCTTACAGTACATGCATCTCCGCCCCAGAAGCCACACGTGATGTCCCTGCTGCGAGCTCATGTGATTTCTGACAGTCCAGGCCAACAGTTACAGCCTAGATGAAACACAAGTCAGGATGAGATCAGAGAACCACCCTTTGTTCATCGGGCGGTCCAGCCGCCGTCGATGCTGAGGCATGCGCCGGTGATTGAGGCTGCGTCGTCGCTGCACAGGTGGCGCACCAGCGCTGCAATCTCCTCCACCTTGACAAAGCGCTTGGTTGGCTGATCCGCTAACAGCACGTCTGTCACCACCTTCTCCTGCGGTTCAAAGCAGATCAAATTCTCAATTAGACGCCCCTCAGAAGGATCCCGCATGGGTGACTTGAAGCTGCACTGCCAGCTGTCTGCTTCCTGTGGCCTTCTGTATCTTGGGACATGGGCGACATCTGCCCATTTAACATGACCCCTGTTGTAGAACAGATCGACATGACAATACCAAATGCCTCTGTTAGGGTGGTCCAGGACAATGAACGTGGAGGGAAGCAGTGGCCACTTTTGTGAGAAGTTCCTGATCAGGAGCACGGGCTGCAGTTGATCAATTTTTCAAAACAGGGAAATAGCCGCTGGATTTATCACGCCCCACAAAGGAGCAGCGGACAGAATTCATTTGTACTAAATAATAAGTCTGGCCTGCTTCAAAGCGTCCGACATTAGAGCTGACTGCCTGAATGGTGTCCTGCATGATGTGACGCCAGTCCATGCATCGTGATACACAAGGGAATAGAAGATATGAAGGGAGAGAAAATGTTGCCTTGGGGATGCCGCGGGCTTTGGCGGTGTCCTCGAGCTGGTTGCGTATGAGGTCTGTCAGCACGTAGCCGGGGCAGATGGCGTTGCATGTCACGTTGCCGGCCTGCGCCGTTTCAAGCGCCACTGTCTTTGTGAACCCTGGACACACACTCACGTACCGTCAGCCACCAATAGGGGTAATTATGTGCCTCATCTTTCTCTTAGATCTAGCCTATCTATTAGATACATAAACACCCCCACCATCAACCAGGCAGGGGTACTAAAGACTACTAGTGGTCTTTAGTACCCTTTGGACCAGGCAAAGCTGATTGACCCTGCTGCCCTGTCCATTAGAAGCAGATGCCAACATTTGCACATTTTCCACATGCATATTCAAGAAGATCTCAGTTGCCAAGTACAGGCAGTGTGGGCTGAAAACTGCCAAATTCGCAAATTTACATGCAAATTCTCGACTTGATAGGGATGACAGCAAGGTTGCATTGGCAGACAGGCTCAGGGAGCCTATAAATATATGGGGAGCTAGAAGGATCAGGCTGGGCAGGCTGGAAGACTGTTGAAAGGGCGGGACGGCACTCACCGGCGATGCCGTGCTTTGCGGCGTTGTAGGCGCTCTTGTAAGGGGAGGCCACAAGCGCATGCATGGACCCGGTGTTGATGATGCGCCCCCACCTGCAAGATGCCAGAAAATTATCTTGGACATGCATGGCAGCTTTTCTCTGATTTGAACACAGCCGAAGGAAAGAAGCAGCTATTTATAGTAGCTACAGCTGCATTTTGAGAGGAAAGTGCTGCTTGTGACTTATCCAGCCCTCAATGCCTCGCAGGGCTTTGCCAGTTGCTCATCATGCGCCCTGCAAATATGGTTGAAATTACAATCAGGTGTTCACCACAGTGAAGGCTCCATGCGCACACCACCACCACTAGAGGTGGCATCTGGTTTTACGGTCCCAGGTTTGCGAGACGCTGTAATATTCACAGTGCATGCCAGCGCCGCTGTGGCAGTACCTTTACACGCTGGACGTCTCACCAGTGACTAACTGGCAGTGACTGTGGAGCCCGACTGAATATTTTAAGACCGTCATAATCTGGACTGCAGCTTAAACTGCAGCTTGTCTGCAGGACGCACCTTGCCTCTTGGCGGGAAATGCGTTTAATAAAATAAAAATAATAGTAATGATAACAACGGCAACGGCAACGGCAACGGCAACGGCAACGGCAACGGCAACGGCAACGGCAATAATATTGACAGCCAATCACTCTAGAGATGCGCTAGAATAGGGGCTCACTTGGCTTCCAGCATGGCTGGCAGCGCAGCTTTCGTGGAGTGGAAGGCTGAGGAGAGGCAGACTGCAATGATGGCGTCCCACTTGTCCTCTGGGAATGTGTGCACAGGGGACACGTACTGGATGCCCACATTGTTCACCTGGCAGGCCCCCATGCAACTCGGTCACCAGATGTAACAAAATAGAAAACAGAACCCCCTTGTCTTTGAGGCGCTAATACAGCTGCTCTATGTGCCATGTACCTGCTGTCGTGACCTGGCAGCACACATATGGATTTCCAGCAGGCATTGGGCTTCCAGCATGCAAAGGGTGCATGCATGCATGGGTGGCATGTGCTTCAACAATGTGAGTTCTGTTGTGTCAAACAATGGGAGATGTCAGGCACTCACCAAGATGTCCAGGCGGCCAAAGTCCTGCTGCACACGTTGGATCATCTCCCTACAAACGAAATGAGGAAGAGTGTCAGAAGTTTTCCTGGAGGAAAGCCAGGCAAATGCCAGAATGATTATTGATAGCGACGTGCTGAGGCCTTGGCCCACAGGGAATGCTCAAAGGCAATCCAAAGAAATGCTGAGCCCCTTGAAGCTAGGACAGGAAGGCCATGAGTACCTGATTTCAGCTGGTTTCATGACATTGGCTGCGCTCTGGCCGCACTTCACACCGTACTCCCCCTCAATTTCCGCCTGCTTCTGTCGGGCCTGCTCTGGGGTTACCAGCCCATGCATCACTACATCTGCCCCTGCCCTTGCCAAGCCCTGCAGCATACCAAGCCCAATGCCCTGTGTCGAACCTGCATCAGGCACACATTTTGGGGAAGAAGGGGCCAAGCTTCTACATGCTTTGCAGGGCTAGCACTTGTTATGAAGTTGAGGAAAAGCTTGTCGGAGATTTAAGATGACGTAAATCTCATGCATCCCAGTGAGAGCTTAAAATGTGGCATGCTTCTGTGTAGGACCTCTCAGACAGATCGAAGCTTTATCGAAATTGCAACTAACACTTGAAGATTAAAGTTCACTGACTCACGTAGGCAGCATTATAATCAAAATGCCAAGAAGAAGGCTGATATTCCTTCCTCAATCAAGAAACATACCGGTGATCAAGGCGACACGGCCTTTCAGAGAAGCTGCCATGATTGGCAGACCGTTAATATTCTTCTTTTTAAAGTCTTGATCGCGTCTGCATCATAAGTGAATTGCAACGTTTGCTTTCTTGTCGCAATCTTGCTTCCAAGTCGCATTCGTCATGTACAGTCATGTCCGAGTCAGACTATAGAGCAAGATGAGGGATGGCATGGCAATCTGGCTTCATTTTGGTGCTCCCACTGTGGTCCAATTTTCGTGCTCTGCATGCAGGAGCCGAGACCGCACACATCTTTATTTTCATATGTCATTGTCATAAATTTGACGGTCAGTATCATGCATACAACAGTCAGTCCCAAGTGGACAATCCTAGGATTCTGACACCAGACAGTGAGCTTTCTGATTATTTCCTTCTCCTAAGTCACGGATCTGCCTCAACTTCCGCTGCCCATTTCGAGTCACCCGACCGAGTCACGTGGCACGTCATTCCCGCACGTGCGACCCATCTACAACCCAAACTACTAAATTACCTCCCACCTACTTAGTAAATCTCGATTTCCGCCCACATGTTTAATACCTACTAGGCATAAGAGAATCTGTTTGCTCCAACGAGTGTGAAGTATTGTTGAGCTAGCTTGCGCTGGTACAGCCTCAGTATTGGTGACGCTGGCCTGCATGCGTGCAAACACCAGCAATATGTCCTTCGGCAGAAGCCCTAGTAACTAATCCAGTGGGCCGGTGGTACTGAGAATTCTGCCGCTGATAGGCGGGAGGACATTGCGTGCCTAGCACTGAAGAGGCTTGGCAGACGCTGGTGCAACAGGAGACTTAAAGAAGAAAATGGTGTATATTGCAGAAAGACAGCCACAGGCATGCACACGCACTGTGTTCTCTCTTCTGCTTCTGAAGGACTCAAAAGGGACTCGCTCGCAACAAAATTGCCCCGATGATGTAGCTCTTGCGAAGCCTCTATCCAACTCCTTCACCCAACCATTAAAAAGCGTTGCAATCACAGGGCAAGGACTGTTCACCTGGAGAAAAAGGCAGAGACAAGTTGGGTTCATTCTGTAGTTGACTCACAAGACACCTCCAATAAACACCCCTGCATGCTCACCTCACTGGTGAGCACCAAGCTGACATCAAAATGAAAGGAGAGATTCGCCATCAAAAGGATTTTTTGCGCTTCAAACATCATTAATAATTTTCCTGCAACATTCATCACACTTCACCAGCCAACACGACATAAAAAGCACCTCACCACCCCCAAGACTTTGCCAAAAAATGCCAAAATAAGAGAGTGGCATTGCAATATGGCCCAGACAGAACCTTATACTTCAGCCAGCTTCAGAGGCAGCCCGGGGGCCAATCAAATACAATGGTGGTAATCAGTCTCCCCCTTTGGCACCAGCACCCTGAACTTCTCCCTGTGGCACCAGCATTTGGGGGCTCTGAACTAAGGAGGGCTATTTCCAGTCCATGGTCAGCATCCCTCAGATTGCATTGGCGCGGCGGGCTGTATCATTGGCTGTGGCGCCAGCATCAGGGGGCTTTGAACTAATAAGGTTATTTAGAGCCCCCTGCCAGCATCCCTAGAGAGGGTACTAAAGACCCTGACCCTTCTCTGGCTGTTGATTAACCTCAGCCTCAGTGCAATGCGCTCTGCAGCTTTCAGCAGCAAGGTCCCTTTGCTGAAGCTACAGACATCAGTTGGACCGTTATGAGAAGAGCTTTGAGCCATTGAGACTTGAGCAATCTCCATTTGTACGAGTGAATATTTGTGAGATTCATCATTGTAGATTGCAGCCCCCTGCCAGCGCGCCTCACGCGGCGTTGGCGCGTGAGACTGCATCGTTGGCTGTGGGGTCATGCATGCCTCTGCCGTTGGCCTCAGCATCGCCGACGTTTGGCGAGCCGTCGCCGGAAGGGCGGCCGGCATGGCCGGCGCGGATGCTGTCCGTGTCTCGGGGGGAGTCCTTGGAGTCCACGTCCTCGAGGGGGATGTGGCCTCCGGGGTAGGCCACGTGGCGCCAGATCCAGTGGGAACGCACAAAGTTGGCCGACTGCACAGCGCACACATATTAATTTCAAAGTGCAAATTGGAATCCAAAAATCTAGCATTTTTGTTGGTGCCACCTTGGTGCTGCGGAAGCGCAGCAAGGGGGAATGGGTTGCAGTTTGATGCCACGGGTTTAGGTTGAACTAACCATCACTTCCATTGTTGATGCATGCAACACGTGTAGATTCTAATTTTGCAAGCAATTACTTAACTACCCCTTGATATTCTACTTTGAATTCTACTCAGATGCTTCCACAAACTCGGTGTTAGCTTTGACACCATAAGCTCTGCAATGTCTCCGACAGTGCATCCAAAAACTGTGGTTCCTGCAAATGCCGGTTTGCCAACATGCTCTGCTGAGGGGTGTGGTTGCAGGAACAGAGGAGCAAGCTTTCTAAGGTGCTTGCTCAAGGCATGAGGTCCCTGACCATCTGCTAATATCCCTCTCATCGGCAACACTTCCACGCTAAAATTTAAACGCACTGGCACGGGGTTTTAGGGAAAAGTAGCGGAGCAGAGAGCGTGCCTTCTCAATTGGGACCCCACGAGTTTCTGGCACCAGCAGAACAGTGAACACAAGGGCAACAGTCTGCCAGAGGCCGAAGAAGACAAAGACTCCCCACTTCAGGTTGCACATCATCATCAGGAACACCTGCGTTGCAGACGCCAGGTCAAAAGTGAGAGCGGTCCAGGTGGTATTTTCAGCATGAGAGGCTACTGCTCCTTAGCGCCTTCTTTGCACCTCCACCCCTTGACCTCCTTTCTGCCAGTGACTGCACATTGGTGATATGTCATATAGTACATTGAAGGCCCGCCGTAAATTAGATTAACAACAACCTCACAAGGGATGCAGACAAGACCCAATGGACATGCATGTGCACGCTCAGAGACAGATGCAGGTTTTGATAGAAAGCGCCCTACCATACAAGAAAATTTCCACCGGTAACAGTCCTAAGATTTCAGCAGCTAGATGAACACAGCATACCTGTGTCACGATGGCGCCAGAGAGCAGCTGGGTGAAGACGGTGATGGACTGCCCAGCAGAGCGGGTGTGCAGATCATGCACCTCACTGGGGATCAGCCAGCCTGCCATGCATAAACTTTCCTCATCCATCAACCTTTCACTTTCATCCTGATGTTGCAATTACTCCAGTGGTAAAGTTTGGTGGTGTCAAACAGGAGCGCACCAATTGGGCCCCAGGAGAAACCGAAGGAGATGGAGTAGAGACTGATCTGCACACCACAGACAGGCCTGTTAGACAGGGAATCTTTTGCAATGACTGTGAACCCGCCTAAGCTTCTGAGAAAGTGACTGTCATGCGTTAGCCCTGCCATGTGTAGGCACTTCACACATTCTAGACATCATCTCAATTATTTTCCTCACCCTCCCACAATCTGGTCATTCTCCCTCATCTGCACAGACCTTGAAGGACACAGGCAAAACAAAGTTTAAAAAGTGTTTTGGGAGCAGCAAAATATGTGGAAGCTCACCAGCACAATGGCGGCGATGGAGGCACCGGTGGGCAGGTAGGGGCCCCCGCTGTAGGACAGTGCGAAGACGATGGCCACAGCAAAGTCAGCCGCCAGGCCCAACAGTGACCCGCTGATGAGTAGCGAACGCCGGCCCACCTGCACATGCACCCCAGCTTGTGATCTTCACAGTCCTTTATATGCTAGTGCCCACCCTGGCAGCACCCTTGGAGGCTGCACATCTTTTTGATTACCACTGGCAAGAAATCCCAACTGTGGAGACCAATTGGTGTTATATTGACACCAGCATAGCTGGAAAGGCCTTGTTATCCAGCTGCAAAGCTCTGCAGCCACCTGTACTGCATAAAAACCGCTGGCTACATTCATGAATGTTCTGCAAAGCTGCAATCATGACCTGCCAAAGAGACTATTGTGGATGCCTGCCCATGTGTATGCACAGACTACATGCGTGATCCACCCCACCTCTCCTTATGAGTGCCTGCTCAATCACCTTCATATGAAAGCCCGCCTCTTAAGACACCTCAAGGGGATGCCCGTCTTAGAGAAGTAATATGACAAGCACAGAGGCAGTCAGGGGGCGTGCCTTGTCCACACAGATGACCGTGACGATCGTGGCAATCCACTGGACACCATTCACCAGCAGTGCTGCATACAGCGGCCCCTCGATCCCGCTCGTTTTGAACGCGCTCACACCTGCAAGGAAGTCACCTCGTCAACATCTTGTGCGCAGTGCAGTCATTACCAAGTGCTGATGGCACGCAAGTAGCACCAAGAGTGCTTTTAAGAGTAGAATGGAGAGAAGGCACACCTGCAAAGATCTGGGGTGCGAAGAAGCTCACAGCATTGACGCCACTCCATTGCTGCAGACACAGGCTGAGATTCATCAAATCTAGATCCACATGATTGGATTTCGTTCATGTGAGCCAAAGTGCCAGGCAATTCCAAATGGATAAATGCTGTCCTTTGTGTCGTCAGCTGGCCACTGGCATACTTACGGATACATTCCGTATATGGATACGGATACGGATACATAACATTGCAATGCAGCGTGTTCACATGCGCTAGAAGAGCGCCACATGCTGGCAGCCTAGTCTTTTGGGTACCAAATCTTATCTGCAGCATGGACTTCAACTTGCGTCCTAAATCCAGGGCATCGCTTCAGAAGCCCAGCAAAGCAGCAGGCTTCCTCACCTGAAGGAAAGGCATTGCAATTGCCAGCACCAGCTGTGGCCTATTCCGCCGCCTGCACATCAAGTCACACACATCAGACTCCTGATTCGCATGCATCCCTTCTGCAATTTTTTGACCCTGTGAAATCCCCAAAGCACTCAATCAGCACCTGGGCAGGCTATGTGTTAGGCTATATATCACCCTATGGCCCTGGCTGGCAGGGGGCGATAAAATACTGAGCACATTGCCCACGGATGATTGGGTCTCGCTTGCATCTGGCGAGTCCAGCAAGGGGTAGGATTGTGGCAGCCTTTGTCTGCAGCTTGTCTGCAGGACGTACCCTTGCCTTTCGGCAGGAAAAGCGTGTAATTTCAATGAAAATGATATCACCCTATCAAACTGGTGCATGTTTCAATGCCCCACCATCCTGGATCAGACCAGGGATGCATTGTGTGGGGAAGCTCAGCTCCTGCAGGCAAATCAACAGAGCGCAGGAGCTGAATCGACCGCACGATGCGATTCAATTCTTGTGGGGCCAAACCTCGCACAGACAAGGTCTCCAATGCCCATCATTCTGATCCAGACCAGTGACACACCATGTGTCAGATCCAGGACCTGCAAGAACTGCGACACAGCATGATGCCTGCAGGAGCTGAACCCAGTCACACAATATGACCCCAACCTGCCAGGCCGAACACCGGGAGTCGCATAGACAAGGACTTCAATGCCCATCATCATGAACCAGACTAGGGATCAGGACCTGACCGAGACAGATCCTGCGGGAAGTGCGAGAGAGCTGAACCCAGTCACACAATGTGACCCCAATCTGCTAGGCCTTACACAGGGACTTTGCACAGGAGAGGCCAAGCAACAGGTGCCCGAATCATAAGTGGTGATGGCTACCCCGGAGCCCAGCATTTACTGAGTGTGGGGGGCCAGGCCCCCCAACCGACCACTTCGTAATAGATAGTACTCTGTTACACCCCACCTGCCAATGCTGCGCCAGGGGTTCTCAGTGTGCTGCGCGGCTTTGTTGGCGATCAGGATGCTGGAGAACTCCACGTCGACATCGCGAGTGCCGCGCACGCGGCGCAGCACGGCCCTGCCCCTCTCAATGTGGCCGCGCTCCACCAGCGAGTTTGGCGTGTCCGGCAGGAAGATGCCACCTGTCGCACCCCCAATCCAGAAGGGCTCATTGCCTATATTTGACTCAGATTTTGACACCCAATATGTATATTTAACAAAATGAAGATGAGCCCAAACCCCACATCCACTGTTGCACTCAAGATGGCAAAATCGCCTGGTACGGTCATCTCCCTCCAAAGCATCTACTCTGGAAGTTCCTGTACTTAAATATCTGAAAATACAGCGAGTGAAATTGAAATTTGCACGGCATCCACAGTGCATGCATCAGCATGAAGGCAGGAGCTTTCTCCCAGCCAGCACTGTATTGACGCACAGGGATCCCACCAGTCATGCAGGTGATTGTTGACTCGTGTGTTTTAGATACCCCAGCAACCTCTAGGGCCCGCAGCTGATTGCTAGCAACACAGAGACCGAGCAGCTGCAGTGTGAAAACACCACGAGCACCGAGATACTTGTCAATCCATCCAGAACCAATCCATCCAGAACCACACATCTAACGCTGCGCAGCGCAGCATCTCACCGCACACAGCGCATTATGACAAGGACGCACACAAGCACCACCATCAAGCAAACAGCAGGCGTACTCCAGGAAAGCACATACAAATACGTCCTCCAATTCAAATTCAGATCGAATTGGGATTCGGAATCAAATTCAATTTCAAATTGCGTACCAAGGAGCAGGATGGAGCCGGGCACCGCGGCCAGACCAAGAGAGATGCGCCAACCCCAGACCACGCGGCTGGTGCCAATATTTATTGCCGACGCAATGACAATGCCCGTGATTGTGCCGCACTGCACCAGCGTGTTGAGGCGTCCCCTCCACCTGGCAGGCCATAAGAAATACTTCGTTCACATTTTGGCATGGTGTTAGTTGGATTTTAAATGGTACAAAATGAAAGAGTAATAGTCTGCCTAGAGCGCGAGGAAAAGCAAGGTGGGACTAGCATGACATCCACCGCCTGTGCCAGAGGGACCTGGCAGGCAGACATGCAAGTGACCAAGCATTGAAGTCAGTGTTTGGGGTGAAGGTGATCAAGGATCAAAAATTCCACCCCAACCTCTGAGTATCCAGATGAGTATGACAGTTAGTACATGGCATGAAGACCATAGGCATGCAAACAGGAGCGTGGCTCCGTCCATGGGGCTACTCCCAACATTGACCTGATGCTACACACAGAACAGGCAGGTCGGGAGGGAGCCCATCTCCTGCGCCACAGACAGACAGCATTGTTCTACATGGAGAAGCTGTAGTGGGAGTACTGTAGCTTCTGCTCACCTCGGGGGTGCCATCTCACTGGTGTAGATGAAGGCGCAGTGGTCGCCAAAGCCCACGCCAATTCCCCACAGGATTCGGCCGATGAACAGCATCGCTATTGTGCGCGACGCCGCTGCCTGCACCATCCAAATAAAGTAAGCTCTGCTAGAAAATGCTTTTCTACTTGTGGGGGCACATGTGTAGCAGGCACCCTGCCGGTTATAAGGTAATCTCTGGGACCCTTCTTGTATGAGGCTGACCAGAAGAATACTGTACAGACCACAAATAATCCTGCCAATTGATGAGAGAGGCTCCTCAGCAAAAACACATCCTGGCAAGTTTGGCAGTGGCTTCCAAGATACTTGTCCTGGTGCTCACATTGCTTGAAAGTCTCTCCACATGTTCCACCATTGATGCCCCGAGCTGATATGCTGGCAACTTTCTAGAAGCAAGATCTCTGTGAATGCCAGTTCAATTAAGTCTTATTTCTTGAACGGACTGTACCTGAAGTATGCTGCCAAGGATGTAGGCTGTGCCAGCCACTTTCATGGACATAGTCCTCCCAAAGTGCTGAGTCACATAGCTCGCAGGGAGCGAGGCAATGGCACCAGTGAAGTGCATTACTGAGCTGTATGCCTGCAGTGGTTTGTCGTTGAATTTGCAGTAGAAGTCGGTGTCCTGAACATCAGCAGTAGATGGGAACCTGCAAGGGACAAGCCCGAAATTCTCTGAATGCTGTCTTGTTGCAATTGCGGCTGGCAGAAGTCAACAATGCTATGAAATACCACGCAAATGGGGATGGCAAAATGCATACCACATCTGCGCAAACTGCTTCATGCTTTCCACTCCGCCCGTGCACCCACCGTCATAGCCTGCAAGAACAGAGAATTCTGTCACATGCACGTCCAGTACACATTTTAGAAATATTCAAAGATTGATACTTAGGTTGAAGGTAAATTAACGTACTTCCCACCCACAGACAGGACACCTTCTGGACAGATCACTGCCCAATTGTATCGTGATCTCACCGAACAGCAGACCACCACTGGCAGCAATGAAGCATGCCAAAACCACATAAATGGTTGACTTTGCTTCCACATCGATCACTCCCATCGCCGCTCTCTCGACATTGATGTCGGTGCTTTTGCGAAGGACATCACCCGTCTGCATGGCGTCACCAGACATCTTGGTTTTTTTGCCCGCCATGCTACAGTCAGAGCATGACAGATCTATATTAAGATTGAAAGTTTGTTTCTGTTGGGAGCTCAGGCTGACCCGCAGATTTAGGTGCTCATGGCCCGAAATAATTCATTCGTCACGAATCCGAGTCAGCGAGCGTATCATTGGACGACATGTCATGCATGTTCTTCTCCCCCAGAAGTTCAGTGGTCAAAAAGATTACAAAGGAGATTAAAAACAACACAGGAACGACAAAATCAATAACACATCTCTTCTTCAAGTTCAGACTCCATTACGGCACGTACAGGGTCTCGCTATACAAATGGACGGGGCATTGGCACTGGAACATGCAGCAATATGTAGCATTCGCAAGCAGCAAGCCGGTCCAAGATTACCAGCAACATGTCGCAGACAGATCAGCTTGAATCTTGGCACGCTGAAGCGAAGGAAGCAGCAGTTGCACCACGTCTTACAAGCTACAAAGCAGAGCGACCTAGTTTTGAGCGACGTAGAGAGCACACTTCTTGAGAACTTCCAAACTCAGATCACCGGTATGTGGGGATGCAACCAATGCAAAGGGGGCCTATGTTTTCGTGCTCAGATTTATAGTAATATTTTGGTGCTGTGTACAGGAAGTGATGCCGATGCCATAGCCTCGTCACATAGCCTTCTTTTGGAAGCCGTGGCTAAACGAAAAGTCCAGCCGGACAAAGTGTTGGGAGCTATGTTATACCTGGAGGACCAGAGCAGGAAGGCTCCAACCAGCACAGGTACTATCAGTGACCTTCCCACTTCTAGACAAACTTATGAATGTGAATGCACGCTGACGTTATCAAAGATAATGTGCTTTAGCTGCTGTGGTGCAGATGTGCTGTCAGAACTCCAAGGATCGTGGAGGCTGGTCTTCTCAGGGCCCAGCAAGCTCAAGTTCCTGAGCTACATCCCAGTTGATGAGGACTTTGTTGTCGACTCAGCTGACTCCAGTCTGAAGCTGGAGAGCGATCTGGGTCCCCTACGAGCCAAGTTTGGCGGAACCTTCAAATGGCGCAGCAGCAGCAATGACATGGACTTCTCTTTCACACGAGCAGAGGTCCGCGCTGCTTTCAACATTTTGGTGTTGGGCGTTGGTGACCCTGAAAGCAGGTTCCAAGTCAAAGAGCTTGCCAGGCGTGCAAGCCCGTAGTTCTTCCACTTCTCCTGCAATGCCATTGCCATCAGGGAGGGTCTGCCTGGACACCATCTTAGATCTCAGATCATGTCAGATTGCACAAAAACATCCTGATGCAGGGATTGAGTCGCTCTTTACCTCGCAGACTTGTCTTCCCCTCCTTTTCACCGTAATAATGACTTGGGATAGCCCTTCAAATAACATGGTCCACCAATAGGTGTCAGGTGTGTCACATGTGTTCTGCAGGTGGATCTCTTTGGCCGGTCTGTTTGGAAGAAGGACGTGGCATTTAAGCCCAAGACATACAGCTACTTCTGGCTCCGGGATGACGTGGCATGCGCGCGCAGCAGCGGCGGCACATTGACCCTCATGCAGCGACTCCCAAGCACATGAGGGTTGAACACAATTGTTAATGCTTTGGATTGAGTGTCATGAAGTGTGCAGAGGGCTTGTCTACTAGTTAATCCTACTTCAATGCCACATTGTTCGTGATGTGGCAGAATTGTCCCTTTCCCAGCAAGTATTAGCAGTACTGCTATTTGCACAGCATGGAGACGAAGAAATGAACGCAGCTCATTTGAATTCATGCTTTATATACGCATTTGAGAGCTTAATAGTGCACCAGTATACTTTTACAGATCTTCCCCAGAGCGTCACTGCAGCACTAATTTCCCTGCCTCCTCTGCCTCTGCCAATTAAGATAACAGCAGTGTTTGCAGCAATATACCTCAGTGCATTAAGATTCAGAGTTATTATACATACGATATGCAGGAACAACGTTGAAAGGGAAAATCCAAGTGTGCTTGCATGCAGTTCACACATGCAATCATGCAAAATCTTCAACCAGCTACCTCTCACTCTGCCACTCATAATGCCTCTCGTGCAAAGAAACCAACCTCTTCGAACGCAATCTGCATTGCGTCTAACATCAGTGTCCGTCAACAATATTTCTTCTCAACCCCAAAGGCATCCCTTATTGCTGCCTTAATGCCTGTGCATCCCTGACATCATAAATCGTAAAAAGATTTGCCACAACAGCGCTTCCAACCACAGCAGAGCCTCGATTCCAAGGCAAAATCTAGATATATCAGCCCCGGCTGATGAGCATTTCCGGCGGCGGCAGCTGCGGGAAGAGCGGCCCGGTGGGTGGAACAGCGGTTGGGGAGGTGTTGTAAAAGGGAGGCGCAGGATACACTTCATCGGCAGGCATGCGCGACTGCCTGGGCACCCTTCGCTGTTTCTGCACGCTCGCCACGCCGTCCGCAGCCTGCGCAGAACCAGGCCCATGCTACTGGAACCTTGACATATTACCACTGACTGCATCGAGCAGCTGTACTGTCCTGGCACCACAAAATTATGGCTGCACCGGTCATTGGGCTGTGCTTCTAAACACGGCATGACCGCTCTTTGCCGCACGCAGGGGCAAAGCATTCAACTGAGCGTCTTCAGGGCAGCCAGCAAGCTCATGCATTGATACAAATGGCGTTTTCAGTGCAGCTCAGCAATTCCCCAGCGTTGCTGCGCACCTTGATAAAGCCGGTGGCGACAGCAGCGACCACAGCGCCAGCGACGACAAAGCGGGGGGCCTCCTTCAGGAGCCAGAAAACACTCTTACTTGCGCCGCGGCCGGGTTCAGGATTTTCCCCCGCAGATCCCTGCTTGGCAGGGGTTGGCGCGTCGATGTAGCGGCTGCGCGGCGCCGGGGGGCCCGCGCACCAGGAGGCGGCCGACGCGCTGCTGGCCTCCGACTGCACATCGCTGATCGGCCTGCGCATAATCTCAATTGCGTCAGAAGCTTCCACTTGGATGACTCCGAACATGCATGCTTTCAGATCTGCGCAGCCACGATCTGTGCACTCTGGCCAGAGCATGTGGGTGCTTTGTCGGCAGTGCAGGAATGAGTAGTTTTCCAAGAAGTAGGATGGCAGCATCAAAGAGAGTTGACACAAAGGAGGATGTCAGGATGTTGCATTGCTATATGCGCCCCACAGGCATCCTAAGCGGGCCAGCATATTATCATCACGAGTGATTGCATGCATGTGTGTGCGCCACTGATACAGGTACGAAGCATGAGTCATGACGTCATGGTGAATTCTCTGTGATGCGCATTGAAAGTGAAGCCTTCAAGGATGGTAAGCCTCAGGGATCAGCAGACCGCACCCGGCAGCGGTCTCTGCGCCAGCGAGTTCGCGGACGCGCGGGTGGTCGGGGGGCATGGGCGGCGTCGGCTGCGGCGGCTGGGCCGCGCCGGACTTGGCCTCCTTCCAGCCGGACAGGCTGAGCTTGCCGCCGTATTCTGGATCGTGCTGGTAGCGGCTGCCGCCGTTGGTGCTGGTGTACAGATCGTCGTCCACGTGCACGCCCTCGCAGCCCAGACGGTCGTGCAGCCTGAAAGCAACAGCAATGCTCAATTGAATCCTGACACATTTCAGAGTTGTCTTGAAAGGGCAATTGTGCTTCAGCAGGGTGAGCCTGCACACAGATAAGGTTGGGCGAGTTTGCAGGCTTGAGGTGCTGCAACGGACACTGGTGGAGGGGACATGTATCTGATCGAAGGCACACTCTCTGTTTTCAGAAGTTTGTGGATGAAGCTCGCAAAAGAGATCTCAAAGGGATGAAGGGTCTGCTCACTGGGGTGGAGGGGGCGCGAATAGGGGGTTGGACAGCAGGCGCGCAGCAGCGGTACGTGGTTTGCCGGTGCCGCTGCGCGAGCCTGAGCGTCCGGCCGAGCCGCCCAGAATCCGCTCAGCCGCATCCTCCTCGTAGCGCGGCGGCTCCGGCGTAATGCTCCTGCGCCCGAAATGGTCCTCCTGCACAGAAGCATTTCAGCACTGGATTTTATTGTGACCAATCCTGAATGGGCCCTCCCATGTCTCCATTCGGCATGACGTGTGCCCTTCAGAGATGTCCTTCAGAGAGAGGAAACCTTCTCCTGTGAGGAAGCTCTGCTAATTTGTGAATTCTATGCTTTTTATGGAAGTGTGTTGTGAAGAGCCCTCCGCCTGTGTGACAAAGTGCCCTTGGGAGAGGTGTGGACCCTCCAAATGGCCCTGCAAAGGGGAGCCACCTCGCTGGTTGAACAGCGGCAAATTCACTAACAAAACACAGCCTGCCAACTCTGCGGTCTTGTGGCGCGCATGCATGCAACAGGGCTCCAGTCGAGTGCATGATCTGGAGCCTCTCAGAGGGAACATGGGGTGAGAAGGTGGCCTCACCTGCGCAGGGGAGTCGGCAGGCGGCGGCAGCGGCTCGTCAAAGTTGCTCAGGTAATCTGAGTGCAGCCGCAGGTCGCGCTTGGCTCTGGGCGGTGTGTCCCACTCCAGCGGCTTGCCCAAGCTGTGCACAGGCGATGCCTCCCTGCACTTACGCAAATGTAAAGCCGATGTGGGGACATTCTACTTAGATCGCCCAAAGAAAGTGTACCCTCGACTGATCAGCTTGTGTACTACAGCAGACAAGCTGACCAGGCAAGGATACAATTTCTTTGATCTAGCTTAAGTTGACCGAAGCCTCTCTGCTGTGATACATACTGGCCTTCCACACCCTGCCTATATCTTGTCCCAGCCTGCTCTGGTTGTGGATAGACTCCTAGAGACCGAGCCATATGCTTTTATTGTCATCTGCATTGTTGCATGCATGGTCTGCTTCACAGGTTTCTCTAGCACTGACGGCAAAGTTTTTGCTGCTCCTGCTTTTGTGCACATGTTCTAGCCAGGTGATCACTCGTTTATACAGCCCAGAGCACTCCAAGACCTCCTGCTGTATAATCTCAAGAGGCTGCCTTGTGTCCAAATACTGTTCTACAGAGGATACCAGAAGCCAGAGCATGGTGGGACAGAAGAAAAAAGCTGGTCTGGCAAGGGTAGCATTCGTGAGAAAAATTCTTTTGCAGAGGGAGGTGAAGTCCACACCTGAGGGGGGTTGTGCTATTGTAGTGGCCCTGCAAGGATGCCTCGATTGGGCTCAGGGGCGCATCCCTCGGTGATGGATTCTCGCTGACCTCCGCAAATGCCAAAACATCTTTGATGACATCCTGCAGCAGCGCCAGCAAGGATCAACTCCAGCCTGCCAAATTCACCCAGAGCAGCTGACACTGCTGGTACATCTCGGCTCAGAAGCAGTGAATGCTGATTGGGCAGACCTTGCCAAAGTCGACGTATTTGAGATTGTTTTTGGCAGTGCCTATGAGCTCGCGCCGCAGGCTGTCCAGCTGGCTGAGGGTGACAGTTCTGTCGTCATATTCGCGAGGGTCAAGTGCAAGCAGCCTTAGCTCCCTCAACTTGTCCTCCAGCATCTCCAGCTGGCCCCTGCAAACAGCCAAGCCCTGATTCAACATTGCTCTTCTGTAAAGATAAAATCCTCTCCAGGCGAACCCATAATGACTAAGAAGGCTGATGAAAGGCCAACCAAGCCACAAAACACGTCTCAGTGATTGTTGTTAACAAATTTACGCATTTACCGCCTTCACGCAGTGTGTGCTGCAGAATAGAGCCTGAAACAGAGAGAATGTTTAAGCTTGACACCTTTCGGTATCATCCAATATTGTTTTTGCCGAGGGAAAAGGATGTCATGGTCAGTCTATTGGGAAAGATGTTCTTTGCGTACCCGACGGCGAGGAGAGCTTCTCTCTCCCTGTCCGCAGAAGCAGCATCTCTGTCAAAGCTGCTGCTCAAAGGATGGCTGTTCTGGATTGCCTGACGCAACCTCGACTCCAGAGATATGATCTTCTCTAGTGCTGCTGACACGCCTGTGTCATCAGCCTCGGTGACAGGACTGTCCATGGCATCCGATGCAATATTCTCCCAGTACAAGGGATTTCTTGTGCGCAACAAGATGAAGTTTTGCTGTGAGTCGACGCGAAATCTTGTGAAGGATTTGAAACTGCTTTTGCCAGCTGGCAAGATAGGCACGTGACAGCTTTATTGCCGATTCGTGCGCTATTTGCGGTGATGGTGCCCACAAGTTTATTGAACAAAGCTGTTTGGAATCTGGGATACATTCGGGGTAGATGTAGCGAGCTGTGATGCCTGGTTTGGGGCAGCGCCTAGTGTCCAAGTCTGCTGGCCATCGGCTGCATGGTATGCGCAGCGGACCTGCACAACCTCACTTCTCTTCGGCTAGGACTCAATGAGAAGTAAACTCATATTCGTTGGGGCCTCACAAGGCTGATGGCCTAGTAAAGAAGTCAATGCCCTCCATGCTCCTTCATCATCTGCCAAACAAGGTTGACATCCGCAAGTTTCTGCCCCTTTCTCATGTGAATTAATGGCATCTCTGGTAACAGCTGTCTTCACCTTTTTTGCATCGGGGTTACTGGTGTGTGACACATTTTGCCATAAGTCGATCTTAGCCTTCGAGATCCCTAGGGCCCACGGCCTTTCCCGATATAGACGACATATTGGAAAATCAATGCAACGAGATATGTAATGTGCACAGGTCCTCTGCGCCACAAGGCGGTTGCCATTCCGCTGTTTGGTTGGAGGTGCTGGTAGGCATGTCTCCATGGCACATGCATCACACTCCTCAGTTCAGCCATTCAAGGGCAGTGGTGCTGGTTACAAATATCCCAACTATGACAACCTTTCTTTGGTGGATACCGCCACTTCACAGGTTGGTCCCAGATCTGGTGAATAACGCTGTGCACAAACTTTTGCTGCGGATGCCAGTTTGCCTATGCAAGTCCATTTCAGGATCTGTAGAGATGACTAACAAAGCCAGCCATTGCGTATGAGCGGCTACTTTGCGGCAGCGCATCTCAGTGACCTGTTGAAGGCCTAGCATTAACATCTTCTGCTGGGCATTGTGCAGGGCAGGCCCCAGCTGTCAAACTTCTGCAGGCAATGCGGAGGGAAGATAGCAATGAAGGTCCCTCCAGGGGAGAACGAGGAGCGCAATGTGTGCACTGATTGTGGCTATGTGGATTACTACAACCCAAAGCTGGTGAGCCCTTCAACAAGGATGGCCAATAGTACCACCTTTAGCTAGGGCCACACCCAACCGCGTACCAGCAATAGCACATGGAAGTCAGAGGTGGAAGATATGAATACGCAGCCAACATCATGCTGTGGGAATTCAAAGGATGTTCTGTTGTACTTCTGGCAGGTGGTGGGGTGCATAGTGGAGCATATGGGGAAACTGTTGCTATGCCGGCGAGGAATAGAGCCCTGCAAGGGCCTCTGGACAGTTCCAGCTGGTTTCTTGGAAATGGGAGAGAGCAGCGCAGCCGGAGCTGCCAGGGAAACCTGGGAGGAAGCCAGCGCTCGAGTGGAGGTACAAGTGTCACACTCACTCAAGAGCATGCACTGCAATGTGCAAGGCAGCCCCTGTTTCTCTTTGGTGCTCGCAAAATCTAGTATGTCATGCATACTCTCACACTTCAACTTCCACCATGATCATGGACCATGGGAGTGCATGTATAGTCTCAGTTTTGACCATCCGATGCCATCTAAGGAGAAATGACACTGCCGAGTGCGCCACCCAAATGGAGAAAGGCCTGACATCTTGTGCAATGCACTACCCCTGCATGGGAGGCAAGCTCCGCATTTCATTCAACAGCTACTGTGCTGTGATGCAGATAGTGGCACCGTACGCGCATTGGGACATCCCGGTCATTGGGCAGGCCTACATTCTCTTCCGCGCGCGGCTGGCGCCACCGTATACATTCTGGCCGGGTACTGAGTCCCTGGAGACGCGCCTGTTTGCTCCTGAGGATATCCCATTTGACCAGGTGATCCGCTGCTCCTCAAGCTCAGGTCCTCTGGAGTATGGTTGCGCAATTCTTTGGCCATGCCCCTCCTTGAAGGAATGGGAGAAGAGGCTGGCCTATGCCATCGGCCTTTGGTTCCTCAGTATGCCAGGCATAATGCATGCAGTGTGTAGTTTCTGGGCAGTGCTTCTTCTGCATGCAAGATTTCTGCGTGTCTTTCTCAGTCCCCAGCAGTCTGCGTAATGCAATCTGATTCCCTACCGGGGCAGACCGCTATTGCAGGGTATCAGGTGGGACATGCATGTAAAGAGGCTGTTGTGTTGCGCAGATTGCCTTCTCCTCTGTGGCGACAGCGCTGCGATTCTATGTGTCTGACCTGAAGGCCGGACGGCGCTACCACATACACCACGGGGTGATCGAGAAAGCCCAGGGGAGCGCGCCGAACGACCCCAGCACCTTTGTGCTCAGGGATCATTTTGCCATCGCCACAGAGGGCAAGTCCCTGAAAGAGCGAATGGAGGATCTTGCCAGGTGGTGCAGAGAGAACCTCGTCTTTGATGAGTCATCTGAGATCAAGCTGTCTGGCCCTGATTCCCTGCATGAAGCCTATACAAAACACTGCAGCTTGATGGGGGATCCCCCGACTACCAAGCAGGCTGTGGCTTGTGCTGCGGAGAGGTTCGTATGGGATCATACGAAAAGACACACATGCGCGAGACACACTGATGAAGGGAAAGTGCTGTCTGGGCTACGGCTGCGAGGCGCTCTCCCGACACGGGTGGCACTTGCCACCGCTTCAGAGTCAAGGGAGGCCAGAAAGAAGAGCGTCTTCAGGTGGCTGAGAGATTGCACTGTGGTCGATGAGTCAGCGGAAACCAAGCTGACTGGACCCAATTCCCTGCTCGGAGCTTACCAAGAACACTGCAAGAGTTCAGGGGACCCTCCGGCATCCCACCAGGCTTTTTCAATTTGGCTGGAGGAACACCAGCGTCATGAGCTCAAGCGCTACCCACACAGGAGACACACAGACGCTGGGGTGATGGCGTTGTGTATCAAGTTAGGAAATCCTGCACCCGCACACAAGTGAGGGATGGCAGCCCTGGATAGGCCTGGCACTCAGCCACCTGCGCGCACATGCCGGCACATGAACACCATTTGCAAGCCTGAAAATCTGCACAAGTGCAGCTATTTCTGCTCAGCTGTGGCATTGTCATCTTAGCATGCAGTAGTCTAAACATGCAGCAGTCTGGGCTGGGGACAGCTGAGGCAGTAAACAGCTGGAGGAAATTGGCCAGACCCTTTTTTACTCTGTATTGCACTGCTCAGAAACATTTATTACAAAACTGCCTGGCATCTACCAAGGACCAATGGTTGTTTTTGCTTGTAATCCTTCTTATTCTTACACGCTTCTCCTGCCAAAGGCAAGGTGCGTCTGCAGACAAGCTGCATGTAAAGGCTGCCAAATTCCTACCCCTTGTTGGACTCGCCAGATCCAAGCAAGACCCATTCAACTGTGGGCACGGTGCTCAGTATTTGTACCGCCCCCCGCCAGCCGGGGCCAATTGCTTGTAATGCGAGGGGGAAAATCACAAAGATACACAGCAGATGCATGCACTGTATACAAGTAGGACTAATGTATCTAATTGGGGTTTGGATGAAGGCTTCTTGTAGCTGCTTTCTGGTTGAGGTGCCAAACAGAATACACGGCATTTCTCACAGCCCTTTGGAATCTTTCTGCACACAAAACCAGAGGATTGCATGGCCATCATGATCATGGAATAGGTATGGAATCTGTGGCATGTGCAAGGGCCATCTCAACGAGCTTAAATGTGAAATTATAGCCATCATTTAAAGCCATCATGGGTTGACATGGTTGACTTGAAAGATATACGTAGGATCTTGAAGAACGACACGTGACGTTTCATCTGCGGTTTTCTGCCTTGTCGTGTGCCCTTAGTCACGCGCACGGTGTGACCTTCTTCAACTTATTTACTAGTTTATGTGATCTTCATGCAACTCAATTGCAATTGTTATTGCAAGAACATCGGTGCAGCAACAGCAGCAATGATCAATCTGCACCAAGCCCAATCTCTCCTATGATACTCTTGACCAAAATATATCTTTGCAGCCTTGTCCTTTCACACTCAACTTGCCTCCTCTCGCTATTTGCAATCACTTATCTGGCCATGCAAACAATGCACCGTCTCCGGGGCATGCATACGTGACACACCCTCCAACAGCTGTTTCAGAATAGCACAGCCACACTGGTTAGTGCCCACCCCAACGTAGAGCAAATTGGTGATGCAGCGCCCCTTCCAGTGTCTGCCTTTTGAGGCATGCGCCAATAGCCTTGTTCGCAGGCTATGAAATCCTGACGCTCCGCGCATCATCAACTTCCAAAAATGCCCCGTTTGACTTCACCTCTTTGGCAGCCCACACTTCCTGGGGATGCTGTATCACATACGCACCTGGCTCGTGTCAGAACTTATAGTGAAGGAGCTCTGCAAAAATAATGTTCCCTCAATCACCCGCCCTGCGCGATGAGCACCTTTGCCTGCCCTACATGGCTGAACAGCATTGTCCCCCATGCTGGCGGCTCACTTGCCCTGGGCGATGAGCGCCTCGGCCTGCGCGACATTGCTGAGCAGCACCGGGATCTTGTTCTTGGGAAAGGGCGCCATTCCGTTGGATGCCAGATGCCCCTGCAGCGCGCACACACACACACAAGTTATAGCCTGCCCAGAGCCCTTACAGCACAGCATTATCTGCAGGTACACTGCCATTGCTACTAAGACCTGCCGGGGTCAGGCATGCATGCATACAAGCACGCAAAACAGTAAGCTTGTCCAAAAACGAGAACGTGCAATGGGGGCCTGACTGAATCTTAAAGATTCAACGCATGCAACTTTCAACCCGCAGCTGGTCTACCACTGCACATTCTAAATCTGTGGATCATAATCTGTCACTAGCTGACTTTATGGAATCAAACGCATGCATGAGAATGAAGGGCACATTGCATACACATCCAGTTTTCTGAGGCGTTGTTGTTCCAAAACATAGAGAATGACATGGTCGCCCATATACCACATGGCCCGCGGTCCAAATAGATGGCCTGGCTTCCTTTTCTTCTTACCTGCAGCGCATCCACGGCTATGTAGAAGCGCCGCGCGCTGAGTTTGCGCGCGCTGCCGCCCCGCGCATACCTCGACACCCACGTGCTGCCGTCCTTGCGCAGAACCTGGAGTCGCCAGGCACACCCATGACATTATGCAGACTCGTTATCGCATTTTATTTTTCGCCAGTAATGCTAGCATTTTTCCACATTATATTTTGAGAATGATCGCATGCGGTGACCCTGATGCAGAGTGCGCAGCAGCATGGTCTTAGCCGAGACCCGACTTCTTTGGTACACTGATGAAGTCTCGTAGGAGCTCCCCAGGTCGCTATATCAAACTCAGTATCCCAAAGGGGTTTGCAACTCGTTCCATAACCCCTTTTGACACATGGCATGTCAAAGAACTTCATGTGCGTTTTTGTTATTCCAATCCACTTGCTCAAAGTGCAGCCTGCCTCTCTGCTCATCCTTGATCACACATCCTCCAGCAGACATTCTATAATATTTCTTTCTCTCTATTCTGATCGCTTCAGACGCTCGCACCTGCACAATTTTGGGCCGCTCGGCATTGTAGAGGTCCATCCCTGCATAAGTCTGGATCTGCTGCCCCAGTGCAAGAGTTTCCTTCGAGTACTCATCCTTCATCTCCGCCACAGGGATGCCCACTGTGTTCTCCTCTGCGCACGCGATAAAATGCTTCAGTGTAAATGCCAGCAAAGATTGCCTCTTGTTGGAGCTCAAGCAACACACGTTCAATCTTCTGATCCTTCAGCACCTTCACCAGGGCATGTTGCAACCCTCTGTTATAAGATGCGTGTAGGTCTGGCACTAATGCAGTGGGGTGCTGTGGGAGGTCACTCACGGGGTCGCTGTTTTGTGACGTCTCCGTATGCCTGAAATCCCTTCTTTGCTTCACTCCTGCACGTGCAAAACCGATCTATAAAGCACCCTGGGAATCAAATGGACCTTCTTGTGACAGCCTGAGCCGGTCAATGCCAACCAGATGGGCGCAACAAAAGCATCGATGATCACAAAGTACAGGAGAAGGGCTCACTGGAGAAATTGTGTTCTACACTCATCCCCCTCTTCGCCAAGAGCACATGACCCTATAGCAGATGATGACCCATCCCATCCAAATCCTGCCAATCACAAGAGTCAACACTTCTGGGCGGCAACAAGAATTGCACTGGACACAACCTTTCTGTGACAGCGATGGAACCCCCTTTGATTGGGCTAAACAAGGCATGAAAGGGATTAGGCATTGCAAAGCGTCTCGCCTGCTTCAGCCTTCTGAGTGGGCACAAGCACGCAGCTGGCCAGTCCCAACAGAAGACCTCTCCTGACCTGCTGATTACTCTTCAAACTGCGCGATGAGTGCAATACACGTTTAATATCGGTATATGATGCACATTGTGCTGATAAATCCATCTTTGACCATATTTATATATTCCTCGAAAATTGATCTGGAATCACAGCAATCCTGCAACTCACCTCACGGATGAATCAGCTGAACAGCAAATCTGACGCCTATTTTGCGTCGCTCTTCTAACGCATTGTACATTTGTATTGAGAGGCGGGTGTACAGCTGGGAGCAGTGCAGCCATTTTTCCACTCCAATACAACGGCACTTAACTAAAAGCAACCCCTTGTAGCTAGAAAGGATCGAAAACAATCCGTAAAGCTTAACTAGCACACCCGATGTACTTCTTCCTTTGCTGAACAACGTCCTGAGATATTCACCGATCTGAGGTCAAGGAGGAGCCAACAGGACGCTGGTCACGTAACCGCCTGGGCGTGGAATTCAGATGGAAGTTGGCCTGTGAGAATGGATAGTTTCAAGAAAGGCATATGCCTTTACAGAATCACAGGGTCACTACATGCATGCTCCTGAGAATTGGCACACCTGCTAAGCTCCTGACATGTCATAAACTCTTCTACAAAAAATCATTACAAAAACCGGTACCGTCACGGTTGTCACAGTGAGAACTTGTTGAACACCATTGTAACACGTTAACCTCTGTGGCATTTGCCTTTCTGCTGCATCGCCGTCCGATACAGGCCCCGGGCCCAATGTGGGGGAGGCCAGTGTCATTACTAACATTCAAGACCCTCTTATATAAAGAATTTGCATTGCCGTGCTGTTTGTTGCATTCAATACAGGTTCTGCTAATGAACCCTAAGTTTTCTGACAAATCTGTTTCTCTTAAGAAGCTGCTCAGGTCAGGCAGCTGCATAGTTGATGCCATCTGCATCAACTGCTGGCCGGGTGTTTGCCGAAACAGCAGCAATTTCCAGTTCTCGTCTCTGCATGAGCGCATTGGCGCTGGCGACGGCATAGCAGGAGTGCAGGTGCCACAAGGAGTGCACAAAGCTGTGCCCATGCGCGATTGCCACATCCTCCAGCATGAAGCAGCCGAGCCCGAAGCCACCAATGGCTGCATGCCGCCTGTACTGACTCCTCAATGATGGGTCCGCGAGGGCCTGCCTTGCAAATGCCACCTGTGCATGCGAGAACTTCCATCGTCCTCATGCCATGCAAACTTGAAATAAGTCTGTGTAGGGTAGCCCTCCGCGTTGAGCAGTCTTCGCGATCAGGTACTGTGTCACGTGACACCGCTCTGTCAAGACATCTCAAAGCTTTCCTGGCTTCACTCATCCCGGGTCATTCATGCTACAGCAATAAAAGAATCAATGGCAAGCCTGTCTGAGGCTGGTTGTAAGCAACTGCCCGTCCCTGTGCCCCAAGTCACTCATGGAACCCCTTCCTTTTCAGGTGCGTGATGAAACGTGGCATAGAGTATGACCTGCCCGCAGTTTTGGGAAATTGCCTCTCAAGACTCCATTGGCGGTGCAGTGTGTGTGCGAACAGTAGGAATGTGACGGAAGCATGAGCATCTTCAGTGGGCTTGAAACTCACCTCAGCAATGCCAAAGTTGAGTGTGGAGACGGCGGTCGGCCGGAACGGAGTCAGCGCCCAGCTGGCGGCATTGAGGGCTCGTAAGCGGGCCGAGGTGGGAGGGAACAGCGCGCGGGCCATCTGCGTGGATGCCAGGGCGATGGTCCAGTAGTCCAGCTTCCGCAGCGCCGAGCGCAGCTTCCCGGAAGCCGCGTGGTACGCCGTCGCAGACGCACCCACCGCCACCAAGCAGCTGCCGAAGCGCCGGCCCTCCGGTGTGTTCCGCGCCCTGATCCCGGCAGGAAGCTTTCTGAGTCCTTTGCTTTTTGTTCCGCTACATCGTGAACTCTTGCACACACTGCGCTGCTCAGATGCATGCATGCCAAACTTCAAGCTTCCAGCACCGAGCCTTTCTCAAATTGACAAAAGGAAAGATTACGTTGCATCTGACAGGAGAGCCAGACTTTCAAGCTGGAGAAATGTCACTCCCTTGGTAATGAAACGTTCAGACTGGGATGACCCGGCTGCCTGACAAAGGCATGCAGCCCTATTTCCGCAAGGATGTACTCTATTGTAGCAGCTGCATGCATGAGGTATGACACACCTCCTTGTTTGGAAACCCACTGCCAGGAAGGGCAGAGAAGTAGCCACGTTGATCACCCTTTCTCTCATACTCCTATCATTATTGCCCGGGCCCTGCATGCAGCGACACAAGGGTAAAGCAGGAGAAGAAAGAAGTGGCCTTTCAGAGAGCATCTGCACAGGAAGTATTTGAAGCAGGACGATATCTTGATGCAGACGAAGACACAGCAAGGGCCTGTGGGAAGCACCGTAGGTTTGAGGCTCTGCTGCAAGCGCCTGGATCTTCTGAGGGGACCTGGGCGATGGGTGCATGGAGATGCATGGTCCTCAAGATTTTGCAATGTCATCCATTCGGGCAGAGTCTGCTGCAGCGGCCTCAACAGGCCCTGCCTGCTCCTGTGCTCAGAGCGTCTGCTCTGGATGAACCGCCTCACTGGACGCACCAGTCTTCCAAAATTCTCCGAAAGAATTGCCGTGGCTATATTTGCCATCATGTCTGACTCGCAGTGGGGGCTTGTGCTGACCTCTTGCTCTGCCTGAGCTGACATCTTGTTCACCAGTTCTGAAGGATAGCGGGACTCCGAAATATACTACAAGCGTCCGTGAAGCGATCACTTAAGCTAACAGTATGACTGTTATCAGGGGTGTGGGTGCGACCTGCTTCTGTACTTCGCCTGTCAGAACACGGTAGTCGAATCAGCGAATATACCCTTCTTCTTTCGGACCTGTCCGGTAATCACAGAAACAAGCTAAGCATTGCTACCTGCTACCGCATTGATTGAAGGGCACTCGTCTTTAGCAGGCTGTAGATAGAGTGGGGAACGCCTTCCTAGCTCTCCGAGAGCAATTCCAACCGGTCGTCTCCTCCAATGACTCACCGATGACAGACATTTAGGAGATGCATTTCTGCGAGCAAGATAGAGAGACAGGACAACATTATTCTCTCATCCTCCATCTATTAGCGTGATCATTGAGATCGGCAGGACACCACAGTTGTAACCCGAGGAATCCGTCTTGTCTTACCAGATCAAGATGTACAGAGCATTGATCTTCGAGTGCCACACAAGTCAGGCAACCTGCAGCGGTCGTGATTGCGGGCTTCCATCTGTATCCAACCATCATCCACGCGTCAACGGGCTGTTGCAAAGAAAGAGGGTCTCCAGGACCTCAACAACTGCAGCATGGAAATGTAAGCTTGGCTCCTCATTTCATGCACTCCTTTTTCCAAAATCCGTAGCACTAGTCATCAGGTATCTCATATCCTGATATGTGCAGGCTTCCATCCATCGCAAGAAGGCACAAGGCCTTCTGCGCACCGGTCCGCATGTGCAGCACTCCTAGCAGCGGCATCAGTATGCTTGCCAGCATCACCAGCGCTGGCAGCCATCCACGCAGAGCCGACTAATGCGCTCAGCTTGCCCACCTGGGCCATTCACATCTCCAGCACAGTGGAGTGGGCCACTGCAATGCTCCTGTTCTGGCAATATGCTGAAGTCACAGGTCAGCACCATCCCCTCCCTGAACTATTAGGCCCTTTTCTGCGCCCCATTGAGAATTTTGCAGCTGCTGGGACCTTTGAAGCGGGCGTTGCTCCTTCTGGACTGTTCACCAGAAAGGGGTGCAATGACATATGGCACCGTCAAGGCATCAACTGGGGGAGCTCATCAGAAAATGCTACTTGGCGCAAGCATTGTTGTGTGCAAGCAGGGAATCAGCGGTGGAAGGGGCTCACGTGGGGGATGCTGCCACTACTGGGAGGTGCCTTGGCAGCATGCACATACCACTTCTTTTACAACCCTCCAGAGCTGGACATATTGGTGGCACTGCAAGCCTTCCTGACCGTTGCAGGCAACTGCACCTGCGCTTGGGCGGCCTATCGCATCTATGAGGATGCAAAAGCCTCAGATGCTTGACCTTGATACAGCAGCCATGAGATTGAATGGTTGGAGAGGCGTGATGTCTGCATTGCTTTTTTGTACAACAGCAGACCTGCAAGGAGCATTGCGGACATGGACAGCTGCAGAGAGACAGAGGGCAATCACACGTGAGTGCTGTAAAGATACTATCTCTGTACCACTGCTTATGCACAATGAAGACGACATGCAGTTCAAAGTGTCTGACATGGTTTTGATGAACTGTCCATGGCATATACTTGTGGGAAGGCAAGAACTTTGCAAATCTTTACAAGAATAGGTCGGCATGTAAACACCTCAACCTTTCAGCCAGTAATGGGACACTCTTACAAGTGTCAGGTGCACCTGGTGTTGTCACATAGAACCCAGTCAATGTTGTACACAAAAAAATTGGTTCTTTCTCAGCGTGTACACTGCAAAGCATTCTCCTCACAATATATATATATTCAACAATCTCTGCATTCCAATTAATCCTCACAATATGAATGGTATTATAAAGCACTGTCTACTTTATACTATAGCATATATGGCACTCAGTGTCATGAAGCCTCAATGGGAGACTGTTCAAATCCATGACGGTCTATGCTTCGAATTCCCCCCCGGCATTCTGCTGCATGCGCTGCAAAGCACTTATAACAGTGCTGCCCTGTTGTTGACACTGTTGACATCAAGTTGATGTCAGCAAAACCTTTCGAGAAAACAGAGGCTCTCGCTCTCTCCCCCAGAACCAGTATATTAGTATGGTTCCTGAACATTCTAGGAGCATGCATGTCTTCTGCGTCATCTTGCAGTGCAGCTCATGCAAGTTGCCCCTGCCAGACCCAGGCAGAGGAGCCATCCCCTGCTTGTGTGGGGAGTGCAGGATCTCGCATTCATTTGCGAGATCCTGCGGCGCACCCATGTTCCCTCATAAGGAAAATATCTGGAATGATTTATCTGCGACGCAAACTTGAATTCGCGCTTGAGTTCATCCTCGAGTTCATCCTCGATGTGTTTCTTCACCCAAATAGCAAACCCCTGGTGGCTTGTCGGGGGATTCCCCGCCATCTTGCATGGTGTTCATAGGCTTCATACAGGGAATTGGGGCCGGTCAGCAAGGTCTCCGCTGACTCATCAACCACGGTGTATTCCCTAAACCCCCTGGGAGCATCCTCCTTCTGATCCTCCTTCAACTGGAGAGCAAGGCTCACTCCCTTTGCACGGGGGGAGAATCTCGCAGTCTCAGCCCAGTCAGCACCACATCTTTCTCGGTGTCTCTACCCCGGACTTTGTGAGGCCTTTTGTCCCTGAGAAAATTGTCTACAGCAAGTCTTGTTTGGCGGAGATTCCCCATGAAAGTGCAGTGGCTTTCATATGCTCCAAAGATTGAGATGGGGCCAGCCTCCCGGGTGCAAGCCATTCTGACTTCGGATGAGGCATCAAAGACGAGGTTCTCTCTGCACCACCTGGCAAGATCCACCTTGAGTTCTTAGCTTGACTTGCCCACTGTGGCGATGGCAAAGTGATCCCTGAGCACAAAAGTGCTGGGGTCGTTCGGCGCGCTCCCCTGTGCTTTCTCTATCACCCCGTGGTGTATATGATAGCGCCGTCCGGCCTTCAGGTCAGACACGTAGAAGCGCAGCGCTGTCGCCACGGATGAGAAGGCAATCTGCGCAAAACAACACCCCCTTTTAGAATATTTCATGTGTTGGCCTGCAGAAGTGAACTGCACTCGCTATGAACTCCGGTTGCATTACAGAGACTGGTGCGGATCCAGAAGGAGAAGCAGAGCTCTTATTTTTGCCAGAAGCACTGCCCAGAAACTGCACACTGAATGCATCTTGCCTGGCACAGTCAGGAAACGCCGCTTGCGTAGGTGAGCGTCTTTGGTACTGCTTCTGGGGGGTAACACCCAATCGACATCTGCAAGAGACGCAGTGAAGCCGTTGCTAATATTGAAAATGACCCTGAAAGGAGCAGCAGATCACCTGGTCAAAGGGGATGTCCTCAGGCGCAAACATACGCGTCTCCAGAGACTCAGTACCCGGCGCAAATGTGAACGGCGGCGCCAGCCATGCGCGGAAGAGGATGTAGGCCTGTCCAATGACTGGGATGTCCCAGTGCGCGTACGGCGCCACTATCTGCATTGCAGCACGGCAGCTGTTGGATAAAAATCCGGAACCTAGCCTCCCATGCAAGGGTAATGCAATGCACAAGATGTCAACCACCCCTCCATTCGGGTGAGCATGCACTTGGCAGTATCAGACACTGAGACTGTGCATGCACTGCCACAGTCCATCTAGAAATCTGGAGTATAAGAGAATGCATGACCAACAAGACATTACGAGCACCAAGCAAGAGCAAAGGGCTCCCTCGCAGCTTCTCGTATGACATCGAGTGAGTGTGAATCTTGTACCTCCACACGAGCACTGGCTTCCTCCCAGGTTTCTCGGGCAGCTCCGGCCGCGGTGCTCTCGCCCATTTCCAGGAAACCAGCCGGAATTGTCCAAAGCTGCTTGCAGGGCTCTATCCCTCGCCGGCACAGCAGCAGCTGGTCCCCATGCTCCACTATGCACCCCACCACCTGCCAGGATCACAAAACTTCATCCTTCAAACTTCCAACACCATGCACATGGCAAGTCATTACTGTCTTTCGCGACCCTAAAATCATTGGCATGCTAAAGCTGATTTGTTCGATGGTGCAGCCCAGAGCTCACAAGCCGCTACGGCTGATGTCCTCATGATGGGCTCCTGGAAGTTCACCAGCTTTGGATTGTAGTAATCCACGTAGCCACAGTCACTGCACACATGGCGCTCCTCGTTCTCCCCTGGAGGGACCATCATCGCTATTTTGCCACCGCACTTCCTGCAGAAGTTTGACAGCTGCGGCATGCTTGGCGCAACAGCCTGCAACAGGATGCAGATCAGGTCTTTCATAGTTTGATGAGATACACTGTAGCAAACGGCCAAGCAGCTGTATGTAAAGGTCTGGAATTTTTTGCGTGTCTCTGTACTTGCTGAAGGGGATGTGGCAGACTGGTGCCAGCAGCAAAGTGGCAATGCAGAGCGTCAGTAGCCAGGTTTGGGACCGACCTGTGAAGTGGCGGTCTCCATTAATGATAGATCGTCATATTTGGGATACTTGTAGCCAGCACCACTGCCCTTGAATGGCTTGTTTGCAGGGTGTGATGCATGTGCCGTCGAGACATGCCTCGCAGCGCGTTCGATCAAACAACGAAATGGTGACCATCTGTGCACCAGCGCCTATGCACAGCCACTAGATGTTGTTCCATGCAAACAGCTCTTTGAGCATATCTAAAGATAGGCAAAGAGTTCTTTGGATCACGGTAGCTAAGACCGATCTGATGCACGACATGATACACACCAATAACCCAGCTGAAGGCAGCTGTGGTAAAGCATTTGATATCTAATCATGAGAAGGGGGCAGGAATCCAGTTTGCCAACCTTGCTGAGCAGACGATTTAGTAGCATGGAGGGCATTCGACTTGCTTCTACGCCATCAGCCTTGTGGGTAACGGGCCCCAGGTCCTATGACTTTTCCCTTATTTAGGCCATGGACAAAAACGTCTGCCCTGTGGGTAGTGCTTGTTGATGGTCGCATGCACCCTGGTTAGCCCACTTCGACACCCTGATAGATCCCAGATATCTCGAGATATTTCTGAGGTCACGACCACGTCATGAAAGCCTCGTCCTCCCTTTCGCCTAGCGAAACAAAATGTCGCCAGTTTTGATCGGACGACGTGTACTCGGCGAAACTCGAAAATGAAGCCAGAGTGAAGCTGCGGTGTCCATTTCAGGCATGGCTTTATCTTTGGCGTTGGGAGGCAGCTGCCAGAAGGAGGCCAAAAGTTGACGTTTGCATCACGGGTCGATGGTTGCCATGCATCTCTTCCTTGCCAGCCTCAGGCTGATAGGCTTCATAATCGACAAGAGTTAGCTCTGCGCTGCTGCACCGGCCCTCAAGACAATCAAGAAAGCAGCTAGAAGGTTCTAGGGGTAGGCCTTGTTTTAGGCCGGAATATTTTTAGTCGGTCTGGGCGCCCATAAGAGGTTTTTCAACCATAAGCCAGCAGTATTCGACCTGAAGCGCGAGAATTGTGTGTTTGGAGGAGTGGTAGGACAGAGTTTGATGGCAGAACAACGATCGGAGCAGGCTGGCGAGGGTGAGCAAGTGCTCGATGCTGATCTTGCACAGCACTTGGGCCTCCTGGATTGGAGCCAGCTCGACCCCATTGTCGGGGGCCAAGTTATTCCCGGAGACGACAACGAGGCGACTTTCTTCGATGAGCTTGGTGGCGAAATCGGGGACGAGGAAGGTGTGCTTCTGGTGCCCGGGTGAATTTAACACATGGATGTCTGGTGTTCATGAGGAGTCTGCAGCGCGCCTGCATGCGAGCGGTGTCTGTGTTATGTGTCGTGGAAGGCTTTCGTGACAGGCTTCACAAAACAAGGAACAGTAGTCCTGTGCGCGGTGGCTGAATTCGTGACGCAGGCTGTTTCGTTGTCATGCTATTGGTGGTCTATCAATATTGTTGTTAAAAGCGCGAGGCAGCAGAGGGGCCTTCGTGTCAAATCCGAGTTGGGACACCATTCCGACAGGTGGCCTTTATTCGCAGGTACCGACGAAGAATCCGAGTCTGAGGAAGACCGGGATGCCAGCGAGGTGGAAATGGCGGTCCACAGGCCGCGAGGGGGCACGGGCGACGATCAGCCGGCGGCACCGGTCGTCACCACAGGGCACCGATCGCAGAGTCCATCTCAGGGCGGCCGTGGCCACCCCTCAGTGACCACTGGTCACCTGGCGTCGGGTAAGGGCAGAAATATCTCTGGCCGGACAAGGAGCCGTGGCCGAGCGTCTGGCAGCCTGTCACCGTGAGTCCTCTTTCTGCGTATTGCTTATTCCCTCGTGCTTTGCAGCTATTCAGCGCGCTCTGTCTGCTCCTTCTCCAAGCCAGCTTGTTGTTTGTTCAATTCAGTACAGTAGCATGCAGTTACACAGTTACAGCAAGTCTCTCAAGTGTTCGTCATTCAGTGGTTAGATAAAACTTGGGCTCTGAGAGTATCTTGCTGGTGTCTTGCTGCAGGTGTTCAGTGTCTGGCGCTCAGGCGCAGGACCCCAGCACTGACCCAACAGATCCCACAGACCCAACAGAGCAGAGTGGGAGTGGGGAGAGCAAGGGCAAAAAGAGGAAGTCTGCTCCCAACCTGGATGATATTGAAGACCCTGCAGAGCGGCGGAAGCAGCGTCGGCTGGCCAAGAACCGCGCAACAGCTGCCGTGTCGCGGTGAGCAGTTTGCCTGGCTGTTGGCTGTTCTGTCTGTATGGCTCTTGACACCCTGCCTGTTTCTCGACTATTTACCTTAATTTATACATAGAATGTCCCCGCAAATCTCACTTGCCGGAAAGCTCTGGCAGTGGTGTCCATGTGGGATAAGAGATATCCACTGCAAATTCAATGATTGCATGTCATATTTCTCAAGAACACAATGTTTGATGCACAAAATATCTGACATGTACAAATATCAATTCGCCTAGTATTCAAGACAGGAATGAAGGGCAGGCATATTCTGTTCATTCCCCACAAGCATCTTATCTAAGTGAACTTGACTGGAGACTGATGTGGCACGCAGGGAGAGGAAGCGCGTGCAGATGGTGCAGCTGGCCGGCCGCACGCGTGCGTTGGAGCAGGAGAACGCCAACTTGCAGTTCATGCTAGGCCTGCGCGACCAGGAGATCTCGCGGCTGCGCCAGGAGCTTGTTAGCCTCCCTAGAGGCGCAGGCAGCATGGAGAGCTCAGTCACTGTTGCAACGTCGCCCACCGAGCCTGCTGCGCTCACAGGTACTGCCCTGCCCATTGCCCTCCCTGCCTCCAACACTGTCTTGCCCCCGGTAGCAGTTCCAACCGCCGCCGCTGCCGCCGAGCCGGCCGTTCTTTTGTCTTCGGCGGGCGGCGGCAACGGCATTGTCTTGGGTGTAGGTCTAGTCGTAGGGGAGGGGTTAGGGGGTAGCCTCTCTGGGGAGCAGCAGTTGGGAGAGCAGGGGGGTAGCTGGGCTGGCAGTACTGAAAATTCTCGCAGCCTGCCTGATGCCAGGCCAGGAGTAGGTCTGGTACCCGGGCAGCCGGCTGAGCTCGCTGGCCGAGGCATGTCCGAGACTGTCCCAGGGATTGTTGTTGGTGTTGACGGCCAGTGGCTGCGCCTGCGGCAGCCCACCCTCCCGCCTGCTCCCCAGGGGGGCCATGACACGTCGGCTAGGGGTGGCGCATCAGGCAGAGGATGGGATGCACCCGGCCGGTGGTCGTTGTAGTAATTTGGACCTTTCACCCGAAGGATACTAGTGTCGCGTTGTCTGTGGTAGAGCCTTTTGGGGGACACCTTTTGTCTGCTGCGACCAGGGTAGGATGGTATGATGTCAGCAATAGTGCTTCTCGTCAAAAATTTGACGTCTTCTTCGTATGTCCATGCCATGAAAATTGGCTAACTTGTGGCAGTAGTAGAGCCTATGCGACATGCTTGTATTGCTTCCTGTGACACATGGCCAGGCCTGCGCTTCACGCAGGCCTGCGAGAACTCACTCTTGAAGTTATAGACTGTACAGGATTTTCTGGCAGCAGCTCGCCTGATGTGTCAAAGTATTCAAATGAGGATAGGTGTGCTGTCACCTAAATATGATGATCATGTGAACCTTTACAAGGCGCTCCCAGCAACCTGGCTGTAAGCAGGCCATGTCTGCACTGCAGATATCGTGCTTCGTGGATGTTGAAATTGGTCTCAGAAGTAGTCCCGAACTGTGAAGATTTTTCTTAAACTTGGTGCATTATTAGCTTACAACTGTCTGCAAAATCTTTGGATTCCTTCTGTGTGTGTGTAAGCTTACCTGGTCCTCCCCACTGTCTGCCCGGAGAGAATATGAGGATCCTGCAGCAGGTTGACTGAGCATTCCTGGCACAGCATGAAGGCTTCTGTGTTGTGACTACTAGGATCCAATGTAGCCCCGGTGTAATTGTGTTTCTCTCTTTGCGCTCACGCGTGGCACAGGTGCTCCAGGTGCGGAACAAGAGCAGCACAGCAGAAAGATGAGATCTGTGCCTCGCCCTGCAGAGGTGCAGGTGGATGTGCGCGGCCGGCTGAGCAGGTGCCGGGGTATTGCGCGCAGGTGTCGCCCTGCCGCTGGCGGCAACGTTGCAGCACCTGTGCCTCCAAGTGCCTCGGCGCAGCCGGGTCGGACTCTCGGTCCTGGCCTGCATCATGTACTTTCTGGCCCTCATTTCCGTGGGCAACCCGCCCAGCCAACCGCACCCCTTCTGGGCGCCAGTGGCTCCCTCCCTGTCGTGGGACAGGTGAGATCTGCTTTCTGCTGCTCCAACACATCACTATGTCGACATGTTTTGTGCGAGGAAGTGTCCTGTGATGTGTCTGGCGTGCTGTTGGTGATCTTTCATGTGTAATGATCCCTGCGAGCCATCTCCACCCTGCAGATGGTTTGATGTGTTGCTCGCTACAAAGCTGCATGCGTCCTGTGTTTCTGGCTGCGGTGGTGAGATGGGAAAGAGCGCCATCCTCACAGTATGTCTACTTTGGTAGTTCGCGGATATCCTCCTCAAATTCGCCGCGCTGTGGCAGTGGTGCCTCATTGATTTTTCCCAGGTATTTATCGGCCTCTTGAGATCCCTTGTTCATTTTTACTTCAATTTGACGCGTGCGGTTGTGGCTGCAGCAACTCGGGGCAGTGCGAGCTGGACTGGGGGGCCCACATGGCGTGGGGCTGGCCCTTCCTCCTGCGCTTAGCCGAAGCGCGTCGGCGCCGGTCACGACAGGCAAAATGCCCCAGCGACACTACCGGCAACTCCCTCCCGGCTACAGGTGCTCCCCTGTCCCATTTCCTATGGCAAGTTTGCACGGTCAAATTAATATGGAGAGCAGTGCCGCATGCCTTGAATAAGGATGCCGGGGCATGACACAACAGTTGTGGTTGTCTTGTCCAGCGCTCACAGGAAGCCACTCCTGATTACTTGCAACCTAATTCTTTGCAGCTGTTTTCTGTACCTCTGTGTTGGAAGAGATGACATAGTGAGAGATGGCGTATTGAAGCATCCAACATAAGAAGCATCCAACTGAAGCAGCGCGCATGAATGCAGGCTCGGTCCCTGGGGGCTTGAACGCGATCTTGGGGGGCAGCAGCGAGACGTTCCAGTTGTGGGCGCCGCGCTTGTCTTTGGAGTGGAACATCCAGGATCTCCTGGAGGCCCCCCCAGGGTCCCCCCAGCAGGCCCCATGGGACCCCCTCCCTTTCCCTTTGGCATTCCCCGAGGCCCCCCGCCCGGCCAGCAGTACGTCCAGCACAGACCACCAGGTATGTCTTTTCACTCTGCTTTTACTGAACTTGAAACACCTGGATTTGTGTCCGATGTGGGACAGCAGTGATGTCTTTCAGTCGCGAGAGGAGATCTATGCTGTTTTGGGGCATCAGGCAGCAGAGTTGAAAAGAGTGTACCGTAGATGCTTTTGCAAGCTGACTTTGCATGTGCCTGTGCAGGAGGCATGGGAGATCCCAGAGCAGTGGAGAGCCTCTTCGATCAGCTCTGGCAGCAGCATGGAGCCCCCCGAGCCATGCAGCCCCCACAGCATTACCCAGGTGCGCATGCCTGCCATATTCCAATAGTCTGCTACATTTGGGATGTTCATCTTCTGTCCCCCTCAACGATGTCATCTGGCCGTCTACGGCATGCTCAGCTGGGTAACGTGCACATCAAATTTTGCTCATGACGCCTGGTCCTGTAAATGGGTACTTCAAAGGCTTGTTCCATGCTCTTGGGCTTGGGAGTGGGACTGGGATCCTCATGTGCCATTGGATTTGTTGTTGAACATGAGTGCTTGGAGTGATGCTCAGTACCATGTTACAGAGACTAGGTAGAGTCAAAACCAAAATGGCATGCGTTTGAAAAGTTTGCTATTGTGCAGGCGGACCGGCAGCTCCAGCCAGCACTACACAGTCAGAGGGGGACGCCGAGCAGCCGGAGCAGCCGAGCCGGCGACGAGGATCTGGTCGCCAGAGCTGCGCGCGCCGCTGAGGCGCGGCCCCGGGACCCCACGTTGCGTCGCGCCAACCAGAAGCGCACCGCAGCCGCACTCGCGCGCAGGACGCTGGCTTCCGGTGAAGTCAGAGCCCCGGAAGTGCAGGAGCGGGGCTTCTACAGGGTGTGTTGGCCCGTACTGCTTGCGGCAAATCAAATAAGAACTTGCAGCAGGGTTTGTTTTAATTAGATGGGCAATCTGGGTGTGGCATTGATGCGGAGGCGCAGATGGTTACTGCAATGCTTGCAAGTGTCCTTGTGGACCTATGTACATTCCTGTTTGATGTTAGTCGTTGTGCATGGATAGGAGCTCCACGGAGAGATTGGTGTACTGCGTGCGCTCAGTTGTGTTGATGTCTCATGTGCAGGTTGCAAGGGGTTTGCCGGTGCTGCCCCTGGTGCCGCTGTCCAGGGCAGAGGGCAGACGGCGGCGCAGAATGATGCTGCTGCCATTGGGCATGGCTCTTCTGGGAGCGCAGGCATTTGTCGAGCAGCGCCTTTACAGCGCAGACATCTGCAAGAATGTGACTGAAGGCTGATTCCCCTCCGGCATGCACCAGCTGCAGAGGTGTCAGAATGGAGCAGGAATGTGGGCAAGCAGTTGCGTGCTGAGCTATTGTATCTGAGCTAATACTATAAGCATGCCAAGATTTGCGATTGCCTTAACCATGGTGTTGCACTAGTCTCTCGAGACATGTGCACCTTTCGCTCTTGGGAGCAGGAAGTTTGAACTGCATTGTGCATTTTTGTGAGGTGGGCCATAGGTTTGTATGGTTTGCGCCCTTATCGTGGCTGTCTCGTGGTGAGAAGTTCCACACAATTTGGTAGGGGTACTCTGTAGGTATGTGGGAGTATTTGATATTAGCGGTGTCAGGCTGCATAAGACATGTCCCTTCCACTGCAAGAAGTCAGCAGTCTGGATGGATCAAACTCCTTTTTTTGGGTGGTGGTGCATCAGTGTGACAGTAGAAGGAGCATGTGTGCTCCTTCGGAAATTTTTGACTGTGTCCCAGCAGTCTGCAGAATGTGAAAGATATAAATTTTATTTAAAGGCAGGATATTTGTTGGACTTAAATTGACGCCAACATTTGCTCAGACAGCTTGTCTAAATCATCTCAGACAGCGGAGAGGTGTTTTAGGTCACAAGAACTAATGTGGAAGAGAGCCTTGGTGATATTGATGTGGAGTGGTGGCCACTCATTTTCCTCAGCACGTCAGTGTCTGGGGATCTAGCTAAAGAGCGCGCCACCCACTTCAATGATTGCTGAGCTCACTCTGCTTGTTTTGCCAAGCAAATACTGCGTGGCGCTGTGTTTCATGGCTTGTGTGGTGGCCATTTGGGGGGTATGTTTGCTGGAGCATAGTCAAACAGGTGCGTGAATCGTCTGGGATATTGAACCTACCAGAGAATTTCCTGTGGAAATACAATGTGTGGCTGCCCTTGTATAATGCAAGTGACAGCAGCATGCAATGCACAATGCTTACAATGGTGTGGACTTTACCCGTAAGATGGTGGTGGTGGTACACAATTGCTGTGGTGGTGGTACACAATTGCTGTGATGGGTTGCCTACTACAAGGCAATGCACAATGTTAATAATGATGTGGGTTTTACCCCTCAGACCCCTAAGGTGGTGGTGTTACACAATTGCTGTGGTGGGTTGCCTACTAGAGGCAATGAATGGATGTTCTGTTTCTGATTGGCTGTACAAGTTCCTGTCGTGACTGTGGTCAGCTTGTGTCAGGTGTGTGCATATTGCTGTGTGCATGAGTGGTGCTGTCTTTCTTACATGGAGGGGTGTTCATGCCTTTTGTGTGTTCCGCTTATCTCCAGGGTAAGTGGGAGACTTAGGCGGCGGCCTGTGCCGTTTATACATCTGGATTGGACATGGTTGTGCGCACTCTGAATTGACGATTCATATGATTGTTGCTGCACAACGTTGCGTAGCGGCTTTTGTGTTTTTTTTATGAGCTTCAAGCGCGCAGAAATGTGCATGGGACGGCGATGAGCTTGTAATAAGGCATTATATTCACATCATCTCAACATCTCCACACATGGGGCTTCTCAACTGCAGCTTGTCTGCAGGACGTACCTTGCCTTTTGGCATGAGTAGCGCGTGAAAACAATGAAATAATCTCAACACCACATATCTCTCGTCACCTTGGACTATGATGTCATCATCGACGTGACCTTGATCAAGATGGTAAAGTAACGAGCAGCGAGACTGTCCATGTGATAGCATATTTAAACAATGCATCTGTTATGGAGTATTTTGATTTCTGCGGCCTGGCCTGTCCTAACGCACCCAACGGTCGCATTAGGATCTGAGCATCAAACTGGAAAGAATAGCCCAAAGGAGGACACCACGCATGTGATTGTCGTGAACAGCACTGTGTCGCATCCTGTGAGCCCATTGCTCTACGGAGTGTTCTTCGAGGAGGTACTGAATTTGGCAGGGTTGTGGGGGATCACCCAACCTCTTGGGTGTCAACAAATGCATAGCCAGAAATGTTAGAGCTGATTGGGTATATTTCCAATCTGAAATTACTTATTTGCGCCTTCTCCAGTAAACAAGGCCACTTTTCAAGCTCTTGAGGGTCGTGTGATTGTCAGATCAACAACGCTGGCGATGGGGGCCTGTACGCAGAAATGGTTCGCGATCGCAGTTTTGATGCTTTGAATCACGCCCAGAAATGTGCAAGACTGCAGGTATTTGATTCCTAGCCGTTCCCAGAGTGAATACCTGGGTCCTAGTACATTCTGGTACAGCACCTTGGGTGACGTCTGACGTTCTGACGTCTAACAAACACCGTCGATGAGTCCGTGCATTCGTTCTAGATATTCTGAAGCTGCTTGTGCTATTAGACACGGTTGACATTGTGCGGTGGAGAACTCTTGCCACTCTTGCTAGTGGGCATGCATGCAAGTCCACTGACTGATGTCTATGCATGCATGCAGGGCGAGCTCTGCAGAGGCGATGCGGCCCCCACTTCACAACAAAGTGGACCTGCAGAGAGCCTACAAGAGAGTCCCATATCTCGAAAATACTTGAGAAGGTATCACGGCCCCATGCATGCATCATGTATGAGGTCCTTTGTCTCCCTGCCTCTAATCCCTGACAAATCTGAACTGCGAGGTGGCCGTGCATGCAGCACGTTCCACACATGACAGTAAATTGTTGGGGGTGTAGGAATATACAGGCAGAGCCATCATCCTGGCTCCCCTGGCCGGGCACCAACTTCTCCCTCACCAGGGACCGCGCCATCAGCGCTGGCAACCCAGTCGCAGCATTTTTGCAGACAGAGGCGTGGTCTCACTACAATGCTCCTGCATTTTGAAGTGTCCTTTTGAGCTCGATGGCAGTATGGCAAAATGTAAATGAATGTGCTGGAGCTGTGTCGTGTTGGGCAAGGTGATTTGTCTGATGGAGCTTGCATGCATGCAGGAGATTATAGGGGGCATTTCCAATGGGGGCTACTGGGGCATGTCGGTGCAAGCAGGCAAAAGTTACTTCTTTTCTGCGTATGCCGCGGATCCCAGCCTGGCGAGTGCTGCAGGCAACAACAGCAACATTGGGGTGAGCATGCCACCTTACCATGCACAATAGTTGCTTTTTTTATTTCGACACGGATCATTCAAGGATGATAGTCCTGTAATAGTTGTACAAAGTTCATGTATTCGGCGTGTCAAGAGGTGCTCTTGACGAGATCTGTCGATTGGTACCCTTTGACACGGCTGTAACTCGATATTTCGAGTTCGATACACGTGTCGACACGCCGTGTCGGCCTTTTTTGGTGCCGTGTCATACAACTATGCATGGCATTCTGCCCAGGCTGCATGCATGAAGTGGTGCATTGCATTTTGGAAGCTGCAGCTGCAGTAACATGCTCCTGGGTTGTTTGATGTCCCGGAATTGTTCAGAGACACCATGCTTGACGGTCTGGACAAGGTCTTGACTCCTCTAAATTGTTGACCTGCTTGCAGAATGCAAATTCTTCTGCAACAGGAAGATGCACAAAGTACAGCATGTGCTGCACACTGTGCACGGGAGCATGTGCCCCTTGCATAGGTGCAGAAGTAAAACCCAAGGGGGAACTGAAAAATCTCAGTGTTAAATATCAGGTGGCCAGGTGGATGCGTGTGGCGCTGGAGTCACAGGACGGCAGGATCTCCTATGCATCGGCCACGTTCTATGTCGGCTCTTCTGACTGGCGATTAGTCAACGCGACGCTCTCGCCCCTGGAGACAGACGATGATGCGCGCCTCGGCATCGCCTTCCAAGGCCCAGGTGACCAGGCAGATACCCTCCTGTATTTTGGTGCTAGACATATCTGTTTGAAGATGTCGTGTTCGGGATGTCTGTCGCAGCTTTGTCAAGCCACTCGGTTATGCATGCTGCCTTGACACAGGCTGTTGCATGGCAGCAGTCTGATGTAATGCGTGGATAACTGTTGTGACAGTTAAACACCTTGCATGCAGCACATCAATCAACACGTTACGTTGAGGTCTTGATAGTGGGCGCTCAAATGCTGAGAAGTGGTTTAATTTGGAGTGGGAAATGTGAGCCTGCATGTGCTCTGTATGAGAGCAGGTGAACTGCTGCTGGATGTGGTCTCTCTGTTTCCTTTGGAGAACATCCGCAAAGAGGAGCTCAACCCATGGCCCTTCCGAAGCGACCTGCTGGAGGCTGTAAAAGCCCTCAAACCCAGGCAGGCCCCAGTCCCTCCGGTGTATATTTAAACATTTGAAATTTCCCAAGCCCAACTCCTCCCTACTGGTGTACGCACCTTCAGCTTGAACGATCCTCTTGCTTGCCTCCCATGGTTGAACTGCTCGGGGTTCTTGTGCTGGGGAGGGTGAGCATCTGATGCATGCCTTGAATGGCTCCTGGTCAAGGGTCTGACCATGGACACTGCTCGAGCCTAATGTTGAGCCACCAATCTCAAGACGCTGTTTCTTTCAACAAGCAATCAAACTTTGTGGCTGCGTCAGGTTTTTGCGTGTGCCTGGCGGCTGCTATGTGGAGGGAGGGGATTGGCTCAAGGACCGTTTCCAGTGGAAGAACGCTCTGGGCAGCACCCGCAACCGGCCCGGGCACCTCAACGCGATTTGGGGCTACTGGAGCACTGACGGTGCTGTGTTCAAATTCAAACACCCATTCGAAATGACCTTTACCAAGCTAGCTGATGATTGGTACAATTGCTGATGCCATGCATGTCTTGTCGCGCGCATGCCTCATGCCTGCTTGCATGCATGCATGCGTAACAACTCGAGCATGGGGAAGGGCACTGTTTGTAAAAGCTTCATTTGAAATGCTGCGATGATGATCTACAACTTTGGAAGGATGGATCTGGCTGAGATCTGGCTTTTGTGCAGGTCTGGGCTTGTATGAGTACATGCTGCTGGCTGAGGAGTTGGGGGCAGAGCCTGTTTGGGTAGTGAATAATGGGATCAGTCACCGGGAGGACATCCCCACAGCTCAGATCGGCCCCTGGATCGAGGTACAGTGCTGCTGTCACCTCAGAGAAGTGATCATAGCCTGACATTGGTCCGCATCCCGAAATGGAGCTCTTTCCCACAGTGGTGTTCTGCACGATGTACTTGAAGAATGTCTCATGGCACAATATTCTTGAACAAATCCCTCTCTTCAAAGCTCTGTGAGAAATTATTGCATTGCTGCGGGCAGCTTGATAAAAGCATCTCATCCTCCGAATTGGATGGGAGATCCTTGAACATCCTCCCTGTAAGAAATGGGAGCGGAATGTGATTTCTTGCAATATGTGGTGTGAGCAGGATGCGCTGGATGCGATTAACTTCATCACCGGCCCGGCGGACAGCAGGTGGGGCGCAGTGAGGGCCCGCATGGGACGAGAGCATCCCTGGAACCTCACCTACCTTGCCATTGGGAACGAGGCAAGGCTTACTCTACTCTGCCTAACACAAGCACATGCAAGATCCTCCTCAACACTTTCTCTGTGCCTCTTTGCCTGGAGTTGAACTTCAGGCCTACTGCAGCAACCATCACTGTCCTCACATTTTGGCAACCTGATGTGAGGTACTTGCATGTCAGGCCAAGGCTTGAAAAGAGAGTCATGAGATGCTGACGCATGAGAGCCTCTTGTGCTGACCAGGACTGTGGACACCCGTCCTACATAGGCAACTACATTTCCTTCTACTTTGCCATCAAGGCCCGCCACCCCCACATGCAGCTCATCGCCAACTGCCCCTTGGGCGATGCTGCGCCCACAGACTTCTTTGACTGGCACATCTACACCAGCACAGAGTGCGCATCCCTCTGTATCCTTCATGCACAACATTGCATATCGATGCACATATGTCAAACCACCCTGGCAGCCCCACATCAATCATTATGCTTTGGTGTGGGGGTGGAGTTGCTCCAAATTGGCCAATTCTGGTTGCAGCGCCTGTACCAGCAATTGTTCATCCTAGAGCAGCAGAATCTCTAGTAAACTTCCAACAGAGCTGTACACTGAGGTTGAATGAAATGGGAGAGTACAGCTGGTGATGAGGGCGTGCTTGCAAGCAAATTGTGTTACCAATTGGTAGCACAAGGGGCGATTATCCCCTTTTGCATGGCATTCTTATCAGGAATTGGGATGCTGCAACAGGCATCACGGTGCATATTGCAGGAGTAGACAGAGTCAGGAAGTCCATCTGGTTGTCCAACAAACCATTTGGTGTGCAGGGACATGTTTGCGCAGCGGCATGCGTTCGATGGCATGGTGGCAGGGAGGGACCCCTATGTCTTTGCCAGCGAGTACGCGGTCCTTCAAGACGGCGGCTGGGGCAACCTACAGGTCTGCCCATCCAGCACGTTTTCTTGCAATCCTGCCATGCATAATTCCCTGTGAAGGCCCGTGTGCCACGGGGCTGATCTGTCCTCTACTGTGGTTTGAAAAAACCCATACTTGTTTGGCTTGGAAGTGATAGGAGCAGAGCCCCAAACTGGCGTTGAAAGTACAATGCCTTTTCTGCTGTGTGCCCAGTGGAGTTGTCTTCTCGACACCGATGTCAGCACTGTCCCTTCCCTCTGTTTCTTAAATGTTGGGGGCGCCTTGGCGGATGCAAAAAACCAAGCACTGAGCAGAGAGTGATGTTCTATTTTGGCGCAGGCGGCTGTGGCAGAAGCGGCGTTCATGACGGGCCTGGAGGCGAATTCCAAGGTGGTGCGCATGGCGTCGTACGCGCCGCTCTTCGTCAACACCAATGCGCGCGTGTGGAGCCCCGACCTCATCGTCTTTGACAGCCACAGGCAAGCCGCCTTTTCAATTTCTCTCTGTCATGGATGGGCCTTCTGTGCTAAATCTTCCCGGTCTCAACAAATCCCGTGCGGCAGTTGATAGCTTGGAATGCTTGTCTTGTGAATGTCACAGGATATTATTGTGGTCAACAGCCAGAGGCGAGCCGCCTGTTCTTGCACTCTCTGTCATGGATTGGAATCCTTGCATGTAGTCAACAAACGGCGCTTGTAGCTTGGCTTTTTTGTCTTCTGGATTTTAACAAGCACAGCCACAGGCAATCCACCTGTCATAGAGCAATCAACGCCATTTTCTGCGCCCCTCTTTGACGGCCAGCCGCCTATTATAGATAGGACGTCCTGCACGCTGTGACTCTGACTTTCTCAATGCCATTGTAATACTGTAGCGTATCAAGTTGATTGTTGCTGTCGTATACAAAAGGGGGCAATAGGACAAAAAGGTGGTGGGGGACATCCGTGAATTGAACACTGGACCTCTCGCACCCTAAGCGAGAATCATACCACTAGGCCAATGTCCCTCAGCTGGCGGTGACGTGGCTGCAGGGCAAAATATGACAACCCCTATAGGTTTCCACATCCTCAGTGCCCAATTGCCTTTTAGCATGTCTATTTTCATTGTTAGAATGACCATTATTTCAGAGCCCTGATATGTGTAGGTGGTATGGAACGCCGTCGTACATTGTGCAGCAGCTGTTTTCGCAGCACCTGGGCGTGATCTACATGGCCACGACTGTGCAGCCCATCCACATGGCCAGCGGCAGCACTGTGCCAGGCAACATCAGCGTGGCGGCCTCTGTGACCTGCCAGGACCAGGAGTGCACCGTGCTGGCCTTGAAGGTGTGTTTTTAGCGGCTCATGCCTTATCTAGGTTCAAGCCACATTCTGTCTGACTGAGCATCGATGATTGAGAGGAATATAGATGCCATCGCAGCCAGCAGGCAAGAAGCCATTTCAGCCTCATGTGAAGCTTCATGGGGAGTCTCATCCAGAGGCCAATTGGGTGGCTGAGGATGTGCGCAGCTTTTCTATTCGTCTGGTAATATGGTGCATTGCAGAACCGCCGTATCTTGCCGCGACCGTGCAGGTGGTGAATGTGGGGCACAGCAGCCAGAGGGTGACTGTGACGGTGGATGGAGCCAGGTTTGGCGGCATCAGCGAGGCTGCACTGCGCACTGTGATCAGCGGGCCCCATGCAGAGGCTGAGAACAGTTTTGACGCGCCGCTGAATGTGCGTGCACCTTCCCCACTGCTTGACTGTGATGTTCTAGCTTGTCAGGCATATCGGCAGAATTCGAAAGTCATGCTACTTCCCTCTGTGCACGGACACCACCTCTCAGAGAGGAGAAGGAAGACAGAGCGCCTTACTTTCCCAGAGATACTGTTGATTGCGCTTGTGCAGACATTGCATCAAGTGGGTATAAATTATCAAGTTAAGTGGGAATTGTGGTGCACTAGTTGAGCATGCTTTTCAAGGGAGGGACTGCATGCAGGTGAAGCCAGCGGTGGATTGGGTGGAGCTAAATTTTGATGAGGGTGGTGCCACCTTCAGCCTTGAGCTGCCAGCCATTTCTGTATCCTGCTACGAGCTGACGGACATAGAACAGGCAGCCATCAGCCGCCTGTCTGTCAGCTGACATGAACGGAACGTCAAGCACAGTGTGAACACGTCTTTGGGGGCAATGCCAAGATCAACGCCTCAACCATCGAACGAATTATAAACATGCCTGAGGGAACTGTCTGGGAATACCTTGAATGGAGTATGTACCTACCTAGGTCTGTCAGACAGGCATGCCGATGCCTGATGGACGACACAGTGGTGTTGCAGGGTTCTATACATGTGGATGCTGTTCAACAATTGAGCTGAGTGCCATGCTGAATATTGATTGTAAGCCTTGCGATGAAGTTTTGCATGCTGGCAGCATTGATCATCAAGCCTCCACCTTGGCCCCTGATCATGACCTGGATGATCTGGCGCCAAAGGCATCCCTGTATTTTGTCAAACGCACCGTGAAACTTGCGGACGAAGAGATGGAAGTCCAAACAAAGGCTGCTGGCGTTCATCCGTGACTGAAAGAGACGAGACTTCAATGCCTCGGCATGGCTTTGAGGATTTCAGGTCCAGATCCCTCTGTAGAAACCCTACGCAGGGGTCGCTGCATTGACAGAGGATAAAGTCGAGATTTCAGACGAAGGCCTGTGCATTTCATCGCAAAGGGGCCCCGTAACGTCACAGCAGGCACCAAAGATGCAGGTCGCCGCAACCTCCAGCGCCATCAGGGTGCCCTGCGCATCGTCCCGCGTGTCCAGCAGCCGCTCCAGCCTGGGCAACATTGCCGGTCTCACCCCCGTTTTCCACGCCAGGCAGAACAGGGCAGCAGTCGTTGTACGTGCCGCAGACAAGCAGCAGGTCGGTCCTCATTGGAAGCTATCTGAACGGCAGCATATGACGTATCATGGGCGCTGAGAAGACTCCCTCAGATGAGCATGTCACTACAGTTGAACGTCTGGTTTTATGCTCCAGTGGCACTGCTTACAGATTGAAGACGATCAAAGGATTGCAAACACCTTGCTCGCCGTATATTGGGGCAGCTGTAAGCAATTTATTGGGCTTTGGTTTGCAGGGAACAGATGATCCCTTTAAGGACCCTTTCTTTTTCAGCGCGATGGGTACTGCATTAATTTTGGGTGGACACATCCCTCCTGCCAATAAAGAGGGGAAACAAGCAGAGGCATTGTCAAAGCACAGGAAATCTGTGTTGTGGTGGAAGCCATCCTGAGGATCATGTCTGATGGTGGTGCAGGTCATCCAGCCCATCAATGGCGACCCATTCATTGGCATGCTGGAGGTGCGTGACGCCCACCTGCTTCCAATGCAGCTAATGCTGGATCAGCACCCCAATTTGGCGTAGACCATGCAGTCACCTGTACTCTGCGCCCTACATCGACCTCCCCAGCTCCAAGAAATTAGTTTCTGCACCATGCGGCGATCTGCCATCACAACAGGCTTGACGCACAAAGGAATTATGCGAACAACCTGCAAGTTGATGAGTTTTGGGCTCTGTTTTGTGCGCAGACCCCAGTGACCTCATCCCCTCTGGTGGCCGGGTTCCTGTCCAACCTGCCAGCATACAGGATCGGCGTGTCCCCGCTGCTGCGCGGCGTTGAGATCGGCCTCGTGCACGGCCTCCTAGTCACCGGTGAGTCACTCACTGTTTGCTCACCTGAAACAACTGAAGTGTTGTTCGGTGACAATTAGGGTGAAAAGATTATCAAGCACTCTGCTCAAACTGGATTGAGCAGACCCTGGTTCTGTTCCTGTCAGAGCTGTCCACACCCAATGCTACACTATCATTGCTGGCACAAAACTTAAAGTTGTTGCATATTTCACGTTGCTGCGCCTCCTCCTGGCACGGCATGACTCTTTCTACCTTGCGCGCAGGCCCCTTCATCAAGCTGGGACCCCTGAGGAACATCCCCGGAGTGGCGGAGCGCGCCGGCTGCCTGTCAGGTGCTGGCCTGGTGGTTATCCTGACCGTGGCTCTGACCATCTACGGCGCGTCCGCGTTCCAGAACGACGCCGGCGCCATCGGCGTGAAGACCCTGTCCGGCCGCGAGCTCCAGCGCGACCCCCTGCAGGTTTGCGCGCCTCCCCTGATACCCTGGTTCTTCTTCACCATGTGTATGCGACGTCTCGATTTGCGTTCTAATGGTTTGTGGCATCCGTGCGCCCTCACAGGAGCTGCAGCTAAGGTGCTTAAGAGATCATGTCGCCCAAGGAGGGCTTGCTTGTTGAGGGAAGGAAGGACTAGTGTACAACAGGAAGCTTGTGCAAGTTGTACAACTTGGGTCGTCTGTGTTATTATGCCAGTGATAACACCTCCCCTGCCAAAGGTGGAAGTAGTTTCTTGACTGTGTTGTTTGACAAGGCAGGACCAATCCTTCAGAAGTTCCCTGGAATGAGGGACGGGTTTCTGCCTCGGTATACTTCCAGGGCTGTTGCATCCTGACATTTGGCTGATCTGCATGCTTGTCTGGTGCGCGCAGACCGCTGACGGATGGCAGAAGTTCTCCGCTGGCTGGTTTGTCGGCGGTCTCTCTGGCGTTGCATGGGCCTGGATCCTCACACAGACCCTCCCCTACTACTCATAGAGTGTCGGCCATCCCTGGCGGCATTCCTTGAAAGGTGTTGGTCGGTTGACGCGTACAGAGGGGTTTTTGACCCATGGAGCAATTGTTGCACGGGCCCCCAAGCCGTGATTGGAGCGGAGGAGAACAAATTGGAGTGTTGCAAGGCTTGATTGCGCAGTTTTATGTGGTACATAGAGAGCAGGCGAGAAGAATATTGAAGGTCTGAATTGCTTGATGCAATGTAAAATCATGTAGCATGCTTCGGAAAAGATTTTCGACATCAATCATACGATATCTCCTGCTAGAGCTTGTTTCTTGCCAATGCCTGACGGGTGATTTCTTCACTTTGCATAACACTGTCAGGGCATCAAGCAACAACGGTGCCCAGCAGCTGTGTTGAGGACCGCTCTTATCAAAGTAAGTTACACATCATCCACCATTTGTTTTGTGAAATGTTAATAAACACCGCAACGCTGCATGCAGAACCCACCGTCGGCGCTGCACAATCAACCACTGTACAGGCACTGGCCAGGAGAAAATAATAATAATGTTCTCAGCGCCTCAAACACTGAAAGCGGCCCCGACCTCAGCTTCTCCCTGATAGCTGCCTGGCCTGCAACGCTGCCAGCGCCCTGGACCGCAGGTCTGCCAACTCATCCTCACCCCGGGGGGCCGCAGGCCTGTCTGCGCCGTCCTTCTTGCTGCTCTCATCCGTGCGCCTTATGCTCTTGTCACGCTGCTGCTGCAATTCCCTGCCAGAAGGGTCATATGCTCCCTCAAGCTTCTGCCGAGATGGCACCTGATCCCTGGCTGCAGAAGACCCATGCTCTGCTGTACTCCTACTTCTGTTATGCCTGTCACTCTCAAGTCTCCCTCTGCTTCCCTCCGGCCTGTGAGCTTCCCCATTCCTTCTGCGCTCCCTCTCCGGCGACCTGTGTCGTCTCTCTCGGCTGTACCCTCTCTCACGATGCCATCTGTCAGACTTCCGGCCGCCGACCGCCGCGTCAGAGCCGGCCTCCTCCGGCGGGCGGCTGCTGAAGCGCCGCCGCTTCCTGCTCAGCTCGGGGCTCCCACCACGCTTCCCCCGGTGGCCACTGCTCGGCTGTGGGTCCTCCACCACTGGGCGGGGGGCCCCAGCCACGGCGCTGCCGGCTCGGCTGCGCGGCAGCGGCTCGAGAAGAGCGGCTGTGGATGAGGACTCGGTGGAAGGCACCGGTGTGGGGGAAGATGCCGCTGTTTGCCGGGGATCTTTGTACCTGACAAGCCGGTCGTAGGTCTGCATGGAAAGAGGCACGGCTGCAAAGCACCTGCGCGGCGACGTAACACCTTTGAGCACACCTAATACTCTCAAGCCTCTTGGCTGATTCCCTTCACACTTTTGTTTCTGAGGGACAACAGCTTGGCCTCTTGAAAGGTGCAAGTGAAGGCAGGCACTGAAATGCCAATTAGGAGTCTCATAAGTGGCAAAGGCACAAGGTCACAGAAGTCTAGGAAATAGAAGAAGCGCTGGTGCGCACCGCAGCTCGTGCCAGAAGTGCTCGGCATGCTCCTGCAGAAAGGGCCGCAACGCCACCACCGCGTCTGTCTGCTCGCCACCCCTCCCACTGCCCCCAGCACCCTGCACATAACATACCGCTCCCATGATTATCTTTTCAAAAGCACCCATATGCTGTCCAAAAGTGGTGAATTTGAGCGCCCTGAATCTGAGCTATCTTTACCCCGTCATCTCTAAGTTCTCAGGGGAATGGGGTATGTGTGCCTGTAAAGAGGCAGCACGAAACCACTGACCTTTGGTTGTCTGGCCGGCGGCTCAGTGCCATCACCGGAGCGGGCGAACCCGATCCCCCGCACGAGGCCCATGACATAAGCGCGCACGATGGCGACGTCATCGGTCTGCAGGAGGGAACGCAGCTCACGATCGACCCACGCGCTCAGCCGTGCCGCGCGCCGATCCTCCGACATTCCCGGCTGGCCGGCAACTGCCGCCTCCTCTGCAGTTCAGTTAGCTCCAACAATTAGTAACGGCTTATTCACCAACCCTGAAACCACCTCCTCTTGGCCGCCTCAGGAAATTTACAACGTGCATACTGACGCTATCCTTGCTGCATATTGGGAAAGCAGGAAACACCATTCTCAAGACCTCGACTCACACACATGCCCGGCCGCCTCCTCTGCTGGTTACCAGCATGTTACTGAAGGCCTGATCATCAAATGCAACATACTCGCACCAAGCTGCATTATGCCAAGCTAATTTGCTATATGTACTTCTGCTATTTGACCATTGCTGCCCTCACAAGCCATTTACAAGGACACAAATTGCTGTGAGCATGACTGATGTTTCTTTGAGTACTGATTCACCAAAGAACACGCTGCGATGGACTGTGACGGGGCATGACTCACCCATGGGCACTGCGCGCATTCCCTGCACATAGACGTGCCGCCGCCACGCTTCGACTGCATCTTGCTGTGAAGACGCGCCATCGACCGCCCTGGATCCCCCTCTGCCGGCGAGGGGCCCGCCCAGTACCTGGGACTGCGCCTGAGCCTGCAGCAGATCAGCATGCATTAGTAAGCGGCACCTCCTAGTAAGAGTGGTGTGCAAATGATTACAACACCAATGTCTTCAGAATAATTGCCTTGCAGACAAACGAAGCCGATCACTGTGCACAGAGCGTGCAGGAAAGGAAGGGCAAACCTGCACTCTGTAAAAGTAAGGGCGCGGCTCCTTCAAGGGTGCATGTCGCGAGCTCGTGCTGGCATCCATGCTGCGCGCAGCCCTGACCGGCGGCCAAATGCCTGGTACAAACTCCTCGATCTGCACCCACCATCGAGGTGTGGTCAGCCCAACCAAGGTCCCAGAGCACACCTGGCCCTCATGGACCATGCACACCAAAAAATGCAGAAAACCACTGTACACCTTGCGGCAATGCATTGCTGTTGCAGTTCACAATCTCTGGAAGCCCCTGAATGCGGTGGAGCGCTGGACAGAATGTTGCAACGATGCAGCGTTTTGGCAGGACGCCAAACCTGCTCTCGGCCCCGGCGGAAAACCGATGTGCGGTCGCCGGGCCGGCCAGGCAGCAGCGGCTGCCCGCCGGATAGCTGCCCGCTGCCCGCATCGCGCCGCACGCCCCCGGACGGTCGCGCGTCAATAAGCGCAACTCCCCGCTGCCGCTGCTGCACCGGGCTGGGCGGCGTTTTGGCGCGCGGCGGCGTCGCCGGCAGTATCCGCTCCTGATAGTCCGTCTCCGACAGTATATTGTACATGTAGCCTTGTATGCGGCTCTGCGCAGGCCCAGCATGCAACCTTTAGGATCAAACCCCATACTCTTCCCTGAGCGGCTCATTACTACGCCCTGGTGCCAGCCAAACCATCCCTGGCAACCAGCTATGAATTTCTGTGCATACCCGAGTGCATAGCCGAGCCAAGAATGACATTGAACAGCCGTCCCTGCAAGCTCTGCTTGCCGAAATTGTGCCATCAGGGCATGCAGGCACGTTTGGGAAGGAGCTTACGAGTAGAACACACCTTGCAGAGAGGGCAGGACTTCTTGAGAGAGGACCAGCGCGAGATGCAGGCGAGGCAGAAGACATGCATGCAGGAGATGACCACCGCTTTGTCCCGGAGGTCGAATATCTCCCCCAAGCCTGTGGGCAGACAAGACCAACATGAGGCTGTCGCCTGCATTCATGCCTTGCTTTGCCCCTAGCACTCCTGAATCACCTGAGTGAAACTGTGGGATGTGGCATTGGAGCACACAGCAACAATGCAGCAAGCTGTGCTGCTGTGCTGTATGCACTGCTGTCCAGGAGAATCTGCTGCATTTGTGCCAGGGGCTTCTCTGGGTCACTACATATTTCTCAAGGAGGAGCGCTGTGCGATTGAGTCACTCGCAGAGATGATGTCAAACTGCTGCATATCTGAGAAGGAGGCTGCGGCCAGGCTCACATATGGGGCAGACAGGGAGGCCGCCTTGGCTGTCCTCATCACTGATCAGGTCCACCTCCGACAGGGGCTCCTGGGGAAGGTCCAAGGGCTGCTGTGCCAGGTCGAAGAAGGTATAACTCGCTCGTTCAGAAGGCCCTGCAGCCATGGTGTCCCCAGATGCTGCTGCATCAGAGCTGCTGCAGCCCTGCTGCTCCCTGTGTGCTAGCCCTGAAATACAGGACACAGGACTTGTGCTTCAAGCTGGACAGTGATCATGACTATCTTGTGACAAAGTAATGCACTTCCCAGTTGATGTACCTTTTTATTGATGCAAGGACCATCGCTCTTCCTGTTGCAAAATTAAGGAAGCACTTATGATGACTCGGCCTGACAGGGACTAGGAACGGGAAGCGTACCTGTTCCTTGCATAAGAGATGACTCTGCATCGATCCTGAGGGCATTCGTTTTGCTACGGGATTCACTCCTGCCCTTCGTGGCCGTTGCTGGGCTTTCTCTCTTGAGCTCTGCAGGGATGTTGGCCCACACCTATGTAACTTAAAGGTGTCATTCATAGACATATAGGATAAGAAGAGCGAATTATTTCCATTTGAAACATTCAGGAGTGTTGCCAGAAAATTTTTGAATACCACTTAGTGTCAGCCACGACACAATAATACTTTCGGAGATTATAGCGCATCCTCACCTGCGCGTTGGGAAGCCACACTTGCCTTGAGCTGCGCTGCGATGCTGCCAACGATTGTCGATCCAAACTCATTCCACCAATTCTAATTGTCTCTTCGTTCAAGTGCAGGCTGCACTGTGCAGCACCTACTTGGCTCTGTATTATGTAAAAGTGCCAAGTGGCACCAGAAAAGAAAGTTGCCTCCCAAAGCATGGATCGAACCAGAGACCAGTCCGCCCCATGGCATCAAAACATAGAATACCTTCACGCTTCTTCACCCATCCTTGGATCTCAGAGCATCAGCAGGAAGAGAAGGGTTGAGTGGAGCAGCAAATGCAAGAAAAAAATTGCAAAACACATCGTCACGCAGGATTCTCAGGTGGTCACCCAACCCAATACAAGTTGCGCTCAAGACTGCTTTGCTTCGGGGAGCGGACGAGAACCGGCACTTTCAGTCTGATATGAACGATGCATGTCGTGGTATCATTTTTGTTTGTTATAAACACTTCAACCAACCCCATCACTTCATCGTCTCTGATTTGAACCTTCCTCCCAGCATCAGCGCTGGACTTTCTGCGCACCATTGAGAAGTGTAGGTCAACTGCAAGCATGGCAAGCGGTGATCGCCGCGATGTGGTGGCGGTTGTGAGCGACTACTTCCTGTCCTTCGAGCAGAAGCTGCTGTCGGTCACCTACGCTTTAATTGGAGCGTCAGCCGGCTTTATCAGCGGATCTATCAAGGCCAGCCACCAGCTGCAGCAAAACTTCACCAGCGCAGATGGTTTGAGGGAGCTGTGGTTGGGCAGCAAGCATGCGGGCGAGGAGAAAGACACGCGCTCTTTCTCAGACCTGCTTACATCCTGGGTGCCTTGGCACCAGGGAGGCCCAACCCCCGTCAACGGACGTGAGTTCCTCGATCTTAAGCCCCATCCTGGAGTCGGTGGACAGTATGTGTGTTAGGCACGGTGTTTATCCTATCTTTGAAGCTATTAAGTGCTTATCGGACTTAGTGATGACAACTGAAAGAATTATTCTTGCGAGATGCTTCGTTAATCCAGTATTTCCTAGCATTCAAAATGTGTTGCGGTGAGACATGAGCAGCAAAGCTCCTTGATCAAGTGGGGGCGTCGGAAGAACCCTAAAAATGGCAGCTTCACTGTCACTGTCAAACATCGCTGCACCCGAGCTGTTTTTGCTGCTGAGATGCTGTTGTGCTGTTACTTGCAGTTCCTGCACTGGATGCGAGCTCTCCAGCACCCCATGCACACACCAACGGGGTGGCCAGTGACACGGTGATGTTCACCACTTGCTCGGTTTCTAACTGTTGCCAGCCATTCGTCAAAACAGCATGCACTTGAGAAAGGTTAAATATCACTCCTTTGCCATTGTTAGCGCTCAGTCAGTTCCATCGATTAATCATTGCCCATTTCCAACAGTGTTGCTGCTGGCAACAGTAGGTGTACAGCAGGAATTGACAAATTGTCTCATGGCACATGCAGGACTCTGAGCATGTGACCAGCACGGCAGCTCCTATCAAGCCCATCAAGGTGTGACTCTCCTCACAAAACTGGTTGGTTTTGCTGGTCTAGTCTCCTTACTCTGCCTACCACCCCAGAACGGCCCAGTCCAAAGCCCACTCATCACACCCTTGGTCCAGTCCAAATAGCCGTCCCGGGTTTGCAAGAGCATTGTAAATTTCCAAACATCCGATTTCGGACAGAATCAGCCCACCAGTCTGGTAAACAGTGTAGCATGGTGCGGCGCAGACAGAGGATGACTTCTGGTCTATGGGCACCTTTGTGACGCAGCTGAAAGACACTGCAGCGCACTGATTCCAGCCCTCGCAGGGGCCTTTGCTGTCTAAAAGTGCGCAGCCTTAGCTTTCCCCAGTGTCTCCCCTCAATGACCGCACTCGGTCCTCTCAAGCGTGTGGCAGTCCAGCAGTGGCAGCTTTGCTGCATCCTGCATCCCACGTGGTCCTGATTATGTCGTTACATGCATTTTGCTGCCCCAGTATCAACCTGCCGTACATAGGCTGCTTGCACTGCCAAGTCTGAGTACTTGCCCTGGCTGTCAACCTTGAGCTGTGCCAATACATGTTGTAGTCCTGTAGGCTGCAGCCTGACCTCTGCCCTGCTGTGGCGCAGGATGCATCTGACGAGCTCACCGACACCTTTGCCGAGCCGGCCGCAGCTGCGAAGAAGCCGCGCAAGAAGCTGTCCGAGATCTTTGCTATCAAGCGCTCCACCACCAGCGAGGAGACAGAGGCCATCCCAGTGCACCAGGTGGTCTCCCCGATGGACTCCTTCGCCACGACTGCATCAGTCACCTACACCGATGACTCAGCGTTAGTCAGCGGGCCCCCCACCCGCACCGTCAGCTGGGACCGGGACGGCATGTGCTCCGAGACCGAGGCCAGCGGGGAAGGGGAGGAGGCAGAGGGCAAGCACAAGAAGAAGCGCAAGATCCTCAAGAAGCTGGGCAAGAAGGTGAAGAAAGCCTTCGAGCCCCTCACCAGCCACAGCAGCTCCTCCTCCCCCAAGAAGGCCTGAGCGGCCAGCAGCGATCAGGATGCAGCCAAGTGCAGCCTGTTCTACTGCTCTAATGGTGGCTGGTCATTTACAAAGGCATGCATGATAAGTCATCAAGGATCTCCCAGGGCTTGCATGGCTTTGTACCAGGAAGCTTGAGGTTGTGGGCTGGGGATTTGATTCGCAGATGTTAAGGTGGTGTGTACGGCTAGGGGAGGTGGCGTGTTCTTGGAGCTCACAGGTGCTAGTTTTAGGATGGTAGGAGTCCCGATGTGGGCCTGATTTGTACTAGAGCCTATTCGTTGTCTCATTTATGAGGTGCTGTACCAGGTGGTCTATTCCTTCCTGGCTCAATTGCTAATGTCACGTCGCTGCAATGCATGCAATAAGGTTTACCAGGTTCCTGTGTGTGGTTGTCGATGCATGGCAAGCTTGTCTGCTTGTGCATTGACAAAACATGGCCAAGGGGCAATCAGCTGCTGTGACTTCTTTTCCTCTGTACATTTTGTCCCGGGTGTTGTGCTCTTCCATGCTGTGGTGGTGTGTAGGCTTGTGCATTTAATTAGGACTTGTATGTGTCTTAGTCAGTCATGATGCCGTGTCCCATTGCTTTGTGTTAGGATCATTCCTGCATGTGCGCCATGCCATAGTGCCATTTGAAGCGTTCCTCACGTGAGGCACAGCCAGAGTTATTGAGGCAGGCTGCTCACTATTGCAGTGGTGTACATTCATTTAAATCTGCTTTGCAATAATGCTTGATCCAGAGAAGCACTATTGGTTGCAAACAGGGGCTCAATATTTGGGAAACCTCTACCACGTGATCTGAGCTCTCGAGAAAATTCCAGTCGATTGCAGCGCCAGTACCTCAATTGATGTGAATCTTCTTGCACATGTTAACTACTGCCAACACTAGCATTTGATCCTTGCGATGGGCACTAGGCCCATTACTGTGTCCTTCGTATGTAATCAAATTCCTGAACAATCTCTTGCTGCACAAGCAGTACCGTGGCCACTGATCTCCCAAAATCTCTCTTATCTCAATTGATCTGGCATTCCTTTGATCCAACAACATACAGCTGCCTGCACTGTACTTGTATATTCAGTGCTTACTCAATCTCATCCAGGACTCTCGCATGATATCTCAAATCTTCTGCCGCATCTCTCACCGCAATTTTCAGTCCATTGCCTTTTGTGCAATTGAATATGGCAGGTTTTTATTCGAATTCAAACACTGGCGCCCGTTACCACGCCATTCATCAAGCGACGCGGCAGCTGGTTCTCCTGAGAACTTTGCCTTTGTCCGCAAATCATACGATTTTGAAAGACAGCCACCTCCTCAGAAGCGCAGCGGCTGCTCTGGGGAGGCGGTCCAATTGTACACGCGGGGGGTCACGGGAGCAGGCCCCTCTGCGGCAGCGGGGGGCACCAGCGGCAGCCGCAGCTCGCTGCTGTCAAAGAGCTGCATTTCGTCCAGCGACGGCGGCTCCTCAACCAGGGGCGTTGCCTCGTCACCATCCTCCTGCACACCCAGCATCACAACTTAAGATATTTGTCTCAACTTCAGACGTCTAGAAGGGACACAAAAGCTGCAGAAAGCCCAACGTATGGGTTCTTAATGGCCACTTGGCGAAGAGATTTGTCGAAATGGTAACTATGCGACTTGTTTTAGGTGAAACCGAGAGAGAATACACAAATGTAAGACAAAGCAGGCGCCTGAAAGAAGACCAATGAACGTGAAAGTGACGCAGAAAGAAGTTTGCAGGGCAGCCCTTTGTCTCTGCCCCAGCGCCACAATCGTCTTCAATTTGTGCATCCTATCTGCTTAAGGGGACACCCAGACAACCTGGAGGCAACAAGCTATATGCACTGGAGTTGCAGTAGCCTGTCTCCAGTAAGTCCTAATCAATGGGACACTGACTGGATGGCTAGATGAGTCACCTGCAGCCGCATGTACGATGGCGGCGGCCGCTTGGCAATGGAGCGTGCACTCTCCACCTTGGAGAACCACTCCTTGATCTGCGCAAAGTTCACACCGTCACTCTCTGCTCAGATTCCTGCCTAAGGGTTATGCGCCAGCCTACCCAAATTGCCCGTTTCCGGCTTTTTGGGACAAAGCAAATGCACTGATGCATGCCAAATCGCCACGGAGGATTGACATAACCCCCGCAAATTGCCAATCATTCGATGATGAACCGTTTTTAGCACCAGAGCATACGCTGACGTCACAAAACTTATGCCTTGGCCACACACTGCAAAGCTGTCGGAGCAGCATCGAATGCCTTGCATGGCAAAAGAGCCCTACCGTGTTGATGACGGAATTGAAGGGCGAGTCCGGTGTGTCGGAGCCCAGGCCCGCCCCAAATCCGGCCGGCAGCACAATTTCATTAAAGCCCTGCATGCGGTAGCTCCGCAGTTCCGCCGCCCTCTGCACCGCCCCCTGCTCCTCCTCCATGGCCGCCCACGACTGTTTTGGCCAGCGCCAACACCTCTTTAATATTCAAGTCAATACTGTGACAGGCAGTCCAGAAACACGCCTCATCTGGGATAATATCTGGGCAGAGGCAGCCTAGCACCACACTAGGAAAAGATATCGCACGCCTTCAAGATGGGGCAAACTTGACCTATGAACACTCTGATACAATCCAGGGGAAACACAGTGCGGTACTGAAACCGGAAGTCAGGCTGGCATCCAGGGAAGCAGATTCCCCTCAGTCTCCAAGCATGCAAAGTCAACAGCAGTCGCAATTTCATGGGCAGCTACGGCAGAATGAAAAGAGAAAGAAAGGGGCAACAGCAGCGCTGCGTGAGGGGTGACTTACCAGCCAGGAGGCCTCGCTGGCGGGGTCGGCCTTGACGGCGCACTTGAACAGCTGGCGCGCCAGGTCAACGTTGCCCTGCTGCGACTCCAACACCGCCCACGCCTGATCACATGACATGCCAAGCTCTCAGCATGCGCCCTTTCCACTGCAGGACATAGACATGCTATATCACATCCCAGCCAAGCTGTGGCCGCTCTCCATGGGGCTTCCCACTTCTGCACTGACCAGGGCCTACCTGCTTGGTTGACATCTCTGCTGTGACCCATGAGGGTAGTTACCGAGAGTACTAATGACCAATCATCCCTTGGAAAGAGGTCTTGCAGAACTCATTTACACAGGTCCCCCAAGCCTCAATGCCACAACCCACAGAGCCCACATGCCTGCCCCAGAAAACACAATGCGAGTGCACAGCACCTGCCAGACGTAGGCGACTGCTTTGCCGCGCGGCTGCGCCCAGACGCCCTGCTGGAAGAGCTCGCGCGCGCGGCTGATGTTGCCCGCCTTGTGCTCCAGCACACCCCACGCCTGACAGGACACGGCAGCGCCAGTGATCAGATTCTTGCCACACAGACTGTTGTGTAAGGGAACACACCCAAAAGGTGTGCATGAAACGGCCGCCAGCGGTGCTTGCTGTGGTGGTGAGAAAGATGTTTGCAGTAGCTGGCCGCAAGCAGGGTCATTTCTGCACTGTCTCCAAAAATGCCAGATGCACGCATGCCAAGCATTTTGCTTCTACTGCATCCGGTTCAACAACCGTCTGCTACGGCAATTGTCGTTACTCCCCATAACTTGGTGCACTGAATCAATATCGTAGGAGCTCCAGGGTCCAGTGGGATACACATGCAAGACACAGAGTCAGCATGGAAGCTGTCCGCACCTGCCAGACGTGCAGGTGGTGCGGGTCTGCGCGCGAGCCTGCCTCAAACAGCTGCCGTGCCTCGTCCAGCTTGCCAGCATCCCTCTCCAATAGCGCCCAAGCCTGCAATAAGCACAGCACTGCTCAGCAAACACCTCCTTTTCAGCCTTACAGGGGGCTACTAGTTTCGACATTGTGTTAAGTATCCCCCTGAGCCTATCCGTTGGGGGTGATTCATGAACCTGTACTCCTCCAAACCCCTGCAGCAGCAGAAGACCTCTAGAGGGGCATTCTGCTGAATGAGATGCAGAGCAGGGATGCATAAAGGCAATCCTGGTCCGGCTACTTCACACTCTCGCATGCACTCAAGACATGGCTGCAGACAGCAGAAGCCACCCGAAGAAAGGACAAGTGTGCGTCTACATGCAGTAAGAAGTAAGAGGGAGCTGCCAGGCAAGGTACACTGCCACTGTTTCTGCCACTTGTATATACATGCAATTGTGTGCAGATCAGCAACCAGATACCCAGCCCTCTACCACATACCCAAGACCAGGCACCACTTTCCAGCACCGCTCTTCGAGGTGGCGTGATGACTCATTTGTACACACAGGTGGTATGATGACTCATTTCTTCATACCTGCAGCAGGGGTGCGTCCAGGGCGTTCAGCTGGTGGCCGCGCTTGAAAAGGCTGCGCGCATTCTCTACCTGCCCCTGGGACTTCTCCCAGAGGCCCCAGTCGAGGTGGATGAAGCGCGAACGCGCATTGGATTCCAGCCCCTTCCTGAACAGGTACCGCACTGCGCTGCTCTCGCCCTGCATGCCACATCAGCCACAAGATCTCAAAGCCTCATTCCCTCCGTCTGATCGCCTATTGCAATGGCCACAAGTCAATCACAATGAGTCAAGGAGAATGACAAGTGCCATTTCCTGAGAATGGAATCTTTTGCCAAGGAGCCTCGAGCTCTACAGCGCACCTCTTCCCCCCGTGTTCCAGCAGAGCAACATTTCTAAACAATGCTCGCGGGTTTATATGATCACCAGCAGGGACAGCCCACAAATCTATCCTGACTAAGGCCTGAAAATTCTGAAAGCACAGGTCCCATTGCTGAAGCTGAGGCTTCTTGACAGATTGGCTTAGCCTCAGCAAGAAACCATGCGTTCAGAGCTGCCAGTGGAGCCAGACTTCCATCATCCTAAACCACGCTTGCCACAGTAAGCTCTAAATTCTGGTATTCAAGAGTGACTGCCACTGGACAGCAACGACAAAAAGAATGCCACCAGCTCATACATTATGCAAATCAAATTCTACTCCCTCTGGCATATATGGCTATGAAAATCTACTTGATAAACTCCCAGAGAACGAGGGAGGCCATTTGTATGCCATCTGCTTTCCTTGCTTGCATGTATGCTTGACAACTTTCAGTGCTGCTGACGGTACATTCAATGCTAATCTACCCTTGCTGCATGTGATTTAGGCCATTGGAGTCCTTTGTACTCTGCTTGGAAGACAGATACTAATCAACAAAAGGCATCACCTTTTGGCTTTCCAGGAGGGCCCAGGCGTGCCAGAGAGCGTGGCTCTGCTTGCCCTTGATGCTGCGCGTTCCCTCCCTGAACCACCGCCGAGCCTCCTCCACATAACCCATCTCCCCCGCCAGCACCGCTATCGACTGGTACAGGTGCGGATTCGGCGCCCCCTCCGCTGCTCGAATCCCCTGCGCACGACTCAGCGCTCACATGACCTCCTGATATGAAAGAAGGGGCTTCCTTGTATCCCGCGGGCACTCCAAGTCTAGCGCGGTGCCCTCCGCATGACTCGGCACTCACATAACTTTCCAGAGTCCAAAGCAGAGGCTCTATTTCCCCCTGCAGCACCCGTTGTGTAGCAGGCCCCTCCACATGATTGACCGGTAGGAAGCTGCTGAGATCAACAGAGGCCCCTTTACTTTCGCGATGTCTCGTCTGTCTTGGAGATGAGGAGTAAACCGCATGGTTTTGGTTTGGCAGCACAGCAACGACATCAAAATAATGCCCTCAAGTAGCAGCCCTCTAACTTCATTTGCTGGACTGCCAAAACCACAAAAAGCAATTGCTCTTATTGATGTTGTCTGGACAAAGTAGGCCCTGCAGGAAGGACGGGAGGCTGACCTTCAGCCAGAGGTCCCTGGCCCTCACAAGGTTGCCCTGCCGCTTCTCCAGCAGCCCCCAGCCATGCCAGCTGGCAGCATGCTTCCTGTTTGCCACAATCGCCGCATCGTACAGCTGCAAAGAATTGCAAAATAACATTCAGCCCCTTCCACAAACAAAGCTCTGCTATGCACATCTCCACATTGCAAGTCATGACCAGTGGCATGGCATTCTCAGTGTTTGCAGAGGCGCAGTGACATCCCAGACAAGAGCAGCACTTCTCTGGCACTGATGGGGAGTTCCATGAGTATTTTCCCATGAAATTGCACATTCTCACAGAATTGCACCTCAAGATTGCGTCAGGGTAAATACTGAAATGTGTGCATCTAAACTGACCTTCCTGGCCTGAGAAGCTCTGCCGAGGCGCGACTCTAGCGTCGCCCATGCTTGCCAGATGTACTCATTCTGGCCCCCTGCAGCCACCAGACACTATCTTCAGGCCCCAAATACCACAGCCGTCGTTCCCCTGTTGTAAAATATCTATTTTCCATTCTATTCTGTGACAGAATAGAATCCCCAGATTGATCTAACCTCTACTACAATTATTACACAGCTACAATGTGCGCAAGGCTGCGCTTGCCCACCTGTCGCTGTGGACCCTTCCTCATAGATGCTCCGAGCCTCGTCATATCGCCGCTGCTGCATCAGCAGCTTGCCAAGTGACACATAGGGACGGCCATCTGTGGCGTCCAGAGCTAGACACCTGCAATGCGCCAGGCAGGTTGGTCTCAAGAGTTGTTCCTGACTTGAGGATTGAAGTGTGCCTGGGCTGCGCACAGCCGCTACGATAGGCTAACAACATGGCAATCGCACCTTGCACAGCAAGAGATGCGCAAGCCATGGAACGCAGGATAGTTTCACCAGGTGGAGGAGTAGGGAGCTAAAGAGCGGATTTTTCTTGCCGGCAAAGGGCGGTGAAGTAAACCAAGCACATATTGGAGAATCAAGGAGGAGCACGGATGCACGCGCACCTTCGCAGCATGGTCTCGGAAGCCTTTTGATATTTGAGCTTCTCAAGCAGAGTTGGCGCTCGGAAAGCGGCTTGTCTTGACATTTTCGCTCGATACTGCAGAGACCAACATAGGCATTCAGTATCACTGCAGGATGCATTGACTGTGCATGTGAGCATCGAGATTCAACACAGAAGTGTGGTGATCATGCGCACCAGGAGCAAATCTCTGTTGATTTTCAAAGGCTTTTCTCGGCTGGAAGTCTGTGCTGCTGGTCTCTCAACCAGCTCGTCGGTCTGCTCCACGTCCTCAAAGGACCAGCCTCCCCAAGGAGTTGTGCTGGTGGGGTCCAGCTGATCTGGACCTTCGTTCCAAGGTATCGCGATAGCCCGCACCTGGGATCCATCTCGAGGTGCGGCAGCAACACCCTTCCTATCCTTCAAGCTCACACATTGTCTCTGCGAGAGACGAGGTCGCCTCGAGCAGTCAAAGCTGTCCTCTCGACACTGTGCACTCCTGCCGCTTGTGCTAGCAACTTGCGCCAGTCGAGGATGCATATCGTTGCACGGGCCTCTCACAACATCTTCTCTTGTACCGTTCTGCCTGCAATTATCGTGCGTGTTGACTAAAAAAGAGTGAGCCAGGTGTTGTAATCAGAAACTGTGCAAGAACTGCCGTGCAGTCAACAATTACAGCCCATAAAAATCAGAACTAACCAATTCTGAGACTGCAGAAGCACAGGACGCTCCCCAATTGCAATGCAAGCGCACATGCAGCCCGGATCAGGCTCCTCGAGTAGTGCAGTGACACGACGACAAGATCTGCACCCAGCACGTGCGGTTATGACTCATCCACAGTCACATCTGGGCCCGAACCGACCCAAACGACTCATGCAGTTTCCCAGGTTCCGGTGAGGGAGCAGATGAGACCCTTGAGGCTGCATGAAGGGTCGTATAATCGTACAAGAGTGGTGACAAGCGCTCCTGTGATGAGAGGGGGAGCGGAATGAAGACAAGGCATCGCAAGTCTGGCGCGGCAGTTGACCTTACGGACATGGGCGCCGCCAAACACGATCTACCTGATCTCGAAACAACCTATACCTGCAGAATTTGCTTCGAAGAAAGCCGCGATGCCAGTCAGCTCATTTCCCCGTGCCTTTGCAAAGGTGAGAGCCGAGTGCTGAAAAGGCATCGGAAACTCGTTGGACTAGGGGTCTCGCCTGTACTGGCTTCTCATCAGGTAGGAATGGTGCAAGAGCGTGTAATGTGATACCGGTAGGGTGATGATCGCAAAGCTAACAGTGCTTTTGTAGCAATACTAGGGTTGTTCTGTGTTCCACCTCTCTTCCTTTCATCGATCTGAAGGGGAGGATATGTCGATGATTATAGTTGACACACAATCAGAACATGAAACATTCCCAGAGGAAAACATAGCTGCTTGCTCGATGAATGCACTTGCACTGTTCTTTTGTGCCTACCTGATTCCTTTCACCTGCTGGATTTGTAGCCGAAACTGGTGCACACAAGAGATACTCTCCGCGAGAGTGAACGGGGACATACCCTAATTTCCTGCATCTTTGCCAGGATGCGCAGAATCTAGAGTATCTTGCCCGCTGAGTCAGAGCACCAACGGGCACTCACACTGAAGCTCATTAACGGTGATGCAGGCACTCAAAAGTACGTGCACACCAAGTGCCTGAGGAGGTGGCAAGACTCAGTCCAGCGCTTGGTGCAGTGGAGGGACAAGATCGACGGTGATTCATAGCTCGCCCATTCATTCTCTTCCAGTGAACTCGCATGGGCAATGCCTGCAACCTGCAAACTAGGCCACCTCTTGACAAGCGTATGTAATTCTACTTCTAGATCAGTGCTGCAGCCCAATGTCACACATCGCTCGACAGCAAGGTTTTCCTGGATGCCTTCATCCATGCCTTCCAACTTGACCCTTGTAGTGATGTCAGTCAGAGCCCAGCTACAGTACAGCTGTTGTAAAGCCCTCCCTCTGGCAATCGTGCCCAGCTGGCGGGTGAGCATACCAGACCTGCGGCGCATATTCAAACCCAAATTCAAAATACGAATGTGGATGTGCGGGTAGACCGCGCGCACAAAGGCAGACTGCTGCACATATTTGAACCCGAATTCAAATTCATGCTGTGCATGTGCGCGCAGACCGCGCGTACCGCTGCAGCGTGTGCCGGGATCTGTACAGCATGGCGCCGCGGCCGCTGCGGGGACGATGGCGGCTGTGGGGCACTGCGCGCACGATTGTCGCCACCTCTGTCATCGCTCTGCTCGCCCTCGGCCTCTCCGGTAAACACCCCGACTTTCTTACTTATCTGTCAGGCTTCCATTGTGTTGTTTTGAAGGAGAGTGCTGGCACTCACTGAGTTCAGTGGTTTGAGGCACCTCTAGTACTGTATCACTTCTGTCCGGAGCGATGGGATCAAAAGGCGTTTTTAGTGCGGTTCTGAAGCTGCTGACCTTTGACTCCCCTACCTCGGCAGATACCCTGCAAATCACCTTTGCTGCACCCCGCACCCCTCTTGCACCAAATCACTTGCTGACCAAATATGCAAGACGTATGCCAACCTTCTGGACCTCACTTGGCTGAACGCTGCTATTGCGCGGGTCAACCTCCCTTGGAAGAATCTGGCTGCTGGCTTTCTGGGCTTTTGCAAGAGAAAGTTTATCGCAGGGCTCTGGGTGTGTAACAGGCAAGTCAATTTCATGCAGCCTGCCTCAAGGTGGACACAGTGGCACTGATGACCCCAGACGCAGATACTGTTCCAGTCAATGTTTGAAGCCTAATTTGCCATGTTTCTCAAATCGAGACTTGAGACTCAGTTTGAGACGCGGTGCAGGTGGCCCGCCGTGGCCGCATGTGGCGATCGTGCTTCTGCTGGTCCTGGGCACGCGAAGCCACAGCATCCTCTGCATTATAGCGCTCGTGCTAGCCTGCGTTCTGGCAACTCTGCACACGCGCGGCCTTCGGTGAGCTCCCCATCCTTGGAAGCCTTTCTCCACCCTTTACTCTTACCTCCGCAGGGACCTCAGATAATCGATGAGTAGGTACCAAAGATCTTGTGCTGGTCTGTATCCTGGCCTTTCTCCGCACACGCGGCCTCCAGTGAGCCTATTCTCTGAAGCCTTTCTCGTGCCTTGCCCTCCTTTCTGCAGCAGTCAAATAAATCTACAATGAGTGGGTCCTGAAGTTATTGTGCTGGCCTGTATCCCGGCCTCCCTTCACACAAATAGCCTGCGGTGATGAGCCCCCATGCTTAAATGTCTTCGTCACCCTGCCCCTTCTTTCTTCAGCAGTTCCAACATGAATGATTTGGGTCCTGTGGCTTTTGTCTCACACTGGCTTGTCGATGATAAACGATGACCTTGCATCGAGAAACGTCTGCAAGACGAGAGTCTCAGGACGTGCATCAACGCAGGGCAGAGATTCACATATGCCCAGGCCGCGCCGAGACCCTGCAGTATTTGATGTGTTGGACACCATGCACAAAATCACAGGGACCCTGGCGGGCTTCGGCATATGTGGACTTCTTTGGCACTGGGACTGTGGCCCATGGTAGTGCAACTTACCAATGGGTGCTGCTCAATCGCATGTTGAATTCTGCAGAGGTGCTGAGGTTGTGTTGTGGCTGTGGTAAAAAGGGTGGTGATGCGTGTGGATGCCACTGGGCGGCTGGGCTTGGCAGTCATCCGCCATGGCGCCCCCGTGGAGGGCGTCCGCTCAGGTGCGCCACATGTGCGCCAATTTTTGACTGCTCATTTCTGACTGTGCTTCTTTTGATTTTTGATAAGACTCCCTTTGCATGCATTTGGGCATGCTCCCAAATGTATTCTTCAGTGTATGCGCCACCGCGGGATCCTGACTTGACTGGACCCACTGCCGAGCGCCCTGCGTGTAAGGAAATGGACCAAGCCCCCTTTACTGTCCTGGTGTGCAATGGAGGCCATGTTGTTATTCTCAGCAGCAGAAAGAAGCAGCAGAATGTGTTGAGATTGTGCTGCTCGAAAATTTGCAGGCATCCTTCTGGCGGCGTCGGACGATTTGGAGCGTTCCATCTTCCGGCGCTCGGTGGTGCTGATCTACGAGCACAGCCGGCGCGGCGGCGCACGGGGAGTCATCCTTAGTCAGCCGCTGGGGCCGAGCGATCCGCGCGTCGTGCCTTCCCGGGGGCCAGCCGCGCTCCCCCCGGGGTCCCCCCAGCTCAGCCACTTCCTGGGGGGCCCCGTTGGCATGCCTGGTGCGCGATGAACCCTTGACTAATTTTGTGGTGGTATGCGCATGCAAGAATTTTCTGCAATCTAATCACGCACTTTTTCCTTGAGCTGGATGGAAGGCACTGTTTCAGGCACTGCCTTCTAACATCTCGAGGAGGAGTGTTCCAGATTGATCAGTTTGGCCACACAGGTCATTAACGTAGGAGTGTGCGGCACACTATATCCAGCTGAATGTTATATGTCCCCAAAAGAAATTAAAGCAACCACGAGAGCAAGCAAAGAAGCATGTGTCAAGAATAGCCAAATGAAGAACAGGCATTGCTTATATTGGAGAGCCGAGACATTATGAAACGAGTGCATTTAAGGACCCTATTGGGTAAAAACAAAAGTGATCTGCTAGATGCCCTAGCATCTGGTAGCCAGTGAAGCTTTTGGATGCCTCTCTATCACAAGAATTGCACTGATAAGACAAGGTCTGAGCGTGCCTGGGGTGTGCGCAGGGGACGGGCCAGTGCAGGAGCTAGCGGTGATACACACACTGGCAGAGGTGCCAGGAGCGCGGCCGTTCCTGGCACAGAATGCAACGCGCGAGGTTGGGGCCCCCGAGCTTTTCGAGGGGGGGTCCCTGACGGACGTGGTGGCCGCCGCGTCGGCGGCGGTCCCCCCGCCGGGGGGCCGCTGGGGGGTGCGCAGTAATAGAAGCAGCAGCCAGAACAGGCAAACGCGTGTGCATGTCTACCATGGCATCTGTGCCTGGTCTGAAGGCCAGCTGGAAGGTGTGCACACATCCATAAACTGTCCTCGTTTCACCCTTCTCAATTCCCGCGCCTTGATGAGTTCGGCTAATAGACTACAGGGTCGAGAGATATCAATCACAGTTGAGATTATCATATATGAGGTGCTGCTGTCAGACATGACAATGCACAAGCCAAGGCGCATGACATATAGATTGATGGCAGCCCATAGCAGCCCTCTGCTTCTCTGACTAGCAGTGTGCAGCCGGCTTCAAGAGGCATTTCCAGTGTGCTATTGAGCTGTCAAGTTGCCTTAGCTGCTGCCACTCTATTGGACTTCCCGGAATTGAACCCGGCAATTTTGCAGTTTGAGGGTCCCCTGATTTTGCATTTTGGACCAATGTGGTGCATATCTGGCTCTGCAATGGGCTGAACAGGGTTTGTCTCATGCAGGGGAGTTGAGGAGTGGGTCTTGGGGGTTTACAAGTGCCCAGACGGAAGATGTGCTCAATGTGCCACCCGAGCAGCTGTGGTCACGCCTCGTCAACGAGCCCTCGCGCCTGAACTGGCTGCCCCGCTGATGTCACCCTCCTTTTCGTCATCATCACTGACATCATCACCACCGGCTGCAGTCACAGCCCTGCAAAGCCTTTCAGGCCCTGTGCCTGGGATATCATGCGCAGAAGCCAATAGAAGGGGGTGGTGCAAAGTGACCGGATTTTGGGCATATACTTTTCGAAGAGATGTGGGCGCGCGCTGGTATCTGCGCTGAGAAGGCAGCCACAGGAAGCTGTGTTGTGGCGGCGGATAAGATATGCAAATTCAAGCGCTGCAGCGCATGCAAGCATAAGATTCACGTGGTATGCTACCTGTACTTTCATTTTGGTGGACGTTAGTCCAACTGTCGATACCTATGTATGTTATTTGAAACTGCCGGTATGTTATTTGAAACTGCCGCTATACTAGGAAAAGTATCTAGGAACAGAGCCTGAGGCCGTGAGTTGGCGCCAATCAAGTATCTACCCAAGCACCTGGTTTCCTGGTGCTCACTACACAGCTGTCCATGTTCTTATTGCTGCAACAAATGATCACTAGAAGTCATCGAGATGGCCTTGATAGATTGCTGTGATACATGCAATTCTATGATGGACGTTCCAGCTGCCGTGCTAGTTGGTATGAGATGATGGTTTGCAGGCTCCTAAATACGGGCATTTTCTGTCGCATGCTGCACGGTGATTGAAAAGTTTTTGGTTAATTCACAGGCACAGTGCAAGAGATAGCTAGGTGCACTGTGTAATCGACACTAAGGACCTTTTCTGAGCGCACTCCAAGAGAGAGTTGCCATGTACACCAGGCATATCTGTGAGCGCTTGTATATTACTAAAATTGTTGCTGCTTGCTTTGGGCATCACAGGATCAGTCACATCATCAGATTATCCCATCACAGTTGTGTGGCTTTACTGGCAGGGCAGCAAATGCCCCTGCCATAGATTGATATCATCGATCTGATGCTATGGTACAATCTTTTTTGAACAGTCATAGGCAATATGTAAAACAGTCTTGTCAGCATTTTCCGGGCGTGCTGTATACTTCCTGACACCATCTAGATAAGTTGGTGAGCAGGAAAGAGATGCATGGAAGGCCAAAGCATTGAACACAACCAGAGGATCACGCATGCCTTTATAAATTAGTCATAAATTATGACCCATCAGCCTGGCAGCAAATCGGCGGCCACATCGTGATGTCTCCATGCATCACTGGCCTGCGGTCCCTGCACAAACAATACATGCACATAATCACACTGAGTGCATGACATCTTAAACTCTCTTCACGTCAGATTTACCAAGCCCCATGCATTGCGCAAGGTACCATATCTCAAGACACTGCAATCATGAGTGGCATGCTACTTCACTTCCCTGCTGGGAGCACGACAGTATCATATTTCCCTTCTGTCACACAGGTTGCAGCGTGGTGCGGTTGTTGTGTGATGGTGCTGTGCGTTTGTGCTGTGATTGTAAAAGGGTTGCACCATTTTCTCCCTCTAGGAGGTCCTCTAAATATGTATACTTCCCTGCTGGAGGCAGGACAACACTGTGCCTGAAGCACACAACAAGGTCTGGGGAGCTCATTTGCATCCCTTGCAAGAACACCCACCTTGCCGGATGATCCCAGGCTCAACCTGTGGGAAAGCTGCAGAGACTCCACACTCTGACGTGCCGTGCCAAGATTGCTCCACGGACGCTCAGCTGTAGAAGTATTTGACACATCGTTTGAGGGTCCGGGACGGACACCAGATCTTGCAGCGCTGACTGGACGGGTGCCTGCTGCGGAGCCAGATCTGGCTTCAAAGGACATGGAGGCATTCGAATTTGAATGTGGTTGCGGCCGGCCGCCAGCTGTCGAGCCGTCGCCGGCTGCGGTTGCTGGGCGGCTCCAAGAATTTGATTTCGGACCTGGTTGTTGACTAAACCCCCGGGAGACTGGCCTGATCGCCTACAATGCAGCGATTAACTCCCATAAACGACACAGAGCAAGCCTCAAGGGATTGCAGGCCGCAACATACCATGAGTGCCAAGTTTCCTATAGGTACACTGCAGCTCAAGATGAGTACGCGCCCACCTTTCCTGCGCTACTTGCCCGTTCCACCCTCCTTGCCTTCTCAGCAAAGGCTTGCGCATCCTCATGCATGCCTGCCAAATTTCAGATTGCTTTCATTCAGGTGATATGCACAACGGGGTGGTCCCATACGAGTCAACAGAATTGCAAGGGCTTGCAAGTAAGGAGCTCAGACAGCCCTGCATGTGGGATGGGGGCCATACCCAAGTTTGTGCAGATCTGTATCAGCTGGGAAATGCACTCAGGGTTGTGCGGGTGCGCAGCATGCACCCTCTGGTACGCTGCAAGCGCCTGCAACCATGAGAATCACTTGCTCGCTGCCAAAAATTCACAGGCTTCTTAGCAATGGACTGCCTTCAGGACGTCCAACCTTTGTGCTGCAGGACATCAAAGGCCGTTGCTCAGAATTAGTTATCTTGCTATTCACACACAGAAGGGCTGTGTGTACTTGTACAGGGGGAGTGTTGCTTACCACAGGAGCAGGCCTAGTCTGGCGCAGGCACCATGCATGCGTCAGCTGCCACCTCACTTCCTGCGGCTGCAGCCAGCTGGCAGTCTCCAAAACAGGCAGAGCCCTCTCAAATGCCTGCGATTGCTCAAGAGCACTTATCAACACTACTGCTATCCTGTGAAATTATTAGCTAAATACAGAGGGGGCGAGAGCAGTTCTAAGTCGCCTGTCTCTGCATCCCTGCCTTTCCCGTCAGGTGCCATCACGTGTGCAGAGCAGGCTGACATCTCCTTTTTCATGTTAAACTATCCCTGCCAATAGGCAAGGTGTGTCTGCAGACAAGCTGCAGGTATTGTCACATAATTTACCCCATGATGGACTCGTCAAATTCAAGCAGGACCCAATCAAATAACTCCAACCAACCGTTGGGCACAGTGCTGAGTATGTATAGCGGGCCCTGCCAGCCTGTGGGGTTTAGTGGATTACTATCTTGGGAGGGCAGCCCAAATGTACCTTGTGCTCCATCAGAAGGTCCAGCAGAGAGCCGAGGATGGCCAAGTTTGTGGGAGCTGCTGCATGCGCCTCCTCCAGACATCTGGCAGCCTCTTGCACCGCGCCGAGCTTGGCATGCACACCGGCCAACTTTGCGAGGATGCCTGCAGCGCCTGGCACTAATGCGTGGAGGCGCTCCAGCCTGAGGATGGCCTCAGTGTAGTCCTGTTTTTGGTCCAGGACGTCCGCCACCTACAAAGAGTGAAGCAGAGGCTCCTTTCAGTGCAGAGAGAGAGAGAGAGAGAGAGAGAGAGAGAGAGGTTGTAAAGTGGAAGGACGGGCATTATGTGGTGCGCAATGGATGTTTGAGCAGTTCAAAAGACGGGGAAGGTGCACATGTAGCTGGACTGCGTTTGCAATGGAGTGAAAGTGCACTCTACACTCTACATTTGCAAGGAAGCATGTATACTGTAATTAGTGTGAGGCAGAGCGTCTGACAACTGCGCCGGGCTACTGAGGCAATTTTTCTTGGGCCCCGGCTGGCGGGGGGCGGTATAAATACTGAGCACCGTGCCCACGGTTG
>JADEYI010000227.1_pt1 | contig 100589 bp, 143 predicted proteins | sample 8542331 | NCBI WGS metagenome assembly JADEYI01 (sample SAMN16510988, study PRJNA670497) | mine drainage metagenome | isolation source: biofilm near Copperflume 1 | place: Germany: Marsberg coppermine Kilianstollen | collected 2018-02
CCCCTCCACCACCGCCGCCACCGCCGCCGCCGCCACCGCCGCCACCACCGATTTATTACCCCGGCCAGTCTTACGGCAGCTACACTCCCAACACTCCAATCCAAGGTGTGGCTTGTTTGCATCGTATGCAGTATAAACTGTGCTTCTCAGGTCCCTGTGTGAGCCGTGTTTCATTTTGGAGAGAATCTGGGCGGCAGCGCATTGCCATTGCATGCTACACATCTCCTGGAACTTTATGCGCAGCCAGATTGATGTCTTTGCTGGTGACTGCACCCAAATTTTAGGCAATGCACAGAGCTGCAGCACTAGTCTTACCCTGCTGCTGATGAATATGCTTGATCAACTATCTAAACTGGGCTCAAGGTCAGTATGGAAGCTCAGTTGCAACGCCGGACGGCCAGACCGGCATGGAAGTCTAACAGAGATTTTAACTTATAATTCAAATGCGCAGGCGAATCAACTCCCTCGGGCCCCAGCCAGCCGAGCGGGCCGGCAGCGCCGCCCGAGGGCAGCGCGCCGATCTCAGGCGAGGGCCCCCTGCCCCAAGGGGGAGGCGCGCCCCCCAGCGGTGGCAGCGGCGGCGGTGGGGGACCCCCGCAGGGTCCCCCCAGCGGTGGCAGCGGCGGCGGTGAGGGATCCCCACAGGGTCCCCCCAGCGGTGGCAGCAGCGCACCACCGCAGGGACCCCCCAGCGGCACCACCGATTACCGCGGCAGCGACCCTGTGGGGTCTGACACCAAGGGGTCTGACACACGGGGCAGTGACCCCGTTGGCAGCGACACAAAGGGCAGCGATACGATTGGAAATGGCAAGGGATGAGTCATCGTCATGCGAGGCAGTAATGCACTTGCCTGATGCAATTACCTTCTTAATACCTTTTGTCTGCTGTTCGAGCACGACAGGAACAGAGCTTTCTAGAAGGCTGTCTTTGCAAATGGGTTCTGAAAGGTATGCCAAGCAGGCAGAATAAATAGCTCTTGGTACAGCTGAGGCCTGGTAGCTTCTGGACTGCTGCCTTCAAAACATGTTGAGTGACGGCTGCGTGAGTAGCTGTTGCAAGACACAAAATTAACATTAGCTGTAGGTGTCTTGAACACTTTCAATCACACGTTCTCTGGGTTATATCTCAAGGAAGTATCGAACGGGGTCCAGCAGAAGATTTGCAGCATGCAAGAAGGGAGACTAACTGTGTATCAGTCTCTTGCTGAGGCTGTCTCTGCAGGGTCAGGAAGATGGCCTGAATTGCTCAAGATTGAGCACCATGACTTGCTGATGGGGGTTAGGGCCTGTTTTTCCTGCAGGCTCGCCAGTGGTGCCGTTTTGTCATCCTCCGGGTTGCAGGAGGGTATACAGATGAAGATGCAGAATATACTGCAGATCACATATGCTCAGTGGTACCACAAGATGTGCTAGAGAGCTTTTGGCGATTGTGTTCCATAGCCCATGCCAGTATTCATTGGACACCAGTTGCCTCTGTAAATTCTCACCTGGACAGGAGTTTATTCTCTAAGACAAAGAAAGTCAGCAGAAACACCCGGGATGCAATTCATCTTCAAAGCTTATTGGTCTGGAGCTGACAAGGCCAAAATAAAGCACTATACTTACGATATCTCCTTGGTGCCTTGGTTCCACATCTCTCCCCAGTGTAGATTCCCTTTGGTAACGGCTACAACACGGAATGGCGTTACATATTTAATATGTAGAGCCAGCAGTTGAAGCGCGGGCCTTTAATTGGAATGCAAGCACCTTGCTAGAACCATCTCACCCAGGGCCTTCAAGGCCCTGGGTGTTTTGAACTACGGATCAACCGGGAAGTTCCCGGTTGATCCGTAGTGTCTTCAGCGTGTTTTGAACCAGGCTTGCCTCTCTTAAGCTTGCTATGCACTGCCGGGGCAAGGCTGAATATGCCTGTACTGCCAACTCTTGCCAAAAGTCCTTGAGCCACTCTACTCTCCCCAGATATTGTGGCGTCACGCTGCAATGCTCAAATTTGAAAAGGTCCAAGGAATGTGCATGCCATGCATTGGGATATTCTGCACTGCCCAGAGCACGCAAGATGCGCCCAGCAGCAGCTGCCTGATTCCATGAGAAGTTTGAAGAAGTTCGTTACCAAACAGATGTGCAAGCGGGACAAGATAATCTATATATGCATGCACTGATGATTAGATGTTCGTGACCGTGTTCGAAGATCTTCCAGGTGCCTAGCGGCCATGCCTGCTGAGGCATCAACTAGTGGTAGGAACTCCGCATGGCTAGTATTTGCTGGAGGCCTGGCGCTTGGAGGGACGTTAGCTGTGGCACTTACTTATGCTTACGCCACGTCCACCAAGGATAGCCGCGTACGGAACAAACGCAGCAAAACTAGTTTGAGGTAGGCATGCCCAAAGAAGAAACGTAAATCTTGATGATCAGGTGTCAATTTTGTACTGAAGAATCTGTTTTAGCTTAAGTAGTTCCACATGCCATCCGTGTGGAAATGACTGCTCTTTGAAATGCCTCAAGTGCCTTTCCACTCGTTGCCAAATTCCTCTTCGTTGGACAAAAGTTGTCATTTGCTAAAAGTACGTGACACAGAAGGGCTGTTTGAGGCATAATGATCGCATTGAAACAAGGAAATCTTCCCATGCCCTTGTCTCATCTGCGTATGGCTGACTGTACTACACAGCACATGCCAACACTGAGTTCTTTCTTGCTTCCTTATAGGCCCGTCAGCCCACGGCGGCGAAGACATGCAGCACCCAACGGAGACAATGGCGATTATTTCAACACTAATGGAGGGGGCAATCACTCTGAAGGCCCTTGGGAAAAGAGGCGATCCCCACAGCAGGTGTTGTCACCCTTCTCTCCTTCAAGCCAATATGACAGCGTTTAACAACCATCATCAAGTGTGCCTGTCTATAGTGCAATGCCATGTCATGCACCAGTCTTGCACTGCACAGAATTCCATATTTTGGTTCAGTCAGTAGATTGAGTCCTGTGCAGGCTGCGGAGTCTGCTCTAATGACGCCCTTCAGGGAGAGAGCCAATGGCTCGGCGCATGCCCCCACAGTGGCCAGCAGAAGGCAGCAGCGCCCCAACCAGGTGCATAATCTGCCTCACTTCTCTGAGAGGCACTCAAAGCATCATGCTGCACAGTAGCACCCTCACAAAATGACCAATCTATACAATGGAGGAGTTTGCAGCTCGATCATGTCCTTGCTTCCAGCTGGCGATGCATTAGTCACACGTCAATTGCATCTTCGTTTTGGTCCCCCCTTCTTTAAAGTTTATGAAGTGAATGGCGTCCTGTGCATGTTAGGGTCTGGAGGCCAGCATGTCGACTGCCACTCAGAGAATGCCAGCGCATGCGGTGAGCACATGTTTGCCAATTGACCAGAAATTAGTGGAGCACTCCAGTGCAAACCAGCTGCATGCCATGTGCCAGCAGACGCATCCTAGTAGGGAGGATACAGTACTGATGTTCATGGCATCACAGAGGACTGCTCAGCGGCTGCTTGCTCCCAAAGGCCTCAATGTGGTTATAATTCAGGCATTTCAGGGTGGACTCTCGCTTTGTGATCACTTGCTACCCAAGGCCTGCATGCTGTCCTCCTTGTGTTTGTTACCAGACTTGCAAATTCCTAGCGCTGATCATGAGTTTGCTGCACGCAGGACAACATCACAGAGGACGATGAGAACTGGTCCAGGGACATGCCAGGCTACAATCCCTCGCCCTCTGTGCCGCCATCCGTGCCGGAAACTGCCAATGTCTCGGTGTGTTGGCGCCTTCTCCCAACACTCTGTAAAAAAGAGTCTTGACGGATAATGGTCCCTTCAGCGGCGGCAGCCACCTCAAGATGCCAAGACAAGACAAAGCAGAAAAAGAGAGGGACCTGAACATCACCAGACAGAAAAAGAGAGGATGATATTCAATATGGGCTTCAGTGAGGATTCGTGAGGATTCAGTTGCATCTTATCGAGAGCGGAAAGGGAATGCTGGTCATGTTGCTAAATATCTGGCCTCGGACCGCAGCCACAGTAAATCCTAGTGCATGATGATGTCATAGCTGATGTCAGCGGTGTGATGTGGCGTGCCAGGCGGACGAGCGGGGCATGTCACTGACGGCGGCGCAGCGCGAGCAGCTCTTCAAAATTGGCCTCGGCCATGGCGGCGGCGGCGGCAGCGTCCTGCGCGCGCACGCCTACATGGCCGACCAGTACAAGCAGGTGACTCACATGGCCGACCACCATAAGCATCGCGCGCCTCGGCTCGCGGTTTTAGCTCTGCAGGGAAGCAGGGCGGGATCACCTTTTCAGGGGCTTTTAGCACTTCTCAAGTTTACAGGAACTCGCTGGCTCCTGGGCTCTATGAGCGGGTGACTAACATGGCCGGCCAGAACAAGCGGGTCGGCGTAGTTCTCTTGATAGAGGACAATTGTTCAGTTTGGCGTGTGATTTGAACATCATATTTTTCTTGCGCTGCTGATAAGATGGCATTGTCCCCTTATGGAAGTTCATTCTGAACATGCCTCCTCTGACAGCACCGGCACCAGCATGCCAGTCTAATTGACTGGAATTTCTGGAGCTCCCGACAGCGGTTGCAGGCGGTGTGCTTCTTGTCAGTCGGGCTGTGCACGCTGAGGCGCGAGTTTGTCATTCAGCATGCATGCGCGCTGCCATGCCAGTCATGCATGGCGCGTTGGCGCCCAGGCAACCATGGCCCCGACTGCAAACAATTGCACCGCCTTCGTCCGAGAGCGCTGTTGCAGCAGAGCCTGTCATGTCCACAGCAATTTCCTTCCGTTCTATGTGTCACTTATAGATGCATGATTTACTGTGACTAATTATCCCATTGATGGCCGGGCTCTGTCTGTCAACCCGATCAGCCCTGGTTGGAAACTTTCAAAAACCCAACAAAGTAGGCTGCAGCCCTCGATCCTCAAGAGCTTGAAGCCTCAAGGCCTCGAAGATCAAGTCCTCAAGATGTCAAGGTCTCAAAGCATGAAGACTCGATGAAGCAGAGGTTTGGGACGCATGTGAACGCGAGTGAAGAATCACCTTCAAAGTTTTCTGTGCGCACACCTGCAGGATCCAATGAAGTTTAAGAAATGGAGAAGGAGACATAGCGTTAAGGCTTCTGTGCATGCAGACGCAGAATCAATTAATGCAGCACGCGCATGCGAGCGGCAACGCGTTGGCTCTGGCGCAGACGCTCGTCCCGGCGCCCTTCCAGCACCCGATGCCGCAGCTGCCGCCCACGCACAACATCGCCTCCCACAGCACCAACCCGGCGACCGTCAACTCTGTCAATGACCTCGTCCTGGAGGGCAAGGTGTGAACCACCTACCACAGAGCCTGATGGTGCACTTATGAGACGAGGCCTTCCATGCATGCAGGACAGCGCGGCGGCTGTAATCGTGCTTTCACCAAGGATTCAGCTCATGTGCCTTTTCTCTTGAAGCAACCTGGCATTGAACTTGGGCAAGCTGAAGGCTCAAACATATATATTCATGTAAGTGCTGAGCTTTATCTCCTTCCGGGTGATGGCCATGCATTCCAAAGCAAGTCAGGACCTTACTATCAAGATCATCGGATGCTTGCAAGAGTACCCCAAGTTCGTGTATGCAGGTCTGAAAATTTTGGTGTTGGTGACAGAGAATCGAGTGCATGGGTATGAGCACACATCTGATGTGTGGATTTGCATGCATGCAGATCATCGAGGATGCGGCGGTGCACGAGCAGTACAGCAGAGTCATCACTCCCGAGCCGGCCATGAACGAGGAGACCGAGGACGTGTGCGCGCTCCTGCAGCAGTGCCTGGACATCAGGCAAGCCATGGCTCTTTGTGTTTGAATTTGAATCGCCTGCAATTGCCGCACACGCTCATTGATAGCCTTCCTGTGATAAGTGGTATACGAGTCCTTGCCTTGCAGAACTATATTGTTTTGGGGGCAGGTGGTCTCACTTATCAATCAGGTCAAGGCAATGGAGAACAAATTCATACCCCCAAACTGGCATCATCCTAAAAACATTTTTGCTGAGAGGTATTTGCCTTGTGAACACGTGGCCCTGTTTGTGAGAAATCAAGAGCTTCTAGGAAGGTGCAGGGGTAAGAGGGCATTTAGGAAAAGGTTTGCCAGCTCAGACCTGGCTCATATAGTATAATCTGGGACATGCAGGGAGAAATGGCTCTTCAAGCCGGCTGTGCAGCCGGAGCACCTGGCGCATTTGGAGGAGGTGGCAAAGCCATCTCTGGTGGACCCTGACCCCTTCGAGTGGACCCCCCAGGAGCGCGCAGATTTCCAGTACGAGATGGTTGACGGGATTGTGCGTGTATACCGCGGCGACGACCGCGACGAGGAGGCGTTCCCTGTTCCCGGCAACTCCTATGACTTCTTCTCCGACATGCACTGGTGTGACTCTCGCCTATCTGGCAATTTTCTTGAGATTTCTAAACAGAGGGTGACTCGGGCAAAATTTCTTGGTGCTCCTTCTCCGACATGCACTGGTAGGGTCCCTTTGCTTGTTGGCACCATAAGTCAGCCAGTTTTGGGCGGCATATGTGGTTCGTGATGGTGTGATCTTATCTAAAGATCACACCATCACACCATGAGTCAGCATCTCTGGCACTACTAAGCCTTGCAACGGATGACGTGACCGTGCTGAGGTAGCATGGCCCCATTGCAGAAGAGTCCAACGAGAATACTCAAGAAAAGAGAACAACAGGCATCATAAGGATAGCTTTGCCAGGTTTATATGGCCCCACGGGTGCACTGCCTCAGACGCTGCCTCAGGCAGCGTCTTCCATACATCGGAACGTTCCATCAGAAAGACTATAATGGTTAAAATGGACCTGGAGCCGACTTCTCACTGGCACGCTGGTGATGATTTAGCATTGTGTCATGCAGAGTCACTGACGCACACATGGCACTACAGGGTGCTGCGCATCAGCGCGATGGGAAAGACCTCCCTCATGCATGCTGGTGCTGAGTCAGCATTATGTCATGATGAGTCACTTACGCGCGCATTATGTCATGCAGGGTGCTGCGAATCAGCGCGATGGGCCCGACAAAGTCGCTGTGCCACCACCGGCTGATGCTGCTGGAGCAGAAGTTCCGTCTGCACCAGCAGCTCAACGCGGACAAGGAATTCCTCGCCCAGAAATCTGCGCCCCACCGAGACTTCTACAACGTCCGCAAGGCGCGCCCTCTTGCTCGCTAAGTTGTCAGCACTAGCATGCGGCGGTATCAGTGATTGGCCTGCAGCGCAGCACTGGTACATTACTGGCAGGTGTCAATATGACAGAAGTCCTGGGATGAAAAGGATCCTGCTTCTGAGTCTTCCGAAAGGCGCGTGCTTTGCCCATCCTCTGCTTGAGGAAGTTCCAGAACAATGCATCCTTTGCACACACTTTCGGGGAACTGAAGCGTCCCAGCATGTGGGTGGGAATTGAGGCTCAGCAACACTTGTGAAGAGAAGGTGTTTTATACCCTCGCATGTAGGATAGCCTAATACCTAGGCCCCCACATATGGACTATGCAGCCTTGACAGTACACCCATTTCTGCTCCTTCAAGAGTATTGTACTGTCACTGGTGCGTAGTGTCGTATATAGGGTCTGATTGCGATGCCCATGTCTGATCCATGGAAGGAGCATTTCATGAAAAGGGCCATGAAAATGTGCATGTTCAGAGAAAGCACCTTGGGGCCCTGGCGCACAAAAGTGGTCAAATGGCCAGGAGCACCGTACGACGATGACTTCAAGACGTGATGTTTGTGGCTAGGTCAAGCTTGAATTTGGTTGCTCAATGCTTGCAGGTGGACACGCACGTTCACCACAGTGCGTGCATGCACCAGAAGCACCTGCTGCGCTTCATCAAGAGCAAGCTGCGCAAGGAGCCGGACGAAGTGGTCATCTTCCGAGACGGCAAGTGGCTCACTCTCAAGGAGGTCTTCGAGTCCCTTCACCTCACCGGGTGCGCACCCTGGATCTCTGCTCGGTAGTCAGCCCTCCTAACGCTAGGTCATTCGGGAGGATGTTCAGGGCCGCCATTTGTTCTGCAGACAGTACCCTCACCTGAAATGTGGCTTCTGCTGCCTTTGTCGCCTGCTTGTCCCTTTTCTTTCCAACACATGACGAGTGCCTTGTTATGCTGCCGCATGGCGGAAAATCTTCAAAAGACATGCTTTAGAAATAGGTATTTCAGAGCTTTTTTGCATCTCCTGAGAGCAGCAAGCATCTAATATTTTGCAGAGCAGGGCTCTGAGACATCCCAACTCCACACGGACGCCGCCACAAGCATCTGTCACAGATCAGAAGCTTGTATGAGCCCCGGTTTATTGTATGTCTGGCATTTTCTCCTTGTTTCCACCCTCAACCTTGACTGTGTGCTGTGCAGGTATGACCTGAATGTGGACACGTTGGACATGCATGCAGACAAGAACACTTTCCATCGCTTCGACCGCTTCAACTTGAAGTACAACCCCTTCGGCCAGTCGCGCCTGCGCGAGATCTTCATCAAACAGGCGCGCCCAGCTCATTCCCTGAAACTTTGCCTTTGTGCCTCTCTATTTCCATCCCCGGCAATATGTTGGTCAGATTCAGCCACGCAAATATGCTGCAAGTCATCTCTTGTCAAGGGTTGTTCCATTGTTCTCCAAAGCCATGCAGTACTGTTTTAGGATACCTATCCTGATTGAAGTGTAATCAAATCACAGCATGATGTGTCTCAGGGAATACGGTCTCTGTGAGATCAGATCATCCATGGATATTGCAAGGCTGATCAGTGCTCTCGTAGAGACTATAGCTCCTGCGCTTAGCCTGTAGACACCCAATGCCGCACCTAAATGATTTGTGCACCCTCTATCTGCGCAAGACAACCTGGAACAGTAATATTAATTTAGTATCATGTAATAGGAGTAATTGTATTAACACCGGTGACTTGCGCAGGACAACCTGCTGCACGGCAGCTTCCTGGCGGAGCTGACGAAGGAGGTGCTGAGCGACCTGGAAGCTTCCAAGTACCAGCACGCCGAGTACCGCATCTCCATCTACGGCCGCAAGCGCGTCGAGTGGGACATCCTGGCCGCCTGGATCGTGCAGAATCAGCTCTACTCCGACAACGTCGTCTGGCTCATCCAGGTGCTCTTCGGCCCCTGTTGAGATCAAGAACACCCTTGCACAGGCTCCTTTATTTGCGCGCCTGTCATACAAATGCAATGGTGCCTTGCAGAGATCCAATTGTGTAGTGGCGACAGGGGTGATGGACTCTGCAACAAAGAGCACTATTGGTTTCCTGGGGCAGAATTGGTACTGTAGTAGTCAAATTAAAACCCGCAACCTTGGCGGTGCAGGAAATTTTCAGAAAGCAACTTTTGGGGGTCTTCCTGACATCAAGTATACCAGGGTCATGCTCCATTGAATTGGGCTTCTTGACAGCTTTCTGATTCTGGCCTTAAAACTATCAGAGGTTTCATATTTTGGGAGATAGGGTCTTAATTACCCACCCTTTTCGGCCAAAAATAATTATTTGTTGCGGGTTTTAGAATGACTACTACAGCATATACTCTTTCGTTGCCTCAGCTGCTTGTTGCCAAAGTTGAAAGGACCAATGCAGTTGGTGGTTTGCCCGATCAGCTGCATGCATGCGTGCAGGTAGTAAACGGGTCGCATGCTGAACTTCAGCTTGCACAGCCACCGCACGTACTACCAGACTTGGCCATCATTAATCCATGAATGAGTGCAGTGGGCACAACGAGTAACAGTAATCCTGGCTCCTGCAGAAAGTGATTATTGTGTATGGCGCTGCGCAGATTCCGCGCCTGTACGATATCTACAAGGCGCAGGGCCTGGTGGATAATTTTGAGCAGCTGCTGGACAACATCTTCACGCCCCTCTTTGAAGTCACCGTCGACCCCAACTCACACCCCCAGCTGCACCTCTTCCTCAAGCAGGTGGGATCGTCCGCCCTTCTCTTCGTTGGTATCTCAGCGTATAGAACTCTCACAATGTGTTCTAAAGAACACCTGTAGTCTTTGTTACCGCCTAATCATTATCTGGTAGGGGTCTCTGCTGTGGCCGGGGGTAGAGGCAGGTGCCAGAGATTTGGTATGCATGGCTTGTGCAGAACAACTTCGAAGGTAGTGTATGCACATGTCTGCGAACAAACTCACACTTGCACCTCTTCCTCAAGCATGTCATTCTTGCTGTCCAGACCAAGTGCCTGCCAGGATGTTGGCAATGGCATGCTGGCCAGAATTTGCTTGCTTCTTTTTGTTTCTTGTTACTCAAAAGAAAACTTTGGGCTGCGAGCCAGGTGGTGGGCTTTGACATGGTGGACGACGAGAGCAAGCCGGAGCGGCGGCCGGCGAAGCATATGAAGACGCCGCGCGAGTGGGAGCTCAAACACAACCCGGCATACGCCTACTATGCCTTCTACACCTACGCCAACCTCTACACCCTCAACAAACTGCGCGAGGCCCGCGGGCTCAACACCTTTGCGCTGCGGCCGCACGCCGGTGCGCCAATCTTTTTCTTGTGGATAAAAGAATTAACCTTTATGGAGTGTCAGGGGCACTTGCTAGTGAGCTGTGTGCTCCCTCAAGTGTCAAGTGCGTGCTCAATAGCACAGGTCAGAATGCCCTGCTCGCTGAGCTCCAGTCAGCATCCTTGAGATGTACAGATTTCCGGAGTCCATGTCGAGCGCATGTGCAATCATCAAGAGCTTCTGCCCTGTGCTGTCCCCTTCATCCTTAACAAGGAGGCGATGAGGTTGTTCTCCGTCTCTATTGGCGGCTTTGATGCAGAACTTTGGTACTTTTATGTGCAGCAAAGCGCAGCGCATATATCCGCGCGGCAGGCACACGGTGACGCGCCACGATTGATGTGGCTGTTCACTCGTTCACTGAACGCCTCAGCTCACGCGTGATGGGCATCGCTTGAATTCGAAGCACCATTCGAATTAAGCTACGCATGCGCGCAGGCGAGGCGGGTGACGTGGACCATCTGGTGAGCGCGCTGATGCTGTGCGAGAACATCGCGCACGGCATCAACCTGCGCAAGAATCTGCCGCTGCAGTACCTCTTCTACCTGGCGCAGATTGGCCTGTGCATGTCCCCGCTGTCTAATAACTCCCTCTTCCTGGACTACCACAAAAACCCATTTCCCACTTTCTTCGCGCGCGGCCTCTCCCTCTCCCTATCCACCGACGATCCCGTGCAGGCGTGTATTCACTCCTCTGTAACTTTGTCCTTTCCAGCAATATTGAATCCAACATCGGTGCATTAAATTGACCAGGAATTGAAAACATCAGTGAAATCTAACATCCCTGATCAGAGTGGGGCAAAGGCACAGGCAAAGCATGCCCGGTCCTCATCTGGGCATGATGTGCTTGTCACTCAGTTCCGCTTCGGCCGGGAATTCGCCTCAAGGGATGCAGCTCTGTGCCCTTTAGCAAAGGACAGTGTTGGAAGCGCGTCTGTGGCATGTGCAGATCTGCAAAATGTGCAACTCCACGCTTGCGAAGTGTTGAACAGGTGCTGGGCACCATCTTGGCGAACCATACGCATATAGCTCTAGAAGAGAAAATGTCTGAAGAGGCCTGAAACTGTGTCTGGCGCGAGGGCGCAGATCCACCGGTGTCAATGTTGAGGGTCCGCTGGGCATCTGATCATGTGCAGTTAGAATGGAGAATGGCGAATGTGCTTATGTGTTTTTGTCGGTGACTGCAGATCCACCTGGGTTCAGGTCTGAGGGGTTGCTGGGCACCTTTTCATTTTTGGAAAGAGTGTGTGTGAAGTGATCTGAAGTGGGAATCCTGGCGCCTGTGGTACTGCAGATCCACCTGACCAAGGAGCCGCTTGTGGAGGAGTACAGCGTGGCGGCTCAGGTGTGGAAGCTGTCAGCCACCGACCTCTGCGAAATCGCGCGCAACTCAGTCCTCCACTCCGGCTTCCCCCACCAAGTAGGCTCTTTTGACCAATCTACAAATACAAATCAAAGCATCAGAAAACAGTCGTTCTCCATAGCACAAGACCGTTAAAGCTCCTTGCAAGAAGGAGATTGTTGTGTCACCAACTGCTGTATGTTGCTTGGATCTGGCGAGTCCAACAAAGGGTAGGAATGTGGCAGCCTTCAACTGCAGCTTGTCTGCAGGACGTACTTAGCCTGTAAAATTGTGGGGAGATTCTGCAGATCCCCAAGGGCCTTTCAGCATGAACTTCATTCTCTCAGTCAATTGGTCATGCATGTGGATGTGAACAGCAAAGGGGTGCGGTGCAGATGAAAATGCATTGTGCAGTCTGCCCTATAGCGTTGATGTATCATCCAAACTCAAATGCTGGTGCTTTGAAAAAAAAATTGAAATGCGGTGCAGGCGAAGATGCAGTGTAAAGTGTGCACGGGGGTCTATTGCATTTATAACAAATGTTTCCGAATTCAAATGCTGGTACATTGTTATTTGAAATTTGAATTGCTGTGCAGGTGAAGATGCACTGGGTGCACCAGTACTACTGGCTGGGGGGTCCCCAGGGCAATGACATCCACAAGACCAATGTACCCAATCTGCGCATGCGATTCCGCTATGACAACCACCAGGAAGAGGTGCGTGCATCTTGCATACCCCTTCCCTAGCCTGGTTGCAGCAAATTGAACGTTGACGGCAACTTCATCCCTGTGCATGCGTTTAAAGCACTTGACTAGACACTAGCGGAACTTGCTGGAGATTCAAATGTCTGCTGCTCACTGTTTTGCTGAAAGAAAGTGGTATGCTGAGTACAGCCGGCTTTTCCCACCTTTTCCCAACGGCTCGCATATTGTTCGCTAATGACTTCATCACTTTAGTGTTCAGTCACTGATCTTTTGAGCAGAATCATTTTGAGGTGGCTGCTTGGCGCAGATGGCTCTGGTGAAGACGGGTGCGGCCGCACACGCACTCAGAGTAGAGGCTGCAAACGCACGCAAGGATGCATCATAGGGGCCGTAATAAGGTAGATACATCACAGACCCGATGTCTGATACCAGTTGCAGCTTGCAGATGGTGAGTCACTAATGGCCACCCAGCTGACAGTAAGCTCGGGGCCAACACAAGAGGGGAATTGCAGGACGGAAGGCTGCCGTAGAGGGCACACGTAACCTGAGCAGAGCACAGCGGATTCTTGGTTGGGAAGTGCTGGTATCTGCTCGCTGTTGTGTGGCATCAGTGCATTCAATCTTTATGTCTGAAAGCCACATTGGGTATTACAAGGAATGCAGGTTGTAGCTGTTTCTGCTGTTGTGCTTTCGGTAAGGTTTGTGGATGGCTGGAGAGATCTTTCCTGGGTTGGCAATTGATCACAAACGCTACCTAGAAAACCACAGCTTTGTTGGCCCAAACAGAAATGGGCTTCTGACAAATTATTGCCGTCTTGCAGTGTGCTTTTGTTTTTGAATGCTAGTGCAGAATTGGTAGGGTGCAAGCCTAATTTAAAGGCCTTGCTTGCCGAGAATAACTGCGCTTGCCACCTTGGCTCACTGGAGTGACAACGCTTCTGCTGTAGAGGATTCATAGCATACATGCACTGCATTTTAAGCCTTACTTGAACACGATTTGTCATCAAGAATCATCACCACACCTGTGACATTCAGTGGAGAAGATACATGGAAAGGAATGTGCATCACTATCAGGATCTACTACCATACCTTCATTATACAGCAAAATATGAGTTTAAATGATTGACCAGGTACATCACTTGAAGGCTGCTGCACTGGTGGAATTGGCGCTGCCGTCAGCATATCTCACATAGTGTTCCAGAAGCTTGTCCTCGTAGCTAGTGCCCTCCTCTGGAGCCTGGAACGTCCCCTTCACTGACGGCCGCTCCAGTGCAGCCTTCACCCACCGCTGCAGCTGCACAGGCACACGCGCTTTGCCTTTTAATCTTGAAGATGAAACATTGCCACTGTCGACATGGTTCTGGCGATTGTCCATGAGGCAACGTCACAAAGAATCCAAATGCCATGTTGCATTGCCACACTTGCATGTAACACTAATGACAGCAGTCCGACTTGTAGCGGGCAAAAGGAAGACATGCAGTGTTTTCCAGGCTTTACACAAACATTTAGCATTTCATTCTTTACATTCTTTTCATTGCGAGCACTACATGTGCATACCTTTGTGCAGCGTTGAGGCGGCAGTTCCAGCTGCCTGAAGTGCTTGAGAATGTATCCGCGCACAAACCAGGGGATCATCGCACAATCCTGCAATTTTTTCACGCAAAGACTGAGACTCCGTCGCACAGGATCAGTCTGTGCACTAATTTGCTATTTGAAGCCATGTTGTCAACATCGCATGTAAATATAGTCATACTCAGCAGGGACCTGCTGGTGTCACTTCTAGCACTGCCGGAAAATATATCAAAAAAGCTTTGCCGCAAGCCTGGCATGGCGCACATTGGCCACACTACAGACCCAGAAGAAACACCCATCTCTGAGATATTCAAATTTTTGGGTGCACAAAAGACTGCAGGCTTTGAAGTGACAGGGGAGTTTCGCAGGGAACGCCTCACCACGAGGGAGAACTCTGTGCCCATGAAGAAGGGTCCAGCCTGGTCGGCATTGTCCTCCAACCAGTCACACTCTGCCTGCAACTGCTCCGCCACCTCAGCCTGCTGGCCCACGTCCTGCCTGCGCGCATGTGCCCGCACATGCCGGTCGTCGGAATTGACCACATTATTTACACCTTTCTGTGTCACCATGGGTGATCTGCAAGTGTAGGCGTCTGACGTTGTAGATCTTCTTGGTCACCACATGACGCAGCGCTCTTCCACCCCTTCTATAGGTCACTTATAAAATACAAATCACCCGTACTCCCCCAGAAAAGTGGTCCTCCAATTTCAGCAGATGTCAGCTTTTGTGAATGGAGGCGCTCACATGCCGGCAGCCAACCAAGAAGACAAACCTGCCCTTAATTGTCAAGGCCAGCGCTGCTGACAAAATCCCTTTCCTTGATCCATCTGCCAGCTGCTGACCAAACACTTCCCGATGCTCATCTCGGCAAGAAAAAGAAATTACATCGCCAGCGATGGAGAGCGTGCACAAATTGCAGCTTGCGGAGGTTTACTGCCTTGACAACAGCGCGAATCTTTTATTTCTGGGGCTGCATCCTTCTGCCTTGCACCCTCTTGGGCAGCTGCCTCCTTGCCGTGTCCTTTCTTCTTGGACTGAAGGCGACAAGAGATGGCAAGGGCTGTGTTGCGTGTTATTGCTGTATTCTTACATTTGGCCCCGGCTGGCGGGGAATGGTATAAATAACTGAGCGCCACACTAGATTGGTTCTTGCTTGGGTCTGGCCAGTCGATCCGGGGACAGTATTTTGGTAGCCTTGACCTGCAGCTTGTCTGCAGACGCACCTTGCCTCTGACAGGAGAAGTGGGAAATAATATTAATTGTAAAATTGGTTGATGGAAAGTATGTTTAGACCGCACCTGATGAGGATGCGGTAGAAGAGCGGCACGAAGCGAGTGTTGAAGTGGTCCATCACGATCCGCGCCTTGGCCCGCAGCGCCGGATGTGGCGGCAGCAGCGCAGGATGCCCGGGCGCCGGCGCATAATCCTGTAATTTAAAAGTTACATTTGAATTTGAGTTTAAATTTGGACCTTCTCCACAGGTAGCAATCAATTGAGCGCTGCACCTCCACCTGCTGGCTTTGGTACCTGCTTTCTCTTGGCTGTGTTGGCAAAATTGATGGGGCAGACGTAGGCCATTTTACATAGGTTGTGGAGTAGACTTGAAAATGCTGACCCTCCAGCTGATGGCTCCCAGAATCTGAGCAGAATCTGAGCAGAAGTGATGGGGCAACCTGATGCGGTGATACATGGATTGCTTGTAGAATGAAGTGCTGGCCCACCTCTAAGAACTCGTTGCAGATGAGGGACTCATAGACGCTGTGCGGCTGCTGGGTCTTCTCATCCTTGTATGCCAAAACTGGCACCTGCAAAGAAAGCCAATTCTTTTGAACACAACACCAGCATTGATTCCAGATTGATTTGGCCTTGCTCGGGTTTGGCGAGTCCAATAAGGGGCCGAATTCTGGTAAGTGGCCTTTACATGCAGCTTGCCTGCAGACGCACCTTGCCTTTGGCAGGAGACCAGTGAAATAGTAGTAATGATAATGATGAAGATGATGATGTGTCCAAAGCTACGGGAAACTGTACTTGTAGCGGGGAAGAAAAAAGGGTGTGATGGCAGGGGCAGGCGCACCTTGCCCAGGGGATTGAGGGCAGTGAACCACTTGGGCTTCTCGGTTAGAGGGTACCAGAGGCCAGTGTCTGGGTTCCTCAGGCTGACCTCCTTGTAGGCAAATGGCAGCCCCTTCTCCAACAGAGCAATCCATGTGCGCTGGCAAGCAGATGTGCGTTAATATTTCGGTAGAATAAATTGGCTGAGTCCTCGAAACAAATTGAGAGAGCGCAGAAAAGGAATGATCGATGGATATATCGACCATCCATCACCTCACAAGGAGTGGCAGGGCAAATCTCACCTGCGCGAAAGGGCAGAACCTGCACCGCACATTTGGGAGATTGATTATGTTTTCAGGTCACGTTATGGAATGGAGACTACACGATAGAGCAATCACAGGTACCCCAGGTACGCCCACTCACTGTTTGCATCTGGGGATCCTCACATCCCATCCCGATCATCTGCAAAGAGTAGAAGGGACGGTGATAACACACCATGAGCAAAGTAACGTCACTTCTGTGTTCAATTCCAGGAGCTCTCCATCCGCCATTGCTGCGTCGGGAACCAGCGTCCAGAAGAGATGAGCGCTGGGGGCAAACGGACGCGACGGTTGCTGCGTGAATTGCGATATGGGTGGCAGAGTGGAACTACAATCGTTTCACAGCAAGAAATTATCCCTTCCTCCTTTGCTTTGCAAATTTTTGAGTTCTGAACGGTGATCGCATTGGGGGAAGTTACATGGAAGTTGGAAGGTGCATATTGGGTAGGGTTTATTAAAGGGTTTCCTCTTCCATTTTGGAGAAGGAAGTTCCTTGCACTGTTATTCATAAAGCAATAGATATGAATCTTGATTGATACTGCTGGCCTACGCTGTTCACATCTCATCCCGGAATAAGGACTGTCTGAGACAACGCAAGCTCCGCAATCTGTTGGGCCCTTGCAAAGCAGAAAATTGCAGGAAGTGCTGATTCTACTTCCGAATGGGCATGGGCATTGCTCGCATCGCAAAAGCTGTGTCAGAGATGGAAATTGATGACCACGTCTTCGAGGGAGTCTATCCTTCCCTGAGTGACATCCCAGTAAGTGACAGAGTCAGCCCAGTTCACGTTGCAGCTTCGAGATCAAATTGCAGTAGAGCACACGTTATATTATTTACAAGCGTCCCAGAGGCTTTGCATGTCTTTATTTTTTGCAAGACCAATGCTCTGCTTGGTGTTTCATAGTTCACATCTTGTTCTCCAGGACGATCTTCTGGCCCGTGCGCTCAACTACTTGGACGCCCCTTCATTGAGCAAAGCCGAGTGGGCCTGTCGACGATTTCGCCGCATCGGTACCCCCCGACATACTCTTGACTCTTGACGTGCACATCTCGAAACCCATCCCTGCCTGCATGTATCGTATGCACACACCTCACGATGGCTGGTGCTGTACAGTCTTGGAGCACGACCTCTGGCGAGAGCAGTGCTTGAATGCATGCCCGCAGCTCAGGAGCTTCCATGCAGATCTTCTTATCAAGGTGTGGGCTGGCCCCTCAGTTTTTCACTACAAACTTTCCCAATATACCTCTCCATTGCACCTGTTTGCATGCCTTCACCCCATAAATAAGCTTTCAAAGCCATGACATTCATCCCTGCCTGTACACTTCAATCCAATGCGCCTGCGCAAGTGAAACAGCATGCAGTATACTCAAAACTGCTGAGCTGGCATCTGCTATAAAGCAACAAGTAGGACAGTGCGGTCTATTCAATGAGCTCGGACTTGACGCAATTGCTGGGCGGGCTAGAAGCCCCTCACAACACGTGGCCAGCAGACAATTTGACAGGACAAATTTCAGAGAGGCCTAATATGGCCAGTGGCCGTTCATCTGCAGCTCTGTCATGACATAGATGCTGGGCAGGCTACAAGCCCCTAACAACACACAGTCTGACTGAACATGTAGCCTGAACAGAGTAGCCTGAACAGGCCAATGGTCTGAATGGTTCAGTTTGTAGAGATGTAACAGTTACATCTGCTGCCTTGTCAGGAGCTGAAGACGCCGCGGGCTTCGCCGATGCTGGCACTTGAACAAATGCTGCTTTCTCCCCCGCCAGAGGAGGTTCTGCGCGCAGCCGCCTTCTACAAGCTGCACAGCGAGCTGACGGCCCCGGACTCCAACCACTCGCTGCTCGCCTGCGCGTTGTCAGCCTCCTCTACAGGTGCAGTGCGCGGCCTTTTTCTCCTTAGATCAATGGAATAGAGACTGTAATGGGCGATGGTCTTGGGCCTCTTTGAAAACCTGCATGGTAGAAATGCATCAAAGGCACAGCACCAGGATGCTGGCTTACTCCTTGTCCTATGTGGAGGCCCTTGGTTCTAGTGCCGCACAAGAGTCAGAAGCAGCTGGATGTCCACGCGAATTGTGAAACTTGTCAAACACTGAAGGCAGCTAACCAACTGCGTCGCTAACCGCTGCACGTGAGAGTTTAAAGCCTGAAATGAGAGTGCTTGCCTGGAAACGGCGTGCAAACATATTTGTCCTGGGTCATTCCGTCTACACCCAGGCATGAACCCCTGGATTCATCATCCCAGGCTGATCACTGAGTTGCGTTCAGGTCCTTGCATACATGCAGACAAGGCCAAGAGAACGTGCCACAGAACAATCCGGGCATTCCTGCTGCACCAAGACCCGAGACCCTCGACTTCCTCCCCTGGCCTATATACCCTGTTTTTCCCCAATTTCGCTCCCGGAGGAGGGCGTGCCAGACATGCATCCACCGAAACCCCAACACTCAGTATTTCCCCTGGGTTGTATACCCTAAGTTTCTCCCTTTTCCGCACAGACATGCTGATACATACATTACTACGCTAAAATACCTTCTTTTTGTTGCGCAGACAACCCGGAGGAGAGCGTGGAGAATGTCCTGACCCCCCTGCACCGCTTCAATCCGGCGCTGGGCGTGCGCAGCGGCAGCTACTGGTCCAGCCGGGGGAGCGAGGATGAGTCATCGAGCGAGTGGCTGGCGCTGCGTCTGGCGCACCCGCTCTGCCTCGTCAGCGCCGTCAGCATCATGCCCTTCCTCGCATTTTTCCAGCGGGTGCGCGCTGTTTTCTTTTGTTGGGTGCAGAGGTTTCTGAACATGGTAGACTATATGTGGTAGTCCCTGCCGGTGCCATTGTACATCCATCTGCCATTCTCCATGCAATAAAAACAGCATGCAAATCGATGCAAGAAGATTCACGAACCTGCAGGTTGTTGGGGTGCCCCCTGATGTACATGTTGTGGGGTCGAATGGTGCTGGTGGGGTGAGTTCTGTGAAGGGGCCACCAGCATTGGAAATCTGTTCCTAGCCCCTGAGCGGGTGCGCGTGCTTCTGTCTCCTGTTTCTGTTTTGAGGGAGGAGTGTGTCTCGGTGACGTGGCACTGGCAGCCGTTGCATGTCCTGTCATGCATGGATTGCCTTGCGATGCCAGGCCTACCTTTACCTTTCCCTACCTGTCTCTGCCTGCTGAGGGCGAATTTCAGAGGAAGGTTGCTTTTGTGGCCACAAAATGGGACTTGACTGGCTTGGACTCTTGAAGATTTTCTAAGAAGAAGTAAGGAACACCCTGAGTGCTTCACAAAGCTCAAAGTTGCTTGGACTGATTAAAGGCTCCCTCAGCATAGTATTCCGCCAAATTCTTCAACTTGTGTCTCTTCCCGGCAACATGGCTAGGGTCAGGGAATGGCAAGACAGCAGCCTTGTGCGAGAGTGACACAGCCTTTGCGGAATAGTCAGTCATTACATTTCACTGGCACTTTGCAGGGCCACCCGATTTATGCGCCCAAGGCGGCGCGATTCGTTTTCTCCTGCGGGGAGGACGTGAAAGCGAGGCCCGTCGGTTCGACGCCCGACAGTGACACGGACGAAGATCCAGAGACGGATGCGCTCCTAGAAGAGGCGGAGGAGGCAGGCTACGCGACGATAAGGAGCTGCGCCAGATTTAGCGCGTGGGAGACCCGCACTGAGGCGTTCCCCATGAGCCAATCAGACGAGCTGCAGATGTTTGAATTCAAACGGCCCATCCTGTGCGTCGGCGGCCTTGTGAAGGTACGCCTCTCAATTGTGTTTCAGTATCGCTTGGAAACTGGCTCGAAACCTTTTGCTCGTCCGGCTGTCCCTACTCCAAGAGTCTCAAAGCCTGCCTTTGACAAAGAGCTCCAGATTTGCATGATTAGGTTGACGGGGGAATTGGTATATCAGTGACAAACATTCTTGCAAATGCCAGACCTGCTCATCTGCATGATAGTGTCAGGCTATGCTCTATGGCATTGGCGTTGCCTGCATTATTTGGGAAGGGCAAACCCAGACACGCTGACATCTCCTGGCAAGGCCCCTCATTCGTCTAGAAGGGGATGCAGGTAGCATTTTAGCCTGAGCAGCATGCAGTATGGTTGTGTTTTCAGCCTGTTGTGACGACCTTCGTCTGGAGCAATCACTAAGGGAAGTCTTTTTTCTTGAGTTGCTACGGCTGCTGTTGCAGATTGAGCTGCTGGGGCGCACGCAGCGACAGGAGCAAGACAACGCGTGGTACACATGCATAAACCACGTTCGAGTGTTGGGCAAGCCTCTGCACAACTTTGCGGAGACGCCGGCACAAACACAGGATCCGGCCGAAGCCAGCAGCAGCAGTGCTCCTAAGAGATGTCCGCAGCAGGGGGTGAAAATCGAGGGTGTACCCCTTGTTTTGGAGGCCCGGAGGGAGGACCCGATGGTGGCGCGGGGGGGACTGATGGCGCTGTCAGAGGGGGGACTGCTGCTGCAGCGGCTGGCCACTGAGGCACAGGGTGCGCTACAACCCAATCGTTGACGGCTTTAAAACTGATTGAGACTTTATTTGTCACATGACCCCAGTCACATGCCTGGATTGCTTGAGGCTGCTAATGCTTCTGTCCCTGCGTCTCAGTTCATCATTTCCCAGCCACCATCCCTGTTCTTCTGGAGGAGCTGCACGCAAACATGCAACCCCTTGCATTCTCCCAGTAAGATTTGCTTTTGATAGGCTTAAAACCGGCAAAATTGCGCCCAAGAAATGAATGTTGGTCACGATGAAGTTACAGTAGTCACCATCTGTATGCGCTTGAATTTGTGTGAGTCGACCAAGTCAAAGGAATCTAAATGGGGCTATTTGTAGAGATGATCACAGAATTTCTGTGGGATCTGCATCTGGTAGTTTGGATGCATTACAGCATCTCTGTTGTGGTGCAGGGGAGGGAACAGCGGATTATGACACAGACGACGAGCTGATAGATGCTGACGTCATCGGGCCGCACCTGGCAGAAATCGGACTTGAATTCGAATGGCTGGCTGGGGGACAGCCGATGCCCCCATGGATAGCACACCCGCCGCAGCCGCCGCAACAGCAGCAGGCGCCAGCTGACGGCGAGGATTAGTCATGTTTGTTTAGTCATGTGTGAACAGCAGCTGTTATGCAAGAGAAGACAAGCATGCGGTCTTTGATCCAAGATTTGCATGGTTGGTTTTTGAGAAATGAGGGAAATTGGATCCCGGTTTAGTTTATTGCCAATCTGTCTGCAACTTAAAGAGGGTGGGTGGCAAGGTAGCAAAAATTTTGATTGCTGATGATGTGATGAAGCAGTACAAAGTATGCTGCACTTCTGTTCATATAGTGTTGAGCGGCATGTTGTGTGCGATGAGACTCACCATAATAAGAACTCAGACATTGCTCGGACAATGGAGCCTTTCGTGGCCAAGTGCACCTGCCCTGAGGTAATTGCATAGTTGCATTCAGCCCTGTGCAATACAAGCACCTGCTATCTGAAGCCCTTCCCATCTAAATGTCAGGCAGGTAATTCTTGTTGGCTTCTCGACTCAGCCCATGGAATGTGCTACAAGGCATAATGCTTGCTCTTCTGCTTGTCCAATTGCTGCAACGGTAGCTCTGTCCTCTGTTGCTGCATTGTGACCTGTTGCTCAAGAACTCCTTTTGCTGGCAGCAACTCTGTGTATGACGATGTACAAATAAATGCGCATCGCAATCACCAGTCCTCATCACTAGAAGTGTAGTCATCCTCCTCTCCCTCTTTGATGATCCTCCAGCCTGCCACCCATGCACCACGTAATACTTAGGCTACAAGAGAAACATACTTGTACTGGATGCATATAAGCAGGTGGGAAATCGGGTCCTGCCAGGTACAGGTCAGGTGATTTAGAAGTTGCTTGGGGCACATGGACACTTTAGAGTTGCATGCACTGATCGTCGGGTGCTTGTTAGACAGGATCTGGCAACACGACAATCTCCAATACAAAGCGATGTACTGCAATTAGGTATTGCTCGATACATGCAGGCTCGAGACACTTGAAAGATGACAAATGAGATGAGTCAAAAGCAGGTGACATGCTGCTGAGTCACCTTCGGGGACAAGAACGCGGCGCACGGAGATGAGCTGGGCGCCGGAGGGAACGCCGCATTCCTCCAGGGTCTGCTCCGGCAGCATCAGCCGACCCTTGAACACTGTCGTCTCCCAGGGGTCCTTGAAACCCTCCAGCCTGCATCAAACTTCTCCCAATCTCGTCCTTGCGTACCTCCAGACTCTTTGGCAGCTGATTGGCTGTCAGCATATGCATGCCATGCCGATCTTTGCCCACATGAGCTGGGAAAAAGGCTGCTCGCCGCGTGAAGCACCCGTATAATATTGAAACCACACTCCTGCTAGATTCCAGCAACTTCTTGATCCAACAATAAGTCAACCCACCCAACATCTTGAGATGGCTGGAAATGACTCAACATGACTGAAATTGCCAGAGTAGCACCTCTCTAGTTTCTCGGTGGGTTCCCAGCCCAGCTTCTTCTCAATCTCCTTCTGCAGGTCGGCCACTCGGGCGCTTGGGGGCAGCGCCAGCTTGATATCCTCAAGCACGTCCGTCTTGGTCTCCATTGACTCCTGAAGAAGCCACATCCGCAACTTGAAGATATACGAAACATTCACCACGCTTGCCTTTAAGCGGCAAGTGTGCGCTGTTAAGCCAGAGCTCATGTACAGCCACTCGTAGAAGCAAGATGCGCCTGCAGTGGAACTGCGGGCGGATACTGCCGAAATTAGACCCCGATCCTCGCCATGTGCAAGCAAGCCCCGATCAACAATGGGCACGGAAACCAGTGAGATGTGCTAAACCACACCCCGCTAATTGGAATCTGAGTCATTTCAATACAGAGGCAAGTCTGCTCTCATCTCCAATCTCCAATCAGTCTCAAATCCAGTGTTGCCATTATTTTTATTCTTATTAATACACGTTGGTAGATTTTCTGGCTCCCGATGTTGCAAAGAGCACAACGGAAGGTTGAGACACAGGAATTCCTTGGCAGAACTCTCTGCTTATTCTGCAGGCATGGCAAAGCAAAGCCGTGTGATTGCGCTGCACAACTTGCCTTCCAGTACAGGGACCACTTGTCCTTCTGCAGGCGGGGCTTCACGGTCAGCTGCAGATTTTTGGCGCCTCCAGGCAAGCGCAAGGAGAGGTCCAGAGTGCTGTCTTCCAAGATGCTGTACGTGCTCAGCATGTGTCCGTCCGAGAGCTGCTTCCCCGCATAGCTAAGGCACTGTTCACTCGCCAAGATTCCTGAAACAAGTTCGAAGGCTCAATCCCCCTGATCGTTTTGAGCAAAATGGAACTGATGAGGCAGAAGCGCATCGGAGTGCAGTGCAATGCTCTGCCGGATTTATGGTTGTCTATTATTCAGAAATTCTTCACCTGTCGCTTCCTCGACGTTCGTACGTAGAGACTCGACGGTTTGGCATGGCTCAAAATTTAGGGATACAGTCTTGTCACCCCTAACAAAGATCTTCATCTTTCGGAGCACAGACACCCCTCTCAATGCTCGCCTATTTTCCGCCAGTCCTGTCAAGACAAGATAAAATTTTCAAAACAAATTGACTCGAAATGGACAGACTGGAGAACGTAATTGCTCGCTCGCCTATGTGTAACGACTCCGTAACGCCAGCTGAGGAGATCACGTAACCACGATCTCCCAGCTTTAAAAGAGTTCGGAGACAGGATCTCTCGGAACATATCTTCAACCAAGTTTAAACATTCTGCAAGAAATGTACTAAATTTCTCACAAACAGAACATGAGACAAGAGTAGATCCTGTAGAATATTATTACAGGATGAATGGAATACAGAGACCGAGGTACGACGCAGCATTGCTGAAGATAATCAACATGTAGTGCTTAAGAGCAACTTAATATATTCCTTCAATCGTTTCTCGCATTGTCTGGCGAGGGCATGCTTTGTTTTTGTGAAGGCGTGTGAATTTGCCAGATCAACGAACAGTTCAATATTAACTGAATGACCATCCTTCATTGGCAGGCGTGCAAGTCCTCCGAGGCCGAGCTTGATGGTGGGGGACATGGATGCCTGCCGAGCGGCATTTGTACGCCTGCAATCGACCTGCTTGGCTCTCCTAGCTCAGAACGCAGGTGAGGCCGATCTGTCTTGGCAGTATTATGTGATGTGGTCTTTTATTGACCCCTGTCTGACTGCTGCCTTCACTGTGGAAATATACATCAACCCCCTGTCCTGATGGGGTTCACTGCTCTATGCAGGGCACACACAGTGGGAAGATACTGTGCCTCGCTTCAGATCTCTGCGCGAGTCTCTGCTGTCACATCAGGTGACCTTCAATGCTGACATTCCTGACACACAGCCAGGCTCAGAGATTCTGACAATGTCTTCAACGGCATCGCAGTTCATACAATGATTGTGTGTTGTTGTGAGTCCAAAAGGGTAGTCCCAAGTGCTGACAAATGCCAGGGCTGAGGGCTCATTTGAGTAGCAGATAATGAGCAAATGTCAAGTCTTACACATCATGGGTGCATACTGTGTCAGGCGGTGGCAGGGCATGAGGGGGGGTCTGAGAGAGAGAAACATTACATCATGCCAGCCTGAGCAGCTCAAAAATAAAGCATCACCCAAGTGTGGATGCATGCTTGATCAGGTGGTGGACGAATTCACAGTGGCGGCTCTGGAGGCATCATCGGACGCATGCCTTCGCGCGCGCAACTTCGCAGAGTTCCTCAAGTCTACTCAGCACCTCGTGCTCACAGCCTACCCGCTGCTGGCTGCCCGCCACCAGGTGTGACCCTGCCAGCTAATGTACTTGCCCCATCATTCATTCAGTGCAGGAGATTGCCTGTCGCCCGGGAGCAGCTTTTGAACGCACCATTGCACAGATATTTCCCTTGCGGCTACATGCAGCTGACCTCTACACATGCGAATAGAGGCATTGCATTAGCAGCAGCTTTACTAGCGCATGTGCAAGCAGGTCTCAGCAAGGAAGTATTCATCTTTTTTGATATATACATGCGCTTGGTGGCACTGTTATGTCAAGAATAACAAAGCAAAAATTAGCACATGTCCATTGCTACACATACATGGCTCCGGCTGGCGGGGGGCTGTCTAAAATCTGAGCACCGTGCCCAAGGTTGATTGTGTCTTGCTTGAATGTGGCGAACCCAACAAGGGGTAGGATTTTGGCAGCCTCTAACTGCAAATTGTCTGCAGGACGTACCTTGCCTTTAGGCAGGAACAGCACATAGAAGATGAAATAACAACGACAACAATAACAATGATAATATAAACGTATTGCAAATTACATCAATAACAAAGATGTTAGTCATAACAGTATTGTGAGTAAATATACGTAGTAAAAATAAAGGCTGGACAGGTGGCGGAGCAGCTGCAGAGCTTGAGCATGGCAGGCGGCGCGGCGGGGGAGGGAGGCAGGGCGTCAGAGGGCGTACCTGCCAGCCGCCAGGCCGGTAGCACGGTTCTGGCTCGGTGGACGGAATTTGCCGGGGCCTTCCTCCTCTACTTTGTGTGCATCCCGCCAAGCCCTCAGGTAGGACATATCGTTACCCGCCTTGATGTGCTCACTCCTTTCAAAGCTGTTGTGGAAAGCTGTCCAACCTGGGCCCAAATTCCATGCATTTCTTCTTGCAATGGGTGTGGCACTTCATGTTCCTTACTTCTTCTATATTATTTGGCATTGCTTGAGATTGCTTCCAGATGTCCTCCGATAAGGCCTGGTTGCAAGTGCAGTAAAAGATTGCGGCTCCACAAACAACAAATTCAAGTGGGTGAGCAGTGGCCCGCTTATAGCTGCAAATACACAGAATGATATATTTTCTGCAGACTCAAGAGAATCCTGAGGTATGGCATGCATGGCAGAGTATGGATGTGTCAGCGGTGCTCAGGCGGCTGCCCCACAGTCTGCAGAGGTGTCCAGAGGTGGCCGTTGCACTGCGAGTGCACCTTGCTGTGACCACCAGAGACTGCGCGGAGTTTCTTCGAGCCCATTCCCGGGCCGGCTGGGTGCAGCAGGCGCTCATGCAGCCCAAACTGCAGCAGGTCGGTGTCTTGCCATGCCCTGCGATTTGATGTGTTCTGTGGTGCTTTATAGAAAACGTGATGTCATGAACACAACTTGATGTTTCAATTAGCTGCTTGGTTCTACTCTCTGGTGGGAACAGCATTATTGTATGGGCCCTTGGTGTATAGTCTCTAGATCACTGTACTTCAGACATTATGATTATGACATAGAAAGCCCGATTTTGTGTGTTGTACGCACTGAAATGTGGCACGTCGCAGCTGTGCAATCCTGTCGGCTGTTCTCAGACCCTCTGAGTCCATGAGGACCCAGCTCACTGACATCTGCGCTCTCTACCCTGCTGGCATGAATCTACCATGCATGCAAAGCTCTGTAGCATCGAACGTATTGAAGAAAGTCAAAGAGTTTGAGATCTGAGATCTGTTTGTCACAGATGCGCGAAGGGGCAGTGGAGATGGTGGGATCCGCCTACCGCAGTCTCAGCTGCGCAGCTGCGCGGCAGCTGCTGCACCTGCCGGCGCATGGAACGCCCCCAGACCGCGACCTGGCCGCCATTCTGAAAGCCTGCGCCGATCGCGGCAACGGCTGCGCTGCGCGCGCTCTGTCCTCTATGCAAATGGCCGAGCAGGATGCGGAGCAGGCGCTACTGTTCAGGTCTTGAGAGGTCAGGGAACAAGTACTGAAGCTCTGCGCAATTTTGTGTCATTCTGCGTGCATGTGAATATGCAGCGACAGCGCCGTTCGAAGTTGGGTATCAATCAGTCCTGATTGTGATTATGCGGTTTTGTGTGACGCGTTGAACTGATGTGAATGTCAGAGTTTGCTAAACTGCTTTGCAGCCAAGACAGAACTCTTGTAAAAATAGGTTGATGGTGTTTACACGACTGGCGATAGTGCGCGCATGCATGCGGCTGTATAGCGCGATGTATGTGGCCACTAAATTGAAAGGCCACTAACTTAGAAAGTCACATACCACAATGTTAACCTGGAAAACACCGAGCCATCATATGTTGGATAACACCTACATGGAAATCTTCCTTTGAGCTGTGTCCATTCAAAAGTTAGACAAAGCCATGCCTTTCATTCTTCTAGCTGATTATTGATGAAGCTGCGGATGTTAGGGGCATGCTCAAATCCTGATTTGACTTGAAAGTCATCCGCAGAAAATGCCATGTCCTCTCGCAATTTGCCTCGGCCCCGTTGGACAGAGACAGACACAGCTCCATGGGCCGCAAGAATGCGGCCGTAAGGTTCACCGTGACGGGGGTGGAACAATGTTTGCTGGTCACCCTGTCCGAAGGCATGCTCCTCAGCTGTCTGTCGCCCCTTAAATGTGCATGAGAATGTTACAAGCGGCACCTCGTGCACTGTCCTGTAGCACAATGCTACATGACTCCCAGCCCGCACACCATCTGCACAGAAGGTTATCAAGGTCCCCAAAAAGTAGTCCAGTCGCAGGTCATGTGCTCGTACTTTGCCTTGAAGTTTCGGCCCAGGTCTGACAGCGGCTTCTTCATCAGGTCCTAATACAAGACCACAAACACATGCTCGCCGATGTCCTTCTTGTACATGATGCAAATCTGGTTAGGATGGTATGCCTGCGGTTCAAAACCGATGTCAACTCAGTCGTCTAGGACTGTGTAGGCAGTGCACAAATTGTGCAGCACCATTACAAGTGGGTTCAGTTTGTGAAGCAATAATATGCTGATTACTTTCACAGTCAGGAGCATGCTGCTTACATGCTCAATGGGATCCGCCCACAATATGCCATTCCAGGGATTCCAGACACCATCAATGCCATACAGCAGGATGCCCTCCTGCACAGCATTCGCACCATTGTGTGGACATGGGGCCACGACACATATGCAGCCAGAATGCAAGGCACAGATCACATCAGAAAGACAAGATGCAAAAGGCAAGACACTCTATTCACCCACCGCTTCGGCAGACTTAGCGTTCAGATGCACAGCAATCACCAGGTCGGAATCCAACAACAGCCCAGAAACCATGCAGCGCAGTCGCCTTGGTAATACGCCACAGGGTTGCAGATATGCTGAAATGAGTTCGAGCTTGAACTTCTCTTGCAGCACCTTTGTGGTTGCGGACTCCGACCCTGGCTCGCTCTGCAAAGCGCGGCAGATGGTGGCCGCAAGCAGCGGGCCCATGCCGCCCTTGATGCCCCTTCATGTCCTCCACCAAAGGCAATGCCCACGCAGGGGGAGTGGTTGAGCTAGCACCTGCCGTGGCATAAGCTATTGGCGCCTACAGCATATGCCATGGCAGGTGCTAGCTCAACCACTCCACTGCGTGGGCATTGCCTTTGGTGGAGGACATGAAGGCCGTCAAGGGCGGCATGGGGGGTGGTCTTTGCTTGGCATTAGCGATGTGATTGATTGAAGTGCAAACAGCAGTTGAGTCATCTATAAATAGAGCTGCATTCTGCTCGCCCCTGCAAGCAGCCCTGCCACATTACATAGAGGCAAGCAGAAGCCGCTGAGAGGCAATGGGACCTGCATGCAAACCAGCAGACTGCCAGCATGCTGCAAACTGAATTCAAGGACCATATACCAAGCACCAGCCAACGGCTGCACAGCACAAGCTGAACTTAGCTGGTGCTGCAGCAGCCACAAAGAACACACAACAATGACCCAGAACACAGGTCCGCTGGTTCCCTGCCGACTACCGTAATGCACCCTGTAAGAAGTTTCACAGTGTTGGCCGTTCTGTGAAAAAAGTCTGCACTGCTTGGTTTTAGCAACCCCTCATGACCTCTCTAGTTGCATGTGCCTGGACAGCTAGAAGATGGACTGTTTTTATTTCAATCAAAGCTTCTCACAGCAGCCAGGCGGCATTTTGTTGCCCGCTTAGAGCTTGGCTTGGCCCTGCTGCTCCTTGCGGCGCACAGCGTTCTGCACCGCCCTGTCTAGGGTGGCGTGCAGCGCGGTGTAGTGCGGCTCCAGCTCAGCGCTGACCTGGCCCATCCATGCGCGCACTTTTGGGAAGGCTGCCAGCTGCTGCTCTAGGCTGGGACCCTGCGCATGATCAACACCATGGTCTCCTGAAAGCCAAATTTCAACATTGAATAAATCAGCACGAGCACAGAAATAACGCCGAAGCTAAGTCGTGCATGCAACACAAAAGCCAGTGGCCATGCATGCGCCTTGCAATACACTGCCTCAGCAGTCACCAAACCATGTGAGCCTTGTGAGACGGGCTAAAAGAGTCCAAGGCAAGGCACATGCATCCAAGGGCGCCTTCTTATCACTTGCGCTGTCCCCGGCGCATAGCCTATGTTCAGATAGGTTTGCCCAAATTGCCATTTTGCCAATCTATTGCAATAAGACGGCACCTCTGTTGCGCCATCCAGCAGCCGCAGCGTGACCAGCTCTGTGAGGATGGGCAGGTCTGCCAGGCTGATGTGCTCCCCTGCCACATATGGGGTGCTGCCCAGCCAGAACCTCTCCATGTCCTGCTCCCAAAAATGCACCACATTTCAGCCACCCTCTGGCATCAGCAGTTCAAACAAAACCGTTGCCTGAAGCTCACCGCAATTTGCTCATGCACACAATCTCTGCAGCAGCCATACATAAATGGAACATGCAAGACTTGCGTTGCAGGGCGCAGCAACCAGACACTGCCTGCCATGCTGCCAGGCAGGCAACTGGTGGCTCTCTTTTAAAGGGGTCACATGAAATTCCCACAAGGGGCAGAGATCAGGAGAATCCGTGTTCGAAATCTCTGTTCTAAGAGATTCCTCGAGTTGTAGCAGAGATCTAGGAGATAAAGGATTCCGCTGTGCATGTCCCCCACCTGGAGCGCCTTTCTGAGGACTGCTTCGCCGTCGCGGGCCTGTGCTTCGCTGGCGGGCTGACCGGACATGGGCGCCAGAATTCTGTTCCACACCTGAGCGGTGCACCCGCGGCGGATGGTCAGATGGTGCCAGTCCAACGCCGCATCCACCCTTGCGCGCAGCCTCGCATCCCCTGGAGAGAACGAATGAATATGTCAGTCAGATTAGGCTGCTTGCAGCCAAATGAGGGCTGCACCAACGCTCGACTCTCAGATTCTTACAGTCAGAGTCTGTTCATAGCATACAGCATGGCATACAAGCACTCGGTTTTCACCAACCAGGGACCAGCCATGCTCGAAGGTTGCCTGGTGTGGTTGTATCCAAGAAATAAGAGGCTCCTTGGACTGGTGCCTCCCAAAGAGGACGAGCTGAGGGCAAAAAGATCCCAAGAGTAGATTAGCATGCAAGGGCATGCGTGTGGCAAAGTGGGGACTTGCCTGGATACCAGTGGTCTGGCACGTTGTATTTTAGCGCAAGATACCTCAGTATGGCACAGCTCTCGGGCAAGCAGAAGCCATCCTCGTCCTGCAAGGAAGCACAGAGTTGCAACTAGTCAAATGCACGGCTTGTAAGGTTCTCACCAAGGACAGCTAAGATTAGCTAGATCGATCTCATCAACACCACACAGCATGCGCATGTCAAACCTGCAAGGCTGGAACTTTGCCAAGAGGATTGATGGCTAGGTACTCTGGGGTGCGTTGCTGATTCTTGGCAAGGGGCACACGTTTCTCGTCCACAGGCAATTGATTACACCTGCAAAATTTTACTAAATCATTGGTGAATTTCAACGAAATTCTTGATGTACAATGCTTCTCCGCCTCTCAAGCAATCCGTTAAAATGGGCAATCAACACTCTCGGATTTTCGGGACTTGAAATGACTGGGAAATATATGGAAACAGGATTAATTGCCTGGCAAACAGCAGAACAGAGCGACTAGGCTGGGAAATGAAGTCAAAGTACAGTGTGCTTCTGGTGGGAGCCATCTGTACAGATCAAGTCAAGCTTTGCGATCTGGCAAGCGGCCCAAATGCTCCTTGACATTAAAGTACTTCTACTGAGAGTTTTGTCGCCAGAGGAATTGATATGACTCCCAGCAGGGATCACCGTCAGGATTCCATCAGATAGTCAAATGACGTCACTCCTGAAGAAACCTTGGAAACATGCTCTGGACAAAAATGTGTTGATAATATCCATTTTGAGTGCAGCAAGTACACTGGTGCCAAGCTTATGAAATCTCTTATCCAATATTGGCCCAAGGAGGCAGGACACTTTCAATTCTTGGTGTCAAGACCTTACATTACATGATAGCATCATGCATGATATCTGCGCAGGATGTTAATTTACTGCCTAGCCACCCAGAGCGCCGTGGATCGTTAACTATTCCGTTGCTAGCTATTTCTAGGTGACATTCAATGCGCGCTACCTAATGTATCAGTAAGGTTGCACGTACGACGGCATTACAACCGTCAATACTAGTCATTGTTAGTAACAATGTAGCCCGGGCCCGCCAAAAGAGGTCCACCCTCCAAAACATGTCCCGAGACAGTCCTGACATGACCACGTGCAATTCCAGGAATGCAGTACTAGAGAAATTTGGACAAATAAATAATGGCCACTGCTTCAGACTGTGCAATACACCGCACAGTGCAGGATCTACCAAATAATTCAGCAGACATGCTATAAGTCTGGACCGTGACTGATTGAATATGAATAATTATCCCTGCCTATGGTATGACCCAGGCCTCCCTCAACAGGACTTCAGTGCGTGCGCACCACACCCCTCCCTATAAAGACCCCTTTATTTCCCCTGACCCTCTTCTTTCCACATGCATTTCATTGTCTCTATTCATGGCTCAATTCTGAGAGAGCCACTGCTTTGCTTGCTCGCGCATGTTATCATAGTCCTGCCCCCTTAGGTAATCCCCAGAGAACAACAGCATCTGTTTGGCTGGCGCGCCGCTCTCAGCATCCTTAGAGTCATCGGCAGGTTTGCCGCTAAACCCCTTGGGCATGGGAAAAACCTGAAGGGGTTCGTTAAGTTCAAACGGCGCATCGCGCAGGCTCAGGAAGAAGGCATCGCTGCCGTCCCGCGCGCCGTTAGTCATGGATGTGTCATTGCTGCCGTTGGTCATATCCAGCTCAGCAGCCGGCCCCAGTGCAGTGTCCTCGAAGGAGCCCAGCAGGGCTAGCGAGGCTCCCGAGCGTGCAAAGTTGGCCAGGAGATCCACCATGCTGAGCATGTCAGGCCGCTGCATGCGCAGCACAGCATGACCGTCAGTCATTTACTATTGAGATTCCGAGCTTTTCCTGCCCGAGGGAAGGTATGTCCGCAGACAATCTGCAGGTAGAGGCTGCCAATCAAGCCACCCCTTGATGGAAACGTCAGGACCAAGCAATACCAATCGAGGACGGGCATGGAGCTCAGCATTTGTACCGCCTCCCGCCATCCGGGGCTTCCAGTACTTTCTAAAGGACAGAGTCCCAGCATGGCACGCAATATAAATTAAGGGTTCCTTGCCCTGTCGATTAGATACAATGCATACTCTTGGAAGTGCTTTCTGTACACACTTTCTCTGTGCAGCATTAGTGATGTAACTCAAAAACCCATCTCAGCAGGTAGGGATACCATGGCATCACAGATGCGCTCTTATTGGGCAAGACATGTCGTGTTGGAGAGGCAACGATGGACCCACAAAAGGTCAGCTTCTGACTGGTTTTAATAAAGATATCAATGAAATATATAGGATATATACATGAAACTGTGTAGAAAATGATGGGGTGTGTATTGTTACCAGGAGGGCGGCGCGGCTGCCAAGGAGGTCTGCTTGAGGCAGGTCTCCGCGCACATAATCCTGCAGATGGAAGCTCCATTTGGGGGTTTTGCCATGCACTCTCACCGCCGAATTTATGGCCTCCTCTGAATCGTCCACCCCGTAGTACCTGGACACAAGAGGCTCTGTGAACTTTCTGAGCTACTACAGGTTAACCCCTGTTATGGGAGAAGGACGGAATTCCTGTAAGGAAAAAGAAATGAAAAGTATTAGGAAAGTCCTGAGCTATGACTTTTTTGTTGCCTAGTGCTGCATGGCAAAATCTGCCACGCCTCCCCAGCCAGCACAGGATATTCTTTGTATGAAGAGGCCTCGTCAATTGTAACTCTGCTGTCTCAGAGCACTGGAGCCATCTCTTCCTGTATACTTCCCACTTCCTACCTGAGATTTCAAAAGATCACGCCCTGGGACTGCCTGATCAAGGTCATACCGCATCTAGAGCATGCCAAGGGATCTATTTGCAATCTCAATGTTGGAAAGGGCATATTGCACATCAAAACCGAAGAGGACAATGCGTCACCTGATGTCATTGGGGTGGTCTGTAGGGAACTCGTCAACCTTGCTCGACACCTCAATTGCATTGCCGCAAGGCACATCCAGGAAGCTGGCAATCTTGAAGTGGTCCATCAGTTGCTTGAAGGCGACTGGCTCCTGCAGGCTGATCCCTTCTGGCTTTGCTACTTTCTTGGTCGCATCTGGATCCTTGGCATTGTCCTCCTTTTTGGCTGCAGCCTCCTCAGGCTGAGCTTTTGCCTTGGCGCTGCTTGCGTTTCTGCTCTGAGACTGTGCCTTCCCGCCAGCTTCCTCGTCCGCGGACCCTGCAGCGCCTCCCGCTTCCTCAGACTGCTCCTTTGCGGCGGCATCAGTAATCCCCTGATCAACCCACACCGACAGATGTTTCTTCATAGCGTTCAAGAAGACGAACCAAATTCCAATTCTCTCTAAAATTCGTCAGCACAATGCAGACATCAGCACAATGCATGTCAAGCAGCGTGCATGCATAGGCAAAATATCGTGGCGTCAGGCACGCTGGTTCCATTTCACCAGGAAAGAGGCAAAGGATACTATGGCGCACATCTTCTGAGGAGAGCACCCAGACGCCGTCTCCCACTTCCTCACCCTGCAGTTTGTCCAGCGCCTCTCGCAGGTCATCGCTCTGAGCTGATATCATGGCGGCCCCGGCTGACTCAGACTCTGCACTGACCTCCTTCTGCTTCGGTTCCCACACACCGCTGCCTTCCTTTGCGCGCTCTCCCTTCCCAGCCTCAATTGTCTCCCCTGAACTCCCCCCATCAGGTCTGGCAGCTTCATTGGATTCCCCCTCGCCCCTCCCTGCCTCGCTGGCTGGCTGCTGAGCGTCCTTCTGCTGGGGATCAGCCGCGCTGCCTTCGCCAAAGAGCGTCTTGGGCTGGGAGGACTCATCGGGAGGCACCACCTGCTCAGGCGCGTCCAGCGGAAGGAACGCCTCCTCCCGGCCGGGGTCCCCCTGGCCGGGGTCCCCCTGGTCCCCCTCGCCAGGGTCCCCTCGGTCGCTGTAACCTTCCGCGGGGTCCCCGTCGTGCGGGAGCGGCTTCGCGGTCCGGCGCTTGCCGTCACTGCGGGCCCGCCTCGCATTTTGTGAGTTCGAATCGGCGCCTGATCTGGCTCTGCGTGCTTCTGGCTCCTGCTTGGCAGCTTCTGTGTTGACTGCAGCTGCCGCTGGCTCCTGCTGCAGGCTTTCTGAACCGGCAAGAGTTTCTGAGGCTGAGTCATCTTTGTCATCGTTCGCCGCATGCTTGGCGGCTGGTGCCCCTCTGCCGCGCCCCTTGCCTGCCCTCCTTGCTAGCTTGCTGCCCCTTCTGGTGCTCCGAGGGCGTTTCTTTGCTGACTGAACATTGCTGCTAGTAGATTCAGCCTGATCCACTGAATTGGAGTCCTCCTGTGTGCCCTCAGCGTCACTGATCTGCTTCTGGCCGCCGCTGAGGTTGTCAGAGTCTTGAGGTGCCTCGTCTCCAGCCTTTTCTGCGCTGGCGCTATTAATTGCAGTCCTTTCTGATCCTGATGGCCGGTGCACTTCCCTCTCCGTGGATATATCTGTACCCTCTGTGCTCACGCCACCATCTAAGTCCTTCTTTCTAGCCTTGCCTGCACGTCTCCTATGTCTTCGCTGTCTGCGGACCTTCACTCTAATTTCCTTCTGCGGCCGGGCTGTGCCTGTTGTCCTTGCGGGAGATTGCAAGTCATTGGTGCTCACAAGGGGTTGCTGCTCCTGGTCTGAAGCTGCGCTGTTGCTGGCTTGCTGCAGCTTGTGTTTGAAGAACCTCTTCGATTGCTGCGTTGCTGCCAGAACCTGGGCTGTTGCAGCTGACAGTACCAAAAAGAGAAAGATTGACCTGAAGGGTCTCATGGTCCCCTGGGCACATGCCACATGGAGCTGTTCAAATCCACTGTGCTCAACTACTTTTCATCTTGCTCTCATGACACTAAATTTCGTGTTCGCTAGCTCTTAGCTGAAATCGCCAAGGAATCGCATAAGAATATAGGAGCCTACCTTGGTGCGAATAGGGTTAAAGCAAGCTTCCGAAAAAACTGTCGACCTACAATACAAATGTATAAAGGAATGAATCAAAAGGCACGATTGATACTTTACAGTCGACCAGAAGTTCCAGGGTCCCATGATGTATAGGCTAAGATGAGTCTTCCAACAGGCACTGTTGACGTTGGTATCTCATAAAAGATCATTTTGACAGTAGGAGATTCTTTGAGTACCTGTGGGGTCCTGCTGTACCCAGGATCCAGGCTTCAGTCAACCTCAGAAAAAGTGTTCAAGTAAATGCACGTCCCACTCTGCCACGACACCACAGCGTCAAACACGAGGCGCTTGATGGGTGGGTAGATAGGTAGTACACTTACGTGCACGATTTTTCTGCAGAGACGAGGTCTGTGAGCTACAAAAATTCTGATTACAATTAGAAGACTTTCCCTCCTCGCGATGCTGCTGCAAGGAGTTTCGAAATTAAGCCACGTGGCCCGAATGAGTCATTGGAAGGCCCCTTCAAGTATGACATGCAGGACTCTCTGAGCTTGGCTCCTTGTAGTCTTGACTTCAAGGCTACTTAAAGGCTATTTTGATACTTCTTTTTTTCTGGCAATGTACATATACCGTTCATAGAGTCTTTCTGGCCAGCTGCTGCCAGCCGCTGCAGCAGCAATGCGTAAATCTGATCAGCTCATGACAATTTTAAAATTTACAAACTTCACACCAAATCCTAATGTACTGCATGTTGTCCCAGAGCAGCGCATGCATGCCTGGTATGTGCTGCTTCCAGACCGATATCTACTTTAATCTGGAAAATTCAAAAAGCATTCCTACAGCTGGGCTCAGCACACTCATTTGAGCCATTGCCAATCAGGACAAAAAATACCAGTTCTCAATTACACTTCACCAGCTTAATAAAAAAGACAGTACTGGCTACCCGGGCCGCACTTCATAGACAAATACAAGACCAATAGCAAGCCTGGCATTTTCAGCCAGCCAACATAATTGTAAGAAGCTACAAAACTGCACATCTATTCCTGCACTCTTGCCTGAATTTATTGCCATTGATAAGAAAAGTTGGAGCCCCTGGACTGATACAAGTACCATGGTGGAACATGCTGCTACCTTTCAAAGGTAACCTTTGCCAAACAGCACAAGTATATACTACTTGATTAGCCCGGCAGGAACTGTTGGTACATTTGGAAAGCAGGCCGACTAATGGCACCTCTGCTGATGTCACTCTTCCGGCAATCTTGATGCGCTGACATCAACCTTCACAGTAAATAGATATTAGTAACAATGCGCATGTGCCAGATGAGTCACCAGCAGGAGCTTTATCAATGATCTAACACAGTCAGCAGCATGATTTTGGAACGTTGCTAAGTGATTACTCATCGTATGCCCACAGGCGCTCCTTCAACGAGTGTCCTGGCTGCGGCATCAGTGCCGCCATCTGCAGATTCTCCAAGAAGCGCCCTTCTGGACTTTGCCAGCTCAGCGAGTTCCCTGTAGCCCACAAGCTGCACATGCGAGGGCAGGTTCCTCGCAAGTTCCTCCACCAGAGCCATGCTGATATCGGGTAATTTATATAAGTACCCCAGGCTGCCCCGAGGTAACTCCCCAAGTTTCTGCGCCACGCTCACCCCGGGGTCCTGCGGCCCTAGCCATCGGTAAACTTCCCTGAAGGTTTCCAGGCTGCCTATCTTGGCGGGCACATAGGGGGTGATTGGACTGAAGACTGTCTGGATGCTTGTGTTGCTCAGCCTGCCCAAGTATGCATGCATGGCTGCCTCGTTGTCATAGTTGTCCCAGTGCACATACCTGCTCAAGTTCAAAACAAAACACCAATTTAGTTGATGACAAACAAGACACTACGACGTGAAAAGGTTGGGGCTTTTGAAATGTGCACAGATGCATGCCTGGCTGCACATTCATGGTGACAGTAGAAACTGGATTTTGTGCACTACCACTGAGTACCATTACCACTGCAATCCTCCAGGCAGGCAGCTGTGCAAACAGCAACCTGTGAACCAGCAGCAATAATTTTGAGCCCACAGCTAAGACAGATGACTAAGATCCCTATCTTTGCTTTTTGTGTGAACAATAATTGGGATGGGTGGAGGGAACGCACGCAGACGAGGACAGCATGGCGGCAGCGGCCGCAGTGCGACTGATCATCTGGTCAACCAGCGGGTCGTCCGGGGCAATGATGCTTGGATGCATGAAGCCGAACCCAGACGGCCCCATCAGGAAACTGTCCTTGCCCGTCACTAGCCCATTCCTGCACAGAAGCCGCATATAAACATGACACATGTGAAATTTTCCGGCAATCAAATTGCAAAGTCCATGAGATCTGCCGGCCATATGTGATGCATGTGCTACTACAATACTGTAGTATAAAGACAGTGGCATGCAATTGCATGACTGTTCATTTATGCAAGAACGCCCTGCGTGTATAATGCTGACATACGCAAGGATGTTCGGTAAAACAGGAGTATAAACTTGTTGATGGAAGCTTGGGAGGCAAGAGAGCCGCACCTGAAGTACCAGTTGAGGACAAAAGGCGCGAATTCGGCCAGTCGGTTACTAATGGTCCATGTGACGGGCGGGCATGCTGCGCCGATGACCTGGCACTCGCTCAGCCGGTCCTCCATTCGCTGCCGCTTCACATTGAAGGCCATCTGTCACGCGCGCAACGTAACTATTTAACTCACGGATAAGCATGGAACAGACACTGGAAAACATATGACAACTGAAATGAAATGTCTGAAACAGTGAAAGATTCTCCGTAGACAGCCAGTGAAGTGACTTTTACTGTCCAGTTCAAGAGTGCGATGCAGAGCCACTCTCCAATTCGACTCACAAGGTCTCATTCTCTCCGTAGAAAGGTGGTATTTGCATGCAGCAGGGGCCGGGCAGCGGGCCGTACTGCCTTTGTTACGGGTCTTGGAATTGGAAGAACGACGTTCCAGCAGTATCCAGAAGCATGCCGGCAACACACCACATGACCAAAAAGTCCACAGCCTGAACTGAGTGCTTGATGGATGGCTGCAAACCTGCATGTTGTCTCCGTCGCTGGCAATGATAGCAATGTAGGTGGTAAGCCGCGAGTAGGGCCCAGCTGGCAGCGGCGGCGACTGCACCAGCTGCCCAGTCACAGCTGGCATGCGCGACCTGCCAAGCAAACATTATTACTTGTCAGGAAATTGTATTTCGGCCCATCTCCTGTCTCTCCATGCTCAGGTGTCTGTAGTGCCCCTTTGCCCAAACCAGGCCTGTCTTTTACGCATCCCTGCTATTAGGGTGCCCCTTCTAGAGATCACATCTGGTAACTAATGACCTGAGGAACACTGTATCTATCCTCTTTTGTTACCCTCTGCTTGGGGATTAACCTCCGGTAATGCCAGCCCTGCTCTTTCCTTCTTGTTGCACCCAGGATGACCAGAGCACAGCATGAGCTGTGAGCCACAGATACCAAGGGCTCATGGAAAGAGAGGTTGGCTGGCAAGGGGCGCGCACTCACCAGAATGACAAAGAAGAGCAGTAGTCTGACACCAAGGATATCTCTGTGTGGTGCTTGCTGCATATGGCCACCACCTGCGCACACGCAAGGCAAAAGTTTTCAAAATCCAGGAGCTCCTGGAATCATTCATAAGCTTGCATATGTGCACAAGCAAATCAAAGAATGTGTGTGTGCACCAAGAATGCAAGTGCGCAATATCTAAAAGAATCAGACAAGTTTGCCAAGAAGCACACGGACTCGAAAAGCATGTAATGCTTAATCCACGATCACCAAATGAGGTGCTGTGAGAAAGGATGCATGCACCTCCTGTGTCCCAAAGTAGCCCATGACAGACAGCAGGCTGCTTTGGGAACGAGCAGCCTCGGCAATGGTGTCATAGAGAGCGGCTGAGGTTGTGTTCGCATCGCACATCTCCGGCAGGTGGAATGCAAACAGCTGTCGGGAAGCTACCATGTCTGCCAGGAAGCCGGCGTGCAGCAGCCCTGGATCCTGCGCATTCGCAAGGAGCCCCTTGACTTCCAACTTAAGATGTCACACAGAAAGGGATAGCAGAAAGAAGCTTGAAGACTTGCTGATCCTGGCACGTCCAAGTCACAGCAGCCACAGGGGTCGATCAATTGGCACAAATCTCAACCCCGGGCAAGGGACAGTGTTGTCAGATTGTATGCAATCAGAGCGAGAAGCGATGTCACACATCTGGAGGACATGTGGCTGCAGCTTCAGGAAGCTGGCTTGCATGCTTTTTTTGGACAGGGCGTGCAGTGTAGCATGTGGGCAACTTGGACTCTCAAATGCAGGTTCATTAAAAGATTCCAAACACTGGCAGGTAACGGAGTCCCACTGTGTTTTGTATACCTTTAGTAGAAGAATTTGGTAGTCTCTTTTCGCGACTTTCATAGTCCTAGTGCAAGGGCAAGAATAATACCTGGAGAACCACGAGGGAGCCGGTCTCATTGCAGAGCGGGTGCAAATTGGTGAGGGCCCAATCAGTGGCTGAGGGGGCATCCCTCCACTGCAAGTGTGCATTAAGCACTACAGGTAGGTCTTCAAAGACCGAGAAGCCCAAGAGCGTTGTGTTCTGTCCAATCAAGGAGGTGTTGAGCGGTACTGGCACGCTCTGATGTATTCCAGCCAATGTGACAATGTTTGGAAAGCTCCAGGGCTCATCCGGCGAGTAGAGCACTCTTGACTGCAGCGCTCCTGCATGGAAGCAGCAGCCGCGTTCGGTATTTGATTTCTGCAGCAGCCTCAAGCAAGGCATGATGAGACAAACGGCTTGAGTCTCACGAGTTTGATGGCGTTGGTCGCATGATGGGAGGCAAGAAAATGCCTGAAAGGACAGAATTGTATGATTGCGCATCATTCCGCTCCATACCTGATGCTTTGGCAATGGTGCCAAGCTCCTCAAGGGATCCCACTTGCTGGAAAGTGGCATTCTGCAGAGAGGGCTCCTCTGTCCGAGCAGACTCGATCCATGTGTCATCAGTGGGATTTATTTTGCCAAATGCCGTCGGATTTGTCGCCTTCCTATTTATCAGTCCAACCAGGACAGAGGCAGCCAGTTGCTGTTCACGAGGGAGATCTGCGAGAGATCACGGAAATTAAGATCTACAACCTGGGATCCTTGCTTGTAGATTGCTGTAAAATTAGATAAAGCCTTTACCTCTGATGCTAATGATGTACACAACGTCCTTGCTCTGCACACTGGGGGTAGCAACCAAGAGGAGGCAGCATGCAAGCAAAAGATTGCTCGTGCCCATTGGTGCCTTCACCACTGTCGATACGTTTAGGCACTCCACATCAATTGCGTCCAGCTTCAGGGTTGGATATATGCGATTTCTTGGGAATGTCGTCTCGGATATCCGATAAAGTTGGCGGGGAGGTGATGACGCATGTGGGCAGATGGATCACATGATCCTACTCAGCACGTTGACGTCACAATCAAAAATTTTCTGGGTGTCTGAAAATCTTTACAGTGTCACAAACTGCCACATTGACTTCTCAAGATTCATGCTCCATCCTGATCAGGTTCGGACCCAGCCCTGCTGCATGGAGCTTTGAAGCCTACGCATGCGCATGCACATGCACCGGCCAGCCTGCTACTACTCTTTAGTGACTCAGTTCCTCAAACACCAAAACATGACTCATGACAAGCAATATCATACATCAAAGGGTCTGCATGTAAGCAGACCCAACACAGCTTTGCCTACTACCACTGTGCAGCACTGGCAGATGCCATGTTGCGAAACTTCTCGTACAATTGCAACCTTAGGATCACAGGAGAGCTTAACACACATTGAGCTTGTAGGCCTGCTGTGAGCAAACCAGCTCTATTTAGCTAGAACTTGAGAATGTTGAAGCAAATTTCAAGTAGTTCCTGGTGTAGTGCTCATATGGCTTCAATTCACTGTTTGAAATTCTTTTGTTCTGTCACGATTGGTTTTGGTTACAGATATCTATCTGAGACTGATCTCAGACAAGCGGCCTTCCAGGAAGGCGCTGTCTGAGTGCGCAAGAGGCGGTGAGCTTGCTTGGGGATCCTTGCCATTCTCCTGCTGAAAACACACATTGAGAACATCAGTGCTTGGTCAAAATCACTCCTCTGCACAGCGACTTCAAAGTTTTTGCAGCTGCAGCTCATGAGGCCAGTGACCTTGCAGGCATGCAACGTGTCCTGTCTCTATCAGCATCTCTCAGTGAGACTCTCACAATGTGCTCCCTTGGAGGGTACCCGGTAGTGCATTTCCGTGACTGAGTCAGCCACTCTGAAGCACTGAAAAAAAGGAGCTGAATACAAATTGACAAGAAGGGACGCACTTGATGCTTGGGTACATCCACAGGGTGGCCCACAGAAGGGGTGACTTCCACGCCAATGATGACATCATCGCCTGGGTTGCGCACAATCACCGCGCGCCGCATGGGGACCACCTGCTCGTCTCCTTTGTCCTGATCTGTTTCCTCCCTTCCTACCTCCCCCCTCTGCCTGCCTGCAGCACCCACAACTACTGCTGTAGTAAAGACAAAAGATTCCGTTAGTGACACCCCGCGAAGCATGGAATGCGCACCAGCAACAGGTGAGAGGCACTACAACCACTAGTAAGATTGTGCACCTATCACGCGGAATTACTCCTGAGCCCAGGAATTTCTGTCATGCCAAGGCTCAAAAGGAGCTGTGTCACGTTCTAATTGGGCAATAATCGTAGAGTCCCAGCGAAGCTGACATTCTCGGGTTGTCGATTAGCCACTCCTCGCCAGTCTGTGCTTTGGCTTGGAGGCCCTTAAAATGGGAAAAAATGCTCAACATATTGCACCGTGCAGATCATGCAACGGGCTGCTGCACTTCACTTGCAATATGCGGGTGGCCCATTTCAGCAATTCAACCCCTTTGTCAGCCTTTTATATCCCTCACAGCACCTCATGGACGCTTCTTTTCTGTGATGACACAGAAACCTGCGCCAGGGTCAAAAGTAGCCTGGGTGGTATGTCCCAAGATCTTGGCACTCACGCTGATGGATCTGCCATGCATTGCCTGAAAGGCTTGCACACTGTCACTGATTATGCAGCGGCCATGTGTAAGCTGTCCAGGCGATGCAAGGCAATATGCTAAGATCTTGGGACAAACCATACAATTTGGGCTCACAGCAATTGTCATTCATCAGGGCCTTACATACTTGTTTACAACAGCAGTGGAAGGGGATGCATTTGTACCTGCTGAGGATGTGCGCGGCAGCTGGTTGCGGTGCACGAATCGCCAGGATGCCATGCAGCCGATGGAGCACACCAGCACCGCTGCAATGCCTACCCCTGCATCGCAGGCTTAGTTTTGAAGTTCACACCTTCCATGTATAGGGCTAAACTGCGGCTGCTTCAGCATCTCTGTGAGGCGAGCTCCGCGGTTGAGCAGCTATTAAGTGGCAGCTAAAGCTGTGCGCGAATCCCTCACCTCTGCATCATTGGGATTTTGTTCCTGTTGTTCCTCTGGTCGAGAGATTTCAGATGATCCGACTCAGATCACCCTTGGGCAGAGTACAGCTAAAAAATGTGGGCAATTTTTTTCTTTCTAGAGGTCATCTGGCTTATATTCCACCGGTGAGTCACCCTAATGAGTAACTCCTACCAGAGGTATACATGTATGATTCTGCAAGCAAAGAGGCAGCTCCACACAAGCTACAAACCCAAAGAGTCCGGGGGACACCACCTCATGAGCCATAATCCCGGAGCAGATCCCATCCTGAAAGTTAGCACCAGCAGTTCCCGTTCTTTCGTGTGTCATCCGGGAGCCACATGGAACAAAATGCAATTCACAGGCACCCACCAGTGATGAGGATGGTGTTGAACAGGGGGGTGGGGCTTATCAGCCCATTGGGATCTCCCGGCACCGGGGGCGCGAAAGGGTTGTTGCCCCAATCGGGAATGGAGGCGACATCTGGCGCAGTGGCATTGGCTGGAGGATTACCTGCACCAGTCACAGCCCACGCCGCAGAGGGCGCCACCACTGCCCCACCAGCCGCCTGCAAGAAGACATCGATATTATCACTATTACATGCCTTTACTGCCAAGAGGCAAGCTGCATCCTGCAGACAAGCTGCAGTCAAAGGCTGCCATAATTCTACTACTTGTTGGGTTTCGCCAGATCCAAGCAAGCCAAATCAACTGTGGGAACGGTGCTCAGTATTTCCACCGCCCCCCGCCAGCCGTAGCCAAATAATCTTCTTATACATGCTTGTCCAGAAAAGTCATTCTGCTCAGCGCCTCTTTGCACGCCCGACTCTCTCAATGAACTCATATAGCAGTCTCTTGTCACTGCGGATGGTTCCTATGAAGATCTATCCTTCGGCAATCCTTACAGCAAAGCACCTGTGCATATTTTTCGCTGAAAACATCTTGCAGCGTTTGGGTGGATTTGGTGGGGCATGCAAGCATGCTCTCAGCAGTAAAAGCCGCTTACTTGATTCAAGGTGGCCCTTGTGGTGGCAGAAAGGGGTACCACATGCCCAATCGTTGCTTTGACCAGCCAAGACGGCCAAAAAAATGCCCATGCGACGGCTCAGAGGATTCAAGGCATATGAGTATGGCAGCGCGCACCACTCCTGCCTGTTGGGCGGCTGTCGGGCTGGTTGCCAAGAAATTGACGCTAGGAGGCAAGGTCTCAGCAGGGGCCATCAGCGGAGAAGCTGCCACAAGCGGCAGAAGTGATCTGCACAACACCAGACGGAAGTCCCTTCAATTGCACCTTTTGTTATCAATTCATGCATGCTCTGTCAGAGCTTCTCAACCTTCCTTTGCATCTGAAGCAGGTCTTCAACAGCAGCACTCTATATTTGTAGGAATGCCTTGGACAGAAGAGTGTGTCAATTGGCGCCAAATTGTGCTGACTTACATGCTTGTGGGGCCTGGTGAAGGAGCAGTGGATTGTGGTTTGTCAAAGTCAGTGGCTCCCATCAGGCGCAGTTGCCTGCCATGAAAGACACCTGCATCCACAGACTTGTCACTATTACTAGTGATGCTGACATACTGCCTTTTGCAACAATTTGCTGGCTGCACCGCACTGCATCATGCAAGAGCACCTGCCTCTGACTGGGCAGAGTCAGTTTTATTTCATGACTACATGCTGATCCTGTGAGGAAGCAAGGTGCGTCTGCAGACAAGGTCTGCAGGTAAAGGCTGTCAGATATCCTGCCCCTTGTTTGGACTCGCCAGACCCAAGCAAGACCCAATCAACCGTGTGCGCGGTGCTGCTGGCCCCTGCCAGCCGGGGCCCAAGGTGATGAAGGCATATGATTGCTGTTTGTCTGGGGGTGTAAGATTCACCCCACCTGCAGTATTGCCTTGTTGCTCTGCAGCGGCAGCTATTGCTAGTCTGCTTCCGTGGGCTGTGGCCGTAGCTGACAGCACTATGGCCATCAGCCAGAAGAACACGGCTCTGCCATGGTATGGATGAGGGCGCTTCATGTCAGGGAAATCCGCTGCAGCTGGTGAGGTGCATCTGCACAGACAGCCTCAAGAGCGTGAAGCCTTGATCTTTTGCTCGATGTTCTGTCCATTCATTGCTTGAAAGGAAGGGAGAGTGTACCTGGTAAGGTAAAGGTTTTGGTTCACGACACTGACGCAACTTGGTACCTGTATTACGGCCGAATTAGTGCAGCAACTGAATAATGAGCAGGCAGCCAAAATTTACTGACTTGGTAGCAACGATGACCTCCAATGCGATCGGATGATTCAGCACTGCTGGCATTACGAGGGTCATGGCATATACTAATGAGCTTGAAGGCAGCACCTGAGGCGGTGTGAGTAAGCAGAAGGTTCGTCCTGTGCTGCACAAAGAGAGACTGACTACGACAAGAAGTCAAGGACAGCAGCTAGCCTGCATGAAATAGGTGCTTCTCGGTCGTGCTCAGGAGTGTCTCGGAACCTTGGATCTTTGCTGTCAAAAGTACGCCATTATTTGCTATCTTATTGCTCTTTGCAAGGAAGCCTTGTGTTGTCAAGAAATAACCTACGATCCACGACGATTCAAGGAATTTGTTCCTTTCTAACGTACGCAGCACGTAATGCAATCATCGCAATCGGATACGAAGTTGACGATGAAAGGCTTTATCTTGGATGCATCGCTGGGAAAGATTTTCTCATGCCCCTAGAAACTATCCATGATTTGTCAATCTGAAGGTCTCGATCTCACACCAGACATTCCCGACAGTCTTCGGAAATTGCAACTTGTGCTTCCTAGACAAGATGTGAAGTATTTAAGTTACGCGAACAGCAGTCACTTTATTGTCCTGGTGCAGCATTGGCTGTTACAGCTCATGGCGTTTGAAGCATGTGATCACAGAAAAAGCGCGTCAGCTCGTCATTAAATGTTTGTGATTGCTTTATGCTGAAAATTACAAGGCAATTTTTATTCAAGTCCTTCGTAGCTGATTTAACGATGGCTGCTCGTGGAATGGCCATGCGCACCTCCCACACCAAAGCAGGTCATTTTGATGTGTCGAAACAATTTACAAAGCTTTCGAAATCTGCAAATTTCCGATCTACATGTCTGCAAGGACAGCATCTTTCGAGGCAGCAGAGCGGACGAGGTACTTTGTCCCTGTTACAATTGCAGCTGCAGGTCCTGATGCTTCCGCTTTTGAAGGCAGCTGATCACAGAATCAAAGTACTGAGCTGAGATATTTCGTCATTGTCAGGGCTCCGGTCGACCTGCAGCAGAGCGCTCAGCCTGCAAGAGGAACCCTCTATAACTATTCTGGATCCTGGTCAGTCTTCTTGGTCCCTCTACGATCAGCCAGAGCTGTACGACCGGATTTTCTGCAGAAGCGAGCGTGATTTTGCCGGCGAGGTTGGGCTGCCCATCTGCACAATTGACTGTTGCCAGTGGATGAAGCGTTGCCAAGCCAGCTTGTGAATTTGACTTTCTTGATGAGCCACCAGTGCTGCTAAAATAACTGGATCTACCAGCACCTGAAACATCTGCATGTGTCCGTGCAGATGCGTTTTGTGATTGGCGCTTACGCCCAGCATACACCTGAGGGGAAATGTGGGGGCAGCCCACAGAGCCTCATCGAATTTGGGTGAGCGCTCTTTCACCAGTGAGCACACCATCGTCATAAATAATTGCACCTAAGGCCACCATGAAAATTCTGGCATGCACTGGTGACCAAAGATAGACCTTGTCAAGTAGACTCTGGTTTATCATATGCCCATCATCTTGAAATATCTCAAGACACCTCCCCCCTGATCAGAATGTGTGAATGGTGATTTTCTAGCATGCCATGCTCTGCATGTCCAGGTCTCAATTATTTTTCAATGATCCAGATGTTGTTCGACGTGCCTAGTCCTCAGGACGAGGAGGTTCAAGGTTTGTTAGCTCTCATCAGATATCGATCCCCCTCTTTTAGACTGGAAAGCGATAACAATATATTAACAAATATTCTGGATATGAGCAGGTGTGGTCCAGCGAGGCATGCAGTGGAGGCTTGCCTGCAGGGCATTGAGCGAGTGACAGCACTCGACGCCAACCCAAGAATGCTGGAGTATGCAGGGAAGCTGGCGGCAGCTGCCGGCGCCAAAGTGCACTTCATAGAGGGGCGATTGGAGGAGGTGTTCAGCAGTGAGGCCAATCTCCCGGTGAGCAGTTGTGCAATATTATGTGAAGCCCTCCTGTCCGTGAATAGCAGTGGGTGGTGGAAGATACGGAACCACACTACCTGGACCCTTTTTAGAGACTTTGATAAGTCAGGGCCGCAAGAAAAAACACGCTTGCTAGATTGACGACACCGCACCTGCTTCGCAGTCTCAAACGCTGACAACTGTTTGCTGAACGCATTGTGCGCTGTCTCTTGAGCTGTGTATGCCTGGTTTCCCGCCCTTCTGGTAAGCACAACAATGCAGCAGGGTGAGCTCAAGGCTGCAAGGGTTCTGCAAGAGTTTTAAACCCTCCTGGGGGTAATGCAGGAGGAGTTTATGCCGGCTGACCTGGCGCTGCTCTCGCTGAATACGGTGGCGCATGCGCTGACTAACGATGACGCGCTGCGCTGGCTGGCAGCTGCCGGGAATGCGCTGCGGCCGGAAGGACTTTTAGTAATGGAGCTTCCTCCCTTGGATGATGTCTTCAATGGCAACCTTCTTCAGGTGTGTCATACTTCCCGATGTCACTCTGTTAAAACTATGCATCCTGAGCTCTCATTGCGCAAATGAGTCTGTCAAATAATTCTCACAAAAGGCTGAAGCTAGACCCAAGTCTACACTAGTGACCCGCCTCTTAACTGCAACTTCCCGCCAAAGGCCAGGAGCATGTGGGAGCATGCAAGCTGCAGTGGTTGTGCCTGACCAAAAGTCCCTTGGTGAAAATTCCAATTGGGGGTGTTTTGTGTGGGTGTGAAGAAGGGCAAACATGGGTGCCCAGGGAGATGAGTGGGAGTTGGAGGGAGAAGAAGAGGGAGAGAATGACCTGAAGATTGTGTTTGGCACAAAATTAGACCGCTTCGACTTCTGCTCACAGGTGAGCACCTCAAGTAGCTTCCAGCTTGGCTTCCTTTTTAAACTCGCGGCCAAGAAAGGGAAGAGACAATAAATCTACTTGACTTCACTCTTGCATGCTTGCATGCATGCAATGCTGTCACTTCATGCTTCTTGGCATGGAAGTTATGACATCATTGCTGCATGATTTACACTTTTGAGGCAGGCCTTCATGATGTCTCTGGCACTCTCTGTCTTCTTTTTTCCTTTCTGCACATCAGAATGCAGAGGCCTCTATTGCAGGCCACTTGGTGGGTGGGCAGGCATCCATTTTGCATGCTACAGATTAGCACAAGCCCATTACACTCCACTTAGCCTGAAAACTTGTCATCGCGCTCTTGGGTTCTGACATCTACCAATCCAGCTCTGTGGCGGTGGAATGCCAGGCTGCTTACGAGGACTGCACTTTTGCCACAGGTTCACTATCGCACAGTGGCAGTGAGCGAGCCAGATCCGGAACAACAACAACAACAACAAGAAGACAAAGGAGAAGAGGGGACATCAAATTGGCGGCTGATCGGAGAGGAAGTTGTGGCACAGCGAATGTATACCTGGCAGGAGCTGCAGCCTCTTGCCAGGCTGGTTGGCTTCGGTGTAGAGGGTGTGTATGGAGACATGGAGCAACCTCCGCACCCGAATGCAGACCTGCGGACCAACGAAGAAGCCCAGTGCATATCCTACCGATTCATTGTTGTCTTGAAGAAGCAGCAAGAAAGCTGATGCGTATGGTACGCCGGGCACTACCTAGACTAGTAGTGTCTAGTGCAGGATGCTCTGTGGGGATCATCCCCAAAATGAACGCATGCAGGTGAATGAAGAGATGGGTACGTCAGTGTGTTTCCCGGCAGAGATGATATTAGGAGTGCATGCCTCTTGCAAATTGTTGTGCGGTCAATTGCGCTTGAGCTTACAGTGGAAGCCTTACACATGCTATGAAAAGGGCTAGCATATCTTACATAGGCACAGGCACCAGCTTGCGTTCATGCAAAACGCATGTTCCCTTGGGCCTAGGCCTCACTGATCAGCATTCATGAGCATGTGCAGGACGTCACCACGCAATACTGCATTCTGTGAATTGTTTATTGGCGTGTCACAAGCTTGACTTTTTGAACTGTGCAGAGACAACAAAGAAGCAAGTTCCTCTGAGTCATGGATTGCTGCAACCCTTGGTAATCTTCAGTGTTCCAAAATTTTTCTTATCGTTTTCTGCAGGGGCAAAGCCACTTTATGAAGCCCCGTCCCGTTGCTGTGCTGTGCAAAATGCATCATCGTAACACACCAATTGCTGCTGCTGCTCCTGCTGGTCAAGCACAACCAGTTGGCGCTCCACTTCTGCATTCACCCGCAAACTTGCACACTGGCCGTGCACCACAATCTGCTCGTGATAAATACCACCATTTCAGCAGAATCTGTGTTGACCCTGTCCTATTTCAATGATAGAGATGCTGCACAACCTGCGCCATGACTGCTGCAAAGGACTCTACAGCGGCTCAGGCCTTCTTGGGCGGCTTGACGAGGTGCTTCTTGTCGAGGTCGGCCAGGGGGGTGTGCTTGAGCAGGAAGAGGCGTGCTGCGCGGTCTGTCAGGCTGCCGCCGCACTTGAGGCCCAGCCGCTGAAGCTCTGCCTTCAGCCTGTCCAGGCCCAGCGCCTCCAGCTCTGCCGCGCTGCTATACTGGGCGAGATCCACCGGCTCTGCTGGGGCCGCCTGCAGAATGAAAAAAATGGAACGTTGGCGACCATAGAAATCGAAAGAATCCCCATCATCATGGCTGCTGTACAGTATTGAGGCTGCCCAGGTACAAGCAAGGTGAAAGCAACAGGAACCTTACAGTGCTGGACAGACTCAAGACAAGTCAAAGCTGCCTCACGAGCCTGACAGTGGGAGACACGCAAAATCCACAATCACAGAATTTCTCTGCTTCAAAGGAAGCATATCAGGATGAGAATGTGGAACCTGCAGGTGATACACTGTATTTCAAAGCACCGTTGTTTGCAGAATTCCGCAGCTTCAGAAAGCACGGTATAACATACACGATGCTGTAGAGCGGCTGTGCACCGCTGCAAGTGACCACTTTCCCAACCTGATACGCTCCTATATTCAGGGTGATGGTTCTGCTCGCGGCACCACTGCCAACTTGCTCAAGAAGATGTTCCTTTCAGGACTTGTATGCTTCGATTTTGGGAACAAGGGAACACCAAAATGGTTTTCCCCAGTACGAAGCTTGTAGGGCTCACAATGGAAGGCAGTCAAACCTACCTCAGTGGACACCTCTGCGTTGCTCTGCCGCCGGTCCTTCAGGCTGCTGTCGACCACCGACGCCCCGGCCGCCGCGGCATCGCCGACGCTCGAGACGGCCACTTCCATCAAGGCGGCAGTGCTGCCGACCTGCGCCAGGTCCAAACTCGGCGCAGCTGCATTGCTGTCCACCACCGAGGTTGCTGCTGCGACGGGCTCTACAGCCGGCGCGGCCGTCTCGACTATAGACGCCGAAGCCTGCGCGCGGTTGCAGAGTGATGCTCAGTACAGCACGTCAAACCAAACGATGGCAGGGTGGGAGCCATGATAGAAACGATTGACTACCAAGCCCAGAAGGACATGAAATCCATAACAAAGTGTGCAAGGGGCTCTGTCATGCCAATTGATGAACCACAAGGGGCCCTCAAAGCCTGAGAAGGTCTATTTGCTCCTCTCGTGCCCACTCTTATCACAGCCAAGTCTGAATGAAGCGAGAAACGATGAATGGTCAGCCCACGGGCACCAGTGACTTGCACAGAATTGGTTTTACCACAAAGTGACATACCTGTTGGCTGGGGGAGCGGCCGGCGGCTGCCAGGTGGAGGGGCTCCTGCTCGGAGCCGTCGCTGCTGCGGCTGGCGCTCGCGGTGACGCTGCCCTTCACTATCATTGCCACGCAGCTGTTGTTCTGCGACGTGGCATCCAGCACATCCTCCTCTGCAAATATAAAAATCAAAGTCAGTTGCTCTGGCTGCCCTACACGCCCCTTGCTCACACGAAGCGGTGCAAAAGGCCAGCATCCAAATGACCCTACAGACCCCCCAAACCCAGGCCACTGTGCAAAAGTTGAGATGACCACTAGCACTTCTGTCGTTCCGGCAGATAAAACATTTCCTTAGTTTGCACAGTCGGCGTCGTTCGTGTCGCCAGACCTTCTCGCTGGTCCGCCATGAAATCCAGGACACCTTAGGGCTGCCGGATTGCATTTCAGCCCATGAATCCACCGGAGTCTGCGGGATCGGACCAGCAGAAAGGGCTGGTGTCACCTAAAATCTTTGATTCGAGTCTGTCACATGGCATGTCAGGGGCGCACACACCATCCTCGTCCTCACAGTCACTAGAGGTCCCGTCGACAACGCCGCAGGTTCCTCAGCAGTTCTCATGGATATTTCTGTGGCCAGCATGCTGCATTGGTCCAAGCCGCGGAAGCATCCAACAACCGCGCAGGACCATTGACAAGGGTCTAGGCAAATTGCCTCTTTCAAATGAATGTCCTTGCAAGGTACCAGAGAAGAGCGTGCACCATCATCATCCTCGGAATCACTGGAGAGGCCGTCATCGACGCCAAAGGGGCGCTTGTTCGCGCGGCGCCGTTTGGTGGCCGGGGCGGCAGCTGCCGTGGCGTCGGCCGCTGGACGCTTGGCTGCGGGGGCGCTGCCTCCACTGCCGGCCAGCGCGCTCGCCACGGCGTCCTTTGCGCGTTCCAACGCCGCGTCCTGTTCTGCGCGGATGTCCTCCATGTCCACCTGGCAAGAAAGACTGTCTTAGATGGCTTCAGCTTCAATTGCAGCTGGAGAAAAGCAGCGTTTGCTTACAGAAAGTTAAGTGTAAAATGGGACAATGTTACAGAGACGACACGTCCTGTCCGGATATTAACAGTCATCTCACTGTAATTCAGTCCTCCTGAGGTTATGCGGGACATCTCTCGCAGTCTCACACAAGGCCTCCCTGGAGCTTGAAAGAATTGCTACAATGCATACATCTGTGAAACAAACATGTGTTGCATGACCTCACACTCACCACAACTTTCACCACAGTAAGAAATTAAGTACATGTGATGCTCCTGAGGAGGCATACAAAAAAACACAAAACAGGCATGTTAGAGAAAGACCCAGCCGATAGGCAAGGGTGGTTCTGACGGGGCCAAGGGGGACGGTACACACCTCAGCCCTGGCCTCGCGAAGAGCAGCCTTCTCCTGGGCGCGGATATGCTTCAAGCCGACCTTCTCCAGCTCTCGCTCCTTTGCCTGGGCTGCCCACTCCGCCAGTTTCTGCTCAGCATTCACGTGGCGCAGGCGCCGCCCGCTCAAGTCCCGGCACGCGTCAAAATTGTCCGTCAGCGCAGCGCGGCCTGCAGCGCCAAGCAGTGCACCCCTCAGAAGACCAGGCCTGGCTGGATCTTTGTGCCTCACTTGGTGCTGCTGTGCGACAGGTTACTTGCAACTCTTGCAGCTTGATCGGCTTGGCGAGCCTGTCGTGACTCGCTAAATTTGTAAAAGGACAAGAAGCTTGACTTGCAACATCGAAATGAGGCTCAACAAGGCACTGCCAGACATAAAATAAAGATCAGCAGCAGGTGTGAAGGCTTCGACAGCTAGCTCGTCAAGATGTCTCACCTGCGCCACGCAGAAGAGCTCCGAATCCTCCCTTGCCTCCCCGCAGGCGCAGTACGAGGTGCAGCGTGCTGCCAGACTCCACTGAGCACTGCTCCAGGGTCCTGTCATCCTGCAGCTGCCTGCCCGCATAGATGAGCCGCTGGTAAAAGCACGGGATACCCGTCTTTGCCTGCAAAAAACATAAGAACTAGTTGACTGGTAATTCCTGAAAGAGGACGTTGGCACAAAGTAAATAGAAGAAGCAGACTGAGGTGGGTTGCCAAAGTGGCTGCTTTCAGTCTGATCGGAGCACGAACAACAACACCCACCTGTATTCCAACCTTCACTGACTCCACTGTGTCCTGGGCCTCGACCTCCAGCGCAGAAACTTTGTTGAAGAAGATCTGCATTCTTCCAGGTACAGAAGCGGAACAAGGCTTCGCAATGCTTTCCCGCTTGCTGAGATGCACGATGCCGTCAAAAGGAGCTACCCACGAGTTTGCGGGAACGGATTTGCCCTTGCCCTTTGCGAGACTTTGGTGCCTCCTGTCGAGTTCCATAAAGCTTCATTATGTCAATCCCCCCATCAATTTTCTGCTAAGGCTTCCTCCACGTCATTGGATGTAGGGTTTTCGCGTGACCGCACGTTCGCTCGGATACTTCCTCACTGTGCCACGACGCGGCCAAATCTCGCGGTCCTGTGTAGAACCCGTTGGAAGCCTGATCGTCCGGTTAAACTTCCGTAACATTTCACACATTCACAACAAGGGTGAGCATCAAGCAGTTTCTGCAAGCTTGTGTCCAATGATTTCTTTGAGCTCCAGACAGGGTATTGCATGTCGCTGCCCGTGTGTAGCTTCCACGAGCAGTCCCGGGCCGGTCCCGCCACGGTCAGCAGCTATAGGCGCGCATTCTCTCAGAGATAAGCAGCAGCAGCGGAATAGCACCATTGTCGCAGCCCGGCTTTGGAGTGAGCCCGAGACCCTTGATTCGGTCTCTACCCTCCCTGAGTCTTGGCCCGAGGAGGACCTCACGCACGGAGGTATCTATCGGGGTATTTCAGCCCGGGCAGAGCGCTTTGGCGTCCAGCGCGCCGCTGCGGTAGACGACGCAGCATCAGCTTCTGAGCTGTCCTCAGGGTAAAACTCCAATCAGTGTATCTTCCTTAATATCAAATACACTGTCGTTCCCTATGATCAGCTTGTTGAAGAGGTTGGAATGATAGCAGTTCGTAGGCCCGATCTGGGCTATTTTAAGCGGTTTGAGCTGACCTTTTGCTCCTTCAGCCTTCTGCCCCTCAATCTCTCTTGGCGACTTTTCCCGCTCATCTTTCCCATCATTTCAAGGCATCTTACGTCATTGTGTTGTGCGGGAGTCGCTCATGCTGATTGCCTGGATGTCTGCAGGGCAAGCACCAGCGGCAGGGGATCCAGGCAGGCAACCCCGGCATCACTGGTGCGGCGGCGGCAGCGGCAGCTGTCCAGCAGGCGCGCTCATGCTTTGCGCGCTCGCCGCAGAGGGGAAATCGGTGAGGCTGCTCCAGTGGCCAGCGGGCGGCAGAGAACTAGGAGGCGGACCAGCGCAGCGGAATTGGCTGGTTCAGAGGCAGGTGCAGCCAGCGGCAGTGGTCAGTTTGGGAAGGGGGATAATGTGGAGGAAGCCAGGACAACGCGCTACCTGACAAGGGAGGAGGAGATTGAGCTGTGCGCAGCCGTCAAGGTACCTACGTACCCATAAATCAGGCAGCTAGGATAGGGCACGATTGCGTCTGTTGCTGATGGTTTCATGGGTTTGGTTGTCTACCATCCTGCTTTACACGTTTGCCAGCGTTGGGCTTTTTTAGTCAGGTCTGTTCTGGGCAGAACTCACTTGAAGGAACAAAAATCCAAGCATTGACTCTTTCAGCTTGTCAATGCCATGCTGGGCGTGCACTCTGAGATTCAGTCTTAGGCATGGGGTTAGTACAAAATCGGCTGGAAGCAATGCAGTATGACTGACTCGTGCCTGTGCTGCTTACAGAGGGAGGCGCAGCTGCAGAAGCTCAGGGGCGAGGCAGCAGTGGCGGAGGGGCGCCAGCTGTCAGATGAGGAATGGGCAGAGAGGGCCGGGCTGCCATCTGTCAAGGCCTTGCATAAAGCCTTAGAGGCCGGGCAAGCTGCAGGGCTCCACATTGTGAAAGTGAACATGGGCCTGCTTATGAAGCTGACCGGCAAGTTTCACAGTCAGGTGAGGCACCCCTGTGGCAAGCGTAGTCCTGCTTATTATTTTTACACGCTTTTCTGCCGAGAGGCAGGGTGCGTTCTGCAGACAAGCTGCAATTAGTGGTTGCCATAATTCTACCCCCTCAAGGACTAACCAGATCCAAGGAAGTCCCAAACAACGGTGCTCACTATTAAGACCGCCCCCGCCTGCCGAGGCCAGCCGGGTCCTGCTTGTAGTGCTCGTGAAAAGGGCTCTTCCTGCGTTTGTAAAGTGCACCAATTAGCTGGCATTTGGGAAGCACTTTGCTCCTTAAGGCATGATGGCTCAGATGCGCTGTCGCTGGTGCAAAGAATTTGTTGATGCAGTAACACAATTTGATGAACAAAGTCTCATCTTGGCGCTGGCATGCTTGCCTGCTTTCATTTTCCCTCTACCGCAATGCTGACTCTGTTTGAAGTTTGTTTTGCTTGTTTTTGTGCAGATGGTGCTAGCAGCGGGGCCATCTACAAAATACTTCATAAGCTTAGTAATGCCTGTGACAGCAGGTACTGACATGTGCCGGCATGTGCATGCGCAGGGCATGACACAGGCCGAGCTGATGGTGGAGGCGAAACAGGAGCTGCTGCGAGTGGCGGAGATGTTTGACGCGTCTAAAGGGGCGCGCCTGACCACCTACGCCTGGTATTACATAATGAGCCGCATCACGAGGGTGGGGCACACCTCCGGACCTGGAAGCTTTTTAAATCATTTTTAATTACTATTATTATGTTATTGGTGCACGCTTTTACTGCCAAAAAGGCAGGCAAGCTGCAGTTAAAGGCTGCCATGAGCCTACTCCTTCTTGGACTTGCCAGGTCCAAGCAAGGCCCCCAGTTTATCGTGGGCCCGGTGCTCGGTATTTATACCCGGTCTCGCCAGCCGGGGCTCAAAAATGTACGAGTGGAATTGAACTCAAATTCAGCAAGGACAGGATGCAAGGAATACGAGGCAGTGCAAGGGCCATTTGGTCCCCCTCATTCTGGATGCAATTCCAAACCAAGAGATGCTATGCCTTACACTTATTGTAATATTTTGCCTTTCAATGGCACAGATGGTGATGAAGGAGAGCGGGCTCCTGCCGATGAGCGGTGCATTACAGCAGCTGGCGCGTCGGATGAAGACCGTGGAGGATAACCTGTCTTTATCACTTGGCCGCAACCCCACTCTAGCAGAGATTGCTGCGCATGTGAGTCTTCCCTCCAATGGAAATGGAGCAATCAAATGCACCCTGCATTTCATTTTGGATCAAGTAGTGTCTCCTGTCTGAGGATGCGTGAGGGGTTGCTCGAACGCCCCTATGCGAGTTTTGCCAGTTCCTGCTTCTGAGGAGCTGAGGTCTGAAGGAGGAAGGCGTGCAAGCTGTTGCTTTATGTAAACTGCCCCGTCGTGTCTTGGGGCTTAGTTGTCGCAGGGGTTCCTGCTGGTATGCGTATGTGTGTTTGAGCATGTTGGACCTAGTCCAGGGCTGAAGCCAGAATCACTGGGGTTTCGATGCATATGTCCGCGCTATTTTCACAGATTGGGTTTTTGCTGTACCCAAAGTACATGGGCTGATTTGTGGGTGGTGCTGTGCGCGCGCAGGTGGGAATCACAGAACAGCGAGCAGCGGGCATCCTGAATCGCAAGAGGAACACTATCTCTTGGGACCTGAAGGCAGTGAACGGGGACAAGAATGCCGCGGTCTTCGGCGATGAGGCCATCTCTGATGGCTGGGAGCGCGAATACATGCAGGAGGAAAAGGAAAGGTGGGCATTGTCGCTTCACAGACTATTCCACAGCAACTGACAAGCAGTTTCTGGTCCACATGTACAGAGTCTGCACACAGGGCTATGGCATAGTTTGGCTGGGTATGTGTGTAAGGGGGGCGTGATATTATCTTGGCCCATCAGCTCTTGTGGACGGGGCCTGCCCCTCTCGGTTCTGCACATGGGATGCTTCTCTTTCCCTTGGAACCAGAGGCATGAGGCTTTGGCAATTCAGGCTTAGAGCGCCTGAGCAGTGGGGGATTCTTGATTAGATCATTGCACCATCAGCAGTGTTGCGTTGCAAAGAAGAGCAACTGTGCCTGCCTCTTGCAGCATGAACCCACAGGACAAACCTGAGCCTACTGAGTCGGAGGCAAGTCTCGATGACATACCCATCGAAAGCCTGCTGTATTTCAGCACGCCAATTCTCGTATAGTTCTTATGTAGCATTCTCTGACTTTGCAGGAGTGTGAAGAATGTGATCGAGCTTGCACTGGATGTCCTGGGGGACGAAAGAATGCGCACAGTGATGAGGTGGCGTTACGGACTGGTCGACGGGGTTCCCCGTAGCCTCACGGAAACCGCCCAGAAGGTGTTCGAATACGAATCCTCAACGGCGGGAAAGCTAAAAAAGCGTTCTGAGCTGCCCGCAAAGCCACTGACGGTAGAGCGCATTCGAGTGCTTGCCAACGAGGGGCGCGAGCGGATGGAGGCCTTCATTCGCGAGCATAACCTGCTGCGCGATCTGTTGAATTGAACTGTGAATTCTGGAGTTGAGATTTCAGACTAAACGCGGCAGCTGTCGAGGGACGTGAGGAAATGGAGGCGTTTGTCCGTGAGCACAAGCTGCCGCGTGACCTGTTGAGTTGATTTTTGAATTTGAGGATTCTGTCAATTTTCAAGCGCGGCAGCTGTCGAGGGGCACGATCAGATGGAGGCCTTCATCTGCAAGCGTAATACGCTGCATGAATTGTGGTTCTTTTCCATTGTGGGCCCGGCATGCGTTGTGAGAAGCACTGATATAGAGGGGGCCATAGGAGAGGTCGTTTTTGTGGAGGCTATAAGGTAGAAGGTAGGGATCCTGTCAAAGTGATGTTGCGGAGAGCTGAGGCAGACTTGATGAGAAGATGCGCTGAGAGATATGGCATTGTTGTGTAGCCTCAGAAGGGGCAGCCACGTGTTCTGAGAGCCATGAGAGCTGTTAGTGATGCTTTACTGCCTGCATCAATTCCAGCGCTAGGGTGGGAGAAACGTTTAGAATCTCCAGGCTGATTGTATGATGACTTGGATGGCAATTTGATGCCATATCAGTGTACAATATTATACTAGCAGCCCAAGGATGGCAGAAGTGATATTTAACGCACAATATGCCTTGTTCGGGTCAAAATTTCTCGGGTGGAGCATGATTCTCTCAGTCTAGGATATACTCTTCTCAGCAGCATCTGGGAAGAGTATGCTGAGGCCATGTTTTGGTATATAGGGATTTTGGCTGCAAGTGTGAATTAATCTGTACTGGCATTCTTGTGCTTGCCAGACGAAGGCATATCATGTGAATGGGCTACAGCACATTGTTATCTAGAATAGGCAGGATGGTAGGAGCTGGCTAAAAGGCTCAATAGCATCAGACAATCGATATCCCTGACGAGGACATCCCATTGATGTCATGCATGAAGAATGAGCTCATCTCGAGATTGGCAAGGCATTGATGATATCATCATATTGTAAAGCACCGCATGTGCAGGTTCCAGCTACCATATAAGACCAGTGATCTTAGATTGCCACTCATTGTACTGCTCTCTGACAACAATATGCATCTGTACCAAGTTCATCAGTACCAGCTGGTCAGCATCTCAACTTTAAAGCAACTCAAATTTGTCATGGAAAGATTTCAGGGCGTGCACACATACGTAAAGAATCTCAATGCTGAACGCCGTGAACAATCGGCATAGATATGAATGCTCCAAGTACCAACTGAGCCTCTGAAAATACACCAACTGTACACACCTTCGCACTCATTTGCAGCCTATAAACCAAATGGTGTAGCACTGTGTCTAACAAAGTTCTGCCGTTGCGTTGACCTCAATGCAATTTGCAGAAATCCAAGCCATGCATTGCAAACTCTACATCGCGCTATATAGCTCCAAACCCTCATTTTTGCAAGGGCAGCTGCCAGCATTGCACATCTGGCTGCTCCGCAGAGGCTACAAGACCACCGCAATGCTCTCCTGCAGCCTTCGAGCAGTTTTAGCCTGCCTGTCTGCTGCCATTCTGTACTGATCAAACAATTTTGCAGTGCTGCAACATATGCATCTTTGGGAATCTCCTTGCTCTGCCCAATATGCACAGAACAGCCTGGTGCATCAGGCTCTGCCTAGATGTCAGCCCCCAAGTCCATGACCTTCAGAGTCCGGCGGGTGAGCCAAACTGACTGCTTGCTGCTGCAGCTGCCATTCCAGCAGAGCTTTCTCTTCCTCGGCCCTGCACCACCACACACCACCTTCAGTGCTCTGTTTTCTCATTGAAACCAGTCCGCATGGCAGATGCTCCAAGAACTGCCTCCGTGTGAGTTCCTGCTGAGCCATAATGCAAGAAAATGCCGCAGCAAGAAGCGGCGCGTGATTCTGACACTGCAGAACTCGCAATCCTGCAAGACCGCTCCACCATCCTTTGTTCGATCACAGCGCTGTGTCGCATGTTGACAGTGCATGCCACTTGTCCTTGCCAGGCCTTCATGTGAACTGCCAATAGCAGGTCATGCTTATAAAGAAGGTTTCTTGTGGGAACCTCCTGGATGACTCTGATGCCGCCCGGTGCATTTCAGCATACAGGGGGTTCGGATAAACAATCCCCAGCCACAGCGATTGCCAGGAGTTGTCCAACTGTAACTCCACTTAGCAAACACTCTGTATCATTTTGCAGTGCCCCTTGCCCAAGCCAGGCCTCTCTTTGACGCACCCCTGCTCTGCATGCTGAGGTCGTCTGATCTCAAAAGGCCAGAGGAATACAAATCAGGGTTACTAAAGGTGACAGGATTACAGTAAAGTGCCCCCACCGCTGCAGCAGGTCGTGCAGGAAGCCCAGCTCTTCTTCGAGCGCCTGCTGCTCTGGCTGCTGCGCGTCCCCGTCCTCCGCCGTGTTCCCTCCGTCCGCCGCGGCGCCGCGCGAAGCTTCCAGGAACTCCAGCCGCGCCATCAGCTGCGCGCAAGGGAGAACTCATCACTTTGAGTAGAGCAGGGAAGGGATTTTCGAAATTACAAGCATGATGTCATCGCGCTACATCAGAGAAGGGCACTCGGTATTTCACCGCGGTGTGTCCAACGGTGAGGCTTCAAGCATGGCTGCTCTGATGTCATGTGATGGGTTGCCTAAATTAAAGATTAAAGCTGCGAAATAAATTTTGGTTGATCACCATAGACAGCCTAAGAAATGGAAGGTGAGGGAATCATGGCATGTGCCAACAGAGCAATACAGGTAGAAGGGACGCAGAGAGGCAATAAGCAGATAAAGAGGAAGGCAGTTGAAGGCAATAGATTATCAAGTCTGCTTGCCTGCGCGTTCTCGCGTGCCAGCTCAGCGTTGCGGGCCGCCATGTCAGCGCGCTCGGCGACTAATTGCTGCGCCTGCATCGCCATCTGCGTCGCCAGGTCATCCGCCAGCTCCTTCTCCGTCTGCACCACGGGTGACAACACAGAATAATCAGATCCTCACCATTTGTAATACCCTCATATTCACTGAAGCCACAAGAACACCCATTCTCACAGGTAAGCTCATGAAAGCTGCCTTCTTGTGGTTGCAGTACAAATGACCACGGTTGCCCCAGGTGCTCTCAGTGTGTGCGCATAGAAGGCAAGAGGCATGTCCGACTGAATTGGGCATGTCCTTTCGTGATTCTTTTCAAGGGAGACTTCCTGCATGGAAGACTTCAATCGCTATTGCTGATGGGCAGTTGAGGAGTACAGCAGCTCATACCACCACTGCAGATTCTTCTGCCCCAAAATGCAGAGATCTCACCCGCAGCCGCTCGAGCCTTCTCTGCGCATCCTCGCCGCTCTCCTCCGCGCGCGACCCCTCTCCCGGGGGCGCAGCGGCCGCGGCAGCGGTCGCCGGCGGCGGCCGCCCGGCAGCGTCCGGGCCGGCACTCGCATGGATCTCTTCTGACCGCGGGGATTGACTACCGTTGCATTTGCCGGCCGCTGTTAGTGGACTCAGATACTCTGATGCTGCAGCACATGCAGCGGCAGCGTTTGTTTCCCTTATGGGTGATGACGTGGCGGATGCGTTGGAAGTGGGGTGAGCGCGAGTCTGCGACGGCGCGCCCTCCTCGGAGCCGGCCTCGGAGCCGCCGCGCTGGCCGGCGCGCAGCAGCCGCTGCCCGGCGTCGCTCAGGAGAAGCTTCCTGGGCTGGTGCTGCCTGTCAAAACAAAATAACCCCACGGTTAATCACCCGAATCTTCTGAGAGTGTGGTGTTGCCCATGCATATTTAGAACCTGTGAGACTGAGAGACCTAGTGACAATTGCTTCATGCAATTTTAATGATCTAGTCCTGCATGTTTGTGCAATCACACAGGAGCCCAGCCTCCTGTCTCTGCGATTTTTACTGCATTTCTTTCGCACGAAACAAATATCTGTAACATAGCAGATGTAGGGGAGCGGGAGGACCTGTTGAGGCGGCTGGAGGAGGGGCGAGGGTGGGATCCCAGGGGCTTGGGGGATACAGTTTCCCAGGGCTGACTGGACGCTGAGGGAGGCGACTCGTGGGACGGCGGGAGCGGCACGCCCCTTGACGGCGTGGATCCCGGGGTGCTCTCTGCGCTGCGCGGCCGGCTGAAAGCTACGTTCCATCAACAGGCTACACGTCAGACCCAAACTGTATACCTGCCCATGCTCCGGTGCAAATTCTGCTATGCATGCTGTAATAGGGTGCCCCATCTAAAGGTCATCTGGATCTTCCTCTAGATGGCGTGCAGAGGGGTGGACATCCAGAGGAGTTGTACCACCTAGAATCGTGGAGCATTACTGAAGACCAGAGGAGTAGAGATCCGTGAAATCAATAATACTAAACCCTGGGTTCCAGACAAACTTGGATCTTTTTATGAAGCAACCTGCAGAGCATGACCTGCCAATGGAGCAGACAACACCTGCCACAGCGCTTCAAATTCGGTACACCTGGTTCATAAAGCTCGAGGCAAATAATTTGGTGCATCAAGCCAAGGCCTTCATTGCTGCAACCAACTTGGACCAGCGCTGCTGCAAAGCAGGATATCACAGGGGACTCTGAGTTTTATAATTAGAGTCCACTGGATATCAGAAACACAGGGCAGGTGTGCGCACATTTGTTGACTGTGTTGCCCCGCTGGCGGAAGGCTCGGTCGACGTCAGCAGAGTAGGGGGGACTGGGCAGGCTCCCCACACTGGAGCGGGAAGGGGGGGTCAGCCCGGGGGGTGCGACCAAATCGGGCAAGGGTGCCTGCTTCGCCCATGACCTGCGCATGCACATTATTAGCACCTCAGCAGCTCAGAACACCCGCCCCTTGTGATTCTGAGGTGTTGCTGTCATGTCTTTTGACAGGCTGCCCACACGACTGCCAACACGAGCATGACACCACGAAAGCAGGAGCTAAGACTTGTCCATGTACTTGACTAACGACAATCCTACCAGTTATGTGACCCACTGGATGGGGGTGTGCATTATTCTGCGCATTCCCGGCACCGAGCTGTTTAGGCACGGGCGCGCACCGTTTACCCCTCGTACTGACATGCTGCACAATACAGCAGATGAAAGCATGACATCTGATATCAGCTAGGTGTGGCATGAGTTTACTCATAGAAGGAGGGTAACGGTGTTTCACTCTTGACGTCGCATGCGTCAGATCAAGTAAGGTCAGTCATGGGCGCGCACCGGTTGCCCCGGCGCCTGTGCCGGTCGGAGCCAGGCTGGCGGCTGCCGCTGGACGCGGTCTCCGACGGCGATCCTGCGCAGCTGCTGCTGCTGCCCGGCGTGCCCGGCGATCTTCCGCCCCCTGCCCTCCCTGCCATTCCCCCTGCCCAGAAACATTGTCAAATATTCTGATCCCTGTCATGATTTCTGACATTAACTTGCTAACCCTTCAGCTTGCACATGCTTAGGCACTGGCTCTCTTCCTCTGTCTAGCTGCATGCACATCGCAGTCCTGGCTTGAATTTGGCTTTGCAGCTAACATGGGGCGCCAAGACAGTTGGAAGCTAAATCTTATAGGACCGTGCTTGTAGCACCGTGCTTGTGACTGTGGCATGTCTTCTCAGAGAAAAATAGAGTCAGCTTGTAATGAGCCAGGCAGGTTGAGTCAGCAGCGCACCAGGGTGCAGACTCAGCCGAGCCAGCAGGTGAGGGGACAATTTTTCGAGTGTGGAGTCAAACTCGCTTGCGCTGGCAAACACGTCAGTGCCCTTGTGCCCATTTTGCTGAGCAGAGCTGGCATGTGATGCAAGCTCTGGCAGTCCCATCCGGATCCACCTTAACACCCCAGCAGATAATGTTGCTGTGACTCCTGAGCAGAAGGTTTAATTCCGAAGAGAACGTGTTTCAAGCTGCACATCTTCCATGCTTGGCCAAATGCCTCCTTCCGTCGCCTGTCTGAACCCAATCAGGGGGCAATGCATGATGCAACCTTTATAATTTCTGAGCATGTCATATGGGGCCATATAGCAACTTGCACGAAAACAGCAAGGATATTTTCCATTGACACCCTGTGGGATTTGACAATTGTAAAGTTGCAGCGCGTACCACAACAACCTTCTTTGGGCAGGTACCGACCAAGTTATCCCCCCACTCTCGAGCAACAAGAAAAAAAAGTCCCTAGACAATGGGGGCTTTGCAAGAAGTATTATTGCACGAAAAGTGATATTGAGGCAGGTTTGCTGAAATAGCAGAGCCACTTGGTGAAATTGATGCACATACCTGTAAGAGCTAGGGGCTGTGCCCACCGAAGAGCAGCAGAAGAAATGCTAAGCGATGGGCTCAGCGTGTCTTATCAGGTACAATATTCACCCTCTGGTCACCTCTTGGAATGGAAGCTGCCTGCCGAGGCTGTCACGTGGCAACAAATGGCCTGATGTCCAACCAGGGCAACCACCGTTTCGGGGCCTGACCTTCTCCACAAATGTGGAAGATAGTATTTGGATCCGCCTGGTACGACAGCAGCGTAGGAACGAGGATTGGGGCAAGCAAACAAAGCTCTGGCTGACCTGCGCAATTTCGAACCGCTGCACTTATTTATGACCTGCCCTTCTGCATGCCCCTCCTGAATGAGCATTTTATTTCCTTTCTCCATTATCAAAGCTGCAATGTTACATCACCTGCAAAGTGGTGTCGCTCTCATGGTATACGCATGATAGTTGAGGATTGAAGTGCAGCCAAAAGTACAAGAGCATCGCACACAAAACAACGAGATCAAGAAATTCTAGGACACTCGGAGCACAGATCCAGTCTGAAAGGATCTTATAGAAGTATAGGATGATTCTCATCCGGTCCATCCCTATGTGCTTCTCTTGTAGCCACCTGCCATGGATGAAGGTTGGAGCACGGCATGTGGTGATCAGAAGCCTCACAAATTATCATCTAGGAACGATCCGGCGATGTAGATCAATGAATGCAGAGTCACATAATCTGAGGAGGCAGAGCCACGCAAGTATCGAGCCTAGTTCAGGTGTGAGGAAGCCAGCAGATCAGGGAAAGTTCGTTGCCAGAGCTAGCTCATACTCAGCGGAACAGCCGCATGCAATATCAAGCGGGGACCCCGATGAAGAAGGTTCTGCAATGAGCATAACTCCAATCGTGTTGCTGTGGATCTCACTCGGCATGCTGGCCTGGTGCACACAAAGGTTGGCAGCCCCGTCCATGCAGCGTGCTGATCAATTCTTCACTGTAGCTGAAGGTTTCCAAATTTAACGGATCTTCCCTCAATACAAATACTATCTTTCTGACAGTTCTGGGCATGCAGGGCGAGTGCCAGGGTCCAAGTGGCAGCTTTCCTTGCGGCAGAGGCAGTGTACATATGGCTGCACGTCAAGCCCCTGGCACCCCTCCTGGCTTCAGCCCCGCCTGATGTCTCTTTCTTGCGTCGCTATACCACCGGTGCCTACTTTGCCAGCGAGCTGGCCCTTTTCGGGATGCTGGCATTTGCCAGCCCTATCCGGTAAAAAAATGCACTGTTCACCTGCACAAATGTGATTTCACCAGCCGACAGATGTGAATCTCTGCAAGCACTCAAATGAGTGCCATTGAAATTGTATTGGCTGCTGCACAGGGAGGTCGTTCCAAGAGCTTTGTTGGGCACTCACGCAGCTTTCCATGTGCTTTACACGGTGCTGGCAACCTTTGCGCGGCGCTGGTGCCTGCAGCAGAATCTCCAGAGGCTTCAGGTGCACCACGGCCCTCCTTTGTGTGCTGCTTTGCATGGCAGCTCAATGGTGTCATGATGAACAAGCTTGCTCCAGCAATCGCACCGCAGGAGCTGTTTCATGCATCAATTTTGCTGTGGTACTTGAATGCATGGAAAGAAAGTACACTTGCTAGGCGGCCCTTTCTCCTACCTTTTGAAGTCCATTTGCAAGACAGCCCTTAATTCTGTCTTTTGGTGACTTTTCTACCTTCATGGGTGCACTCCTCTTTATCTGATATGAGTGGGGTGCTGGTTGCAGGCTTCTAGCAACAAGTTCACATGGCACGGTGTCTGGGCTGCCACATTGAATTTGTTGAACGGTGCTGATGCTGCACTTCATGTGTTGTACTTTGTTCTCTTAGCAGCAGCTCTCTAGCTCAGCAAAGCTGTGGAAGCAGCATGGCCACATGGGCCTCTGGGAATTCCCAGTGGGAAGTATTGTCATACCCATGGTCATTTGAACCACCAGGTGTGCTGCAACTCTTTCAACTCTTCAAATTATTATACACAAAATACGTGTGTTTGTGCACGGTGTCAAAATCCGTGACCCTTGTTCCAAAGCTCTTTTTCTGAAACGCTCCAGTCGCATGCGATGTGCAGGGTTGAGGCGGCTTACGTCAGAACAAAGAAAAGAGGTGCTATCTAGTATATATATGCTAATATTGGGCATGCAGATTGCGGAAGCGGTGTACCTATAGGGCAACTGGTCCGTTGCAAAATTGAACAGAGATCCCGGATGCATGTGCAATGGAAGCAAAGCTAGTCACCCGAGTGGTGGGCTCCTGAAATGTACAGTCCTTTTGCGCAAGCAGCCTAGCTAGCCTATAGGCTTGCAAGTTGCCTCAAGTTGTATGCAGGATCAATGATTATGACCAAGAAGAGTGCCCTCAGCCCCGAAAGATGATATTGTCGTTTCCTCATGATTGAGTACCGACCAAAGTCTCATCAGATTGTTGTGACTCAGTAGTCATCACCGGGCACCCTTCTTGGCATGTGTGAGACGTTGTAATTCAAAAGGTGTATTGGCAAGACAATGAAAACAAGAACATGTGGTGCACATTTGAGTGCCACTCAGAAATGCCAAGACCTGCTCCCGTCCATCAAGGCACCTTTCTTTCAGCTGTCAACAGTGCATGGCATCCAACAAGAAATAGATTGGAGTTGGAATCACATGCATGTGCGCCATACAACTGGCAACCTACAACTGCATTGCAAACTTGCAACTCAAAAAAGCGTGCCTGCACCGTTGATAGCATTTGATCCTCCCTGTTGGATACTTTGGATTCGTACATCTGAACACCTCTAGGCCAATAAGGGCCAGTCTTCTCACAGTCACACCTGTCTCTCTATCTCCCTGCGGAACGGTATCAGACCTGTCCTGTGTACATGCATGTATGGAAATTCATTCCGTTGGCAAACATAGTGAGAAAACCTGATTTGACAACTCCTCCCTCGCTACCCCCACCGACTGTAATGTGCCCTGGAGCCTCAATGCCACTTCTCTGTCATGATACCCACGCTCTGGGTTTTAAGCAGACACTGGCACTCCATTTGAGGGCGCCTTGCTCTTCTTGATGCCCTCAATGGCTGCACAGACACAAACACAGGCAGAGATCAGTCACTGCCAGAAAACGCCCTCTTAGCTCCTCTGCAAAGCAAAGCCCTATGAGGGCTTGCCAAAGTGGCTTCAAAACAAATTCCCAGAAAACATGAACAGGGGAGAGCAGCAATTGCTGCTGTTGCAACGACCTGAACTAGCCTACCCGCCACTCGAGCCAACACTTGTCTTAATATGCCAAACCCCACACAAAATCCAATGAAACACAAGCCAAAACAAATTGCAATTTAGGAGATTTAAATAACAAATGAGCTCACCGTCTTTGTAACTCTTGGCACCAAAGACGGCTGATCCGGCAACGAGTGCGTTGGCGCCGGCATCAATCAGCTGGTAGGCATTTGCAGGGGTGACCCCGCCATCCACCTCAATCCACGGGTTAACTCCCTGAGTCACGCAAATCAATGCTTTCATTTCAGTCCCAGGGGGTAGAAGTGATGATGTCCTATTGATCTCTAAGGGGCGCACATGCTGGTTACTAACAGCCAGAAAATTACGTATGCAGTCTCAGAGATATATCTTCCCTATAATCCCACAGCTTGTCTATGGTACAAAGCATGCCAAACGACAAAGCTTTGTACTTCACGGTCTCAACAGTGGTCGATCAATCACAAATGATAGAATTGGAATTTTGCAAGAATCAAGGCATACAAGGCATGCATGCATCTGCATGCCTGCAGCAGCAGATGCTGTGGCTACCCAGAGTTCCACATGACTCTCATGGTGATCATTTGAAGCACACAGCTGACTACTTGTGTGCATCTCTATTCCTGCAGCAGCCGACTGACTACCTACGCTGCAAACGCTTATTCATAGACATGATTTTCATGAGAATTTAAGAGTGGCTCATTGCCCACCTTGGAGTTGCAGAGGGCCTTGAGGCGGCGGATTTTGTCGACCTGTGAGTTGATGAACTTCTGGCCTCCAAAGCCCGGGTTGACGCTCATGATGAGCACCAGGTCCACAATTTCGATGACCTGCGCATGCACAGGGGTTGATGCGCGGAGATGCCGTAATCGTCATTCCTCAGCGCCACTCTTCGAGGTCACAAAATCACTTTTTTGTACTCTGAACCTCGCACCCCCAGCGGTGCGGGAAATGTTTCAAGGCAACATTTGGGGGTCTTCCTGCAATTCTATCACCAGGGGCTTGCTCCATTGGATTGGAGAATGCACCAGTGGCTACGAAGGAATATTTAATTTGGATGGAGGGGCAATGACGCAGCAACACACCTCCTCAATGGTGGTCAGGGATGTGCCGGGATTGAGCACCACACCAGCTTTCACTCCAAGGTCCTTGATCTGCAGCGCACAAACCCATCAATAGTCACATGCAGACCTCTCGGCATTGTCTTTTTGTTGCAGTGTCCAGCACAGCACGGTGCTCTCATCCACTCATCTGACAGGTGAAGGCTCTTAAGGCTTCCATCCTTGCACATACAATACCTCCCTCATGACATGTGGCTTCGCAAAGTCAGCGCTGGCCACCAAATTGCAGCACGAGTGCAAGGATATACATGCTAGCGCTTGGGCACTTCACCAAATACTGCTCTTAAACTTGGCCACTGCCTCCAAAGACTTGCGTCACAGCCGTCTCCAGCATGCTGCATTGCCCCTACTATTCCTCTGGTGCCACAATTGCTGTCCTTCCTAAGAAGTTTCACCAGATGCCATACATGATGTGCTCACGCATGGCTTACCCCATTGGGCCCTGCCATTAGTGCCACTGGAGAAATCAAGCCTATGATGATATGTGGACGCCCGCAAAGGGCACATGTAGGAGGGTCGCTCACTGTGTACAGGGTGGATCGCTCACCTGGTTGACCACACGGTGGAGATGGATGGTGGCTGACTGCTCTGCGTGCACGCTGATGATGTCACTGCCTGCCTTGGCAAAGTCAGCCACCCTCTGCTCTGGCTCCACAATCATCCTGCGCACATGCGCCCACCCAGCAAATCAATTTCCTGTATGCTTGGCATGTACATCTTATACACCAGTCTCACATGCTTCATACCTCCCGAATAGCTCAGCAGTCCTGGTGCATGCATGCTGCATAATTGATGCATGAGATGCAATCCACGCAATGCATGCATGTCAGTGGGAAGCTGCAAGCCTGACAAGAGCGGCCAAGAAGTCTGAGCATGCGAGTGGGGGGAAAGTAAGATACGGAGAGAAAGAGGCTCACAGATGTGTGTCGATAACTGCATCTGTCAGCGGCCTGAGGGCGTCGACCACCAGAGGACCGATTGTGATGTCTGCACCATCAGCAGTGATGATAAATATTCTGGTTTAAGTTGAGTCCATAATGTGCATATCACTGTTGGCTGTTTCTACAAGATGGCAAGATAAGCCAGTACGCACTTGGGACAAATCTGCCGTCCATGACATCGACATGGACCCACTGTGCGCCAGCATCGACCACAGCAAGCACCTGTACAATAGACATCCATGGTATTTGGTGTAAGTGAGGTGCATCTGTCAACAAGGTGAAGGCAGTGTAGCATTTGTGTGTCTGCAAATATCGCAAGGACCAAAGAGCAGATTCCAGAATTGTTGGGCTAGCAAACCGATCCCAAAACTTTGTGACATACGCTCACCTGCTCGCCGAGCTTGGCAAAGTTTGCCGAAAGAATCGACGGAGACACACTGCAGCGCACAGGGCCAGTGTCAAGTAGTGCCACCAGTATTGCCCAGTCAGACACCACGATACTACCAATTGCTTTAAAAACGTCACATGTTTGAAATGTGCGTATTGGACCGTAATTCATTTTGAGTCAAGACTATCAAGGAGACAGCAACAGCTCCTCCAGTCTGGATGGAACTCTAGTACGGTATTTGTGCCCACGTACTGCATGCCTGTATCGTGGCAACCAGGGCAAATAGGAAAGATAATATAACGCACATGATGCTGTCCTTCGAGAACCTGTCTACACGGGCTCCATCGCCCTTGGCTGACACTCTGACGGCAGCCCTGCTGCTGGCCTTGAGCGACCTGCTGCCGGCACCACACAATTTTGCTGGAAGAGCTGGCGCGAAAGTAGCGGTGAAAGACGCCATTTCCCTGATCAGATTGTGTCTGCGCAAGATGCCTGCAAAAGTTGATGTGCTTTTGATCGATTCAGCTTCGTGGCTCACCTTCACGTTTCCCCGTCACCTCACTGCAAATCTCGCAGGTTTTACCCACGGTGGAAAAGGCGTGATAAACCGGGAATACCCAGTCAATCATGAGGGTGCTGTCCAACATGCAAATTTTCAACAGCCAGTCACAACTGCTTTCTAATCCTCATAGAGCTGTATAGACATGCATGCACCCGTGACCTGTGGCTAGCACTGCCCAAATCCCAGCCACCGAGTACACTAGTGATCACAGATTCATGAAGCAAATGATTGTCACAAGAACGGCCCGTACCGGGTCCTGATGTACCGTATGTGACATTTTCAGGAAAACTTCTTGAAGGCATTTGGTTTGTGACTCGCAGGGAGGCGAGCTGCTCTTGAACAAATCGTTAACAAAGTAATCTCCCCAAAGTCCGAGCATTAGCCAAAAATTGTAGCAAGCTTCAAGTCCCCTCTTCAGAGTTTGGAACCTAGGCCTAGGTACCGTTCTGTTACAGGCTTGGCAATTGTTCAAGGCCACAGTAGCTCAGAGGCTCTGCCAGATCAGCGATATCCTCAGAATCTGCAGATCTGTGAGCACTGCTGCGGTGGCTGCACTGCAGTTCAGGGACAAGTCTGCGGTGTACACATGCGCTAGCTATGCGCCAGCCACACTGCATGAGTGACAGCCACGCATGCATAGTTCTCAGCAGGGCCCTGCTCCAGTGGCTGCTGCCAGCCTGAGAGAGCTCAGGATTCAGCGTCCTTTTCTTTCTGCGTCTCCTCGTTCACTGCATCCAGCAGCGGCTGCAGGTCGGCATCCTCATAGACCCGGTACACCACCTGCCACAAAGAGGAGCTCCCCACATCAGATCTTGTTGAAAAAAGGAAAGACCCATTTGAGCGCGCCTGCTCCAGCACTCCAGCACATGTTGACATGGCTGTACATATACTGATACAGAAGAAGTACATCTGTGCTGTGAAGCGGTAGAATTTTATGATTAGTATTTAAAAGTTGAATTGTAATTTAAAAAAATTGAAAGCAGGCTGTGCTACCTCGCCAACTGCGTTCTTTGAGATGGTGGCAAGCTCAACCTTCTCCGGGGATAGCGATGTGCTGTCCATGGTCTTGCTCAGGATCTGCAACCCAGCACAAAACCAGCTCAGCACAAACATACTAGGTGCTACTGCACCGGCACAACCAGCTCCTTCAAAAATTATCAATAGCATTCTCCTGAATGGGCATTTCCTTTCCAGGCAGGACAATCAAAATGATATTCTGATGAATTTCTCGAAGGCATCACAGGTGGAGTACAGCTCATCCCAGATGGGCTCTTCCTTTCTTAGGAGTCGCTCTCCGAAGGATGCTCTGATGACATACAAAGAGTCATTGCAGGTTTTGTGAGAGCTGTGATTGAACCGCTGTCAGGCTGGACTTGCCTTGGTTACGAGCTTGATGGCCTTGTCCAGGGTGATCTCATCGGTGTAGTCCTGCTTGAGGAGGTTCTGGGCCGCCTGCTTGTTGGCGCCAATGGCTGTGGCCTTCCAGCCACCGTAGTTGCCGCTGGGATCGCTCTGGTACAGCTGGAACCCCCTGTCCTCATCCCTGCAATTAGCCATGCCAATCAGTCATTGTCAACTGCCAACCCCCGGCTTGATGCACCATATGCTTGCTTCGCAGAGTTTGCAGCATTCCTGTTAGCGCTGTCTAAAATGCTGCAAACTCTGAGAATTCTTCCCTGGGACTTTTCCTGTGGATGCACCCTTTCAGCTGCAACACAGCTAGAATATGCAAAACACACAGGGTAGTGCGAGCGCCATGGAGGGAAGAAAAACAAACAATTGCAGTGACTTGGACTCATAAAACCACACGAATGGGTCAAAGGTGATCTGGCGGAGCACAAGGTTGGATGTGCGCAACAAGGCAAGTCACGCACCAGCCGCCGTAGAGCAAGGAGACGCCAAACGGTCGCAGGCCGCCAAACTGGGTGTACCCTTGCTTGTTGTCGCACAACGACCGCACCAGCTGCTCGACTGGGATGGGCTCCTGGTAGGCAAACTCGTACTGCTGCGCCGCTAGCCGGCACTTATTTATGAGGATGTTGGCATCAGCTGCGCGCAGGTGACAGATTCTGTCAGAGACAGGTGTTGGGCGCAGGGAGACTGGAGAGTCGCATGGAAGAACTTCTGCAGAACTGTCCAGCATGCTTGCTGCGCTCATTGGTGGCTTGTGCTGCTGGTGGAATAGAATCGGAGGATTGCTCGTGCTCACCTGTGATGCCAGCTACCGCGCACGCTACGTGATCTGCCAGCTTGTACATCTTCTCCCTCCTCACTCCTACTGCATTTGTGTCCAGAAGCTGCAGCAGATTGAACGCTCATCAATAGTAATGAAATGTAAGACTGTATGACACTGCTGATCTCCAGATTAACGAGCCCACACTTGAACTGCAGCACCACCACTTCGATGCACATTTCGTCTTGCAAAGACTGTGACATCCGACAAGCAGCATTCTATATTCTGAGCTATCTGAAAATGCGAATGAAACGATCAGTATACTCTTTTGCTTGCACACCTTGGACGTGATGCGCTTCTCTGCTGCAAGGACAACTCCATCAACAGCAAGGACACCGAGTGCCGCTCCTGCGTTGGAGATGGCTTCCATCGCATATTCCACCTGGTAAAGACGGCCTTCCGGGCTGAAAATTGTTGTCCTAGAGTCATATCTGCGGGCCATGACTGCCCCTGAGCACTCCCCTAGGTGTTGATTGGCTCTTTGTTGCTAAAAATCTGTAATGTACCAATCCAGGCGTTAATACACTGGTACAGGCACCCAGAATTGATCAAATCGTACAATACTGCCTCAAAAGAGCGTGCTGCATTGCCAGTTTCTAACGAAAACTCGCCATGCCATCTACCCTAGCAATACTGATACAATCCCCCTTAAATTTCCCTTGTGAATATGGAAAACCCTGCATCACAGGGATGAGGTGCTGTGGCATCTGCAAGGCCGCACAAACGGAACTATAGCACCTGTAGAAGTGCACGGGTGAAATTTGATACAGGTTTTGTCTTGTCGAATAGTAATGTTTCCAACTATGATCGGGCAGCAATCGGCACTGGGAAGGTCCGCAACGACTTCCGTGCTTGTAGCTAGCACCAGCTCACAGCAGACTGGGGCTCTGCCACGGTGTTCGGGTACCACAGGCGCACAGCAGAACGTCTTGAAGAATTCAGGATGTGGACTGAGGGTGCGCAGAGTTGGCATGCAGTAAAAGCAAAGCTAGCTGAGCCCTGGCATTCCTGCTCATCTCTTCCTTGCTCATGATACCGGGGTCTTGTTCCTCTTATCTAGCGTCTGGTGTAATCTTGTTTCTTGAGGTGAAAACATATTCTCTTCGGAGTATCAGACGTGTCTATTATCAATATCTTACTATATGCTGCGTGCTAGCAGCCACAAGACACAGCAGCAGGAATGCAAGAGGTCTCCAGTAACGCTTAAAAATAAGTATCAAGTCGTGATTGAGATCTTTGCTGCTGCTCAGGGCGCTCCCGTACCCCTCAAGAGCGGTGTCTCTCGCAGAACCTCCACAATCCGGACAGCCACAGTTGCTGATGCAGAGTCTGGTGAGTGCATTCAGCTCTTTATCAGGACATCTCAATTTATGCACCATGCTGCCCAAGAGCTTGCCGCCCCAAGACCCCATTGCCAATGACATCAAATTGATGAAGCAGGACCGCATGAAAGATGCAACTGCTCAGATTACATTTCTTGGAGTGAAAGTCTTACAACGCTCTGCGCAGGCAAACGCGTCGTGCCACTGGAGAGATACAGGAACATTGGAATCTGCGCTCACATCGACGCCGGGAAGACAACATGTACCGAGCGCGTTCTCTTCTACACCGGCAAGTCATATAAGGTGCGACTGATACTGCTGCACCTGACCACATTGCCAGCCGCTGGCGCTTGAATAGCCGGTGTCATGCACAATCAAGGGCCCGCGGCAACACTTTTGCATGAACACACCTTCACAGAGTCCAGCCTCTCCAGGGTTGTGATGAGCAGCTGGGACCTCCTGCATGTGTGTTCGTCCGTGAACGTGGCGTGCATGCGTTGCATTCGTCCATGTTGAAGAGGCACAGCTATTCATGTAGCCCAGCCAAACTACTAACACTACAAGAACCTCGGCAAGGAAAATTGTGGGTTCTGTGCAGATTGGGGAGGTGCACGAGGGCGCTGCCACGATGGACTGGATGGTCCAGGAACAGGAGCGGGGGATTACCATCACATCCGCTGCCACCACCTGCACGTGGAAGGACCACCTCATCAACATCATTGACACTCCCGGTCACGTGGACTTCACCCTCGAGGTGACCCCTTCTATCTCCCTCGCAGCAGTGCCGCACCCCTCATCGCCTTCTGCATGCTGTGCTAGCAGCATGTTGTATGGAAAATCCAAGCATCTGCACTGTTTGCAGGATGTCTTTTTGAGTGTCTTTTTAAGGGATGCCTGGCGCTTCTGGTGTTTGCCTTGTGAGTGTCAATTGCTGACACTACAGAAGCCACTTCGACACGCAAAGGCACAGGGCAAGTTTGCGCTGTTTCAGGTCTTTTTGTTGCGCACTGTCAGCCTGATCAGACTTCAGCATGGGTTTGGATTTGCTTGACTTGGCATTGTCCTGGTGTGCCACTACCTGAGCTGGCACTTCCCTGACTTGGCGCTTGTTTGAATTCAATTTTGCCTGCAACAGGTGGAGCGTGCGCTGAAGGTTCTGGATGGAGCAGTGGCGCTGTTTGACAGCGTGGCGGGAGTCGAGCCGCAGAGCGAGACCGTGTGGCGACAGGTGTGCCTATCAGCCCGTCTTGCTGTGATATAGCCCTCACCTTGGGAGAGCTGCCAGTGAAGGCCACTTGATTTTAGTCATCCAATATATCTGGAATCCTGGGGTATGTTGGGTGTGCATCTGGTGAGTGAACGTTTAAGCCCTGTCGTCTTCATGAGCGCTGGGAAGCACAAGACATAGCATAACTTGGCTATCATATCTTGTTTCACAACACCTCGCTGGCTCCAACTTAGTCACTCAGAAGAAGTGCCAGGAAGATACCATTTTAAGGCATAATTGTCTATCAGGTTCTGTTTTAATGCGACTCGTGGCACTCACACCTGTCTGGTATCAATTTGGGCCCCCCAAGCGTACAGGACTTGTTGAGAACTAGCTGCAGCCCAATGGGCGCTCATCGTGGGCTGGAGCAAGCATGCATTACTGATGAGTGCATGCATTACTTACAAGTGCATGTAGGCACAAGTTTATGCATGCTTATAAATGTGTCGCACGCGCAGGCGGACAAGTACGGCGTGCCGCGCATCTGCTTTGTCAACAAGATGGACCGTATGGGCGCCAACTTTTTCCGCACAGTTGACATGATCAAGGCCAACCTGGGCGCAAAGCCTGTGGTGACCACGCTGCCCATCGGGGCCGAGGACAACTTCAAAGGAGTTGTGGACCTCGTGGCCATGAACGCGATAACATGGGACGGCGAGGTGTGGAACAAAAAAAAATGAAGCATTATGAAGAGAGGAATGCAGACAGCACGGACATGTGCTGAAAAAGAAAAGGACTGCTAAGGGGCTGTGTTTAGATGAGCTATCATCAAAGGAGAGCGAGCGCCGGAGATGAAAGGAAGGACTGCCTAGCAAGTGCAGATCATGCGACAGCAATATATTTTTCTTCTGGCCCATGTCCGTGCTGAAAAAGAAAAGGACTACTAAGGGGCGCTGTTTAGATGAGCTATCATTAAAGGAGAGCGAGCGCCGGTGATGATAGGAAGGACTGCCTAGCAAGTGCAGATCGTGCGACAGCAATATATTTTTCTTCCGGCCCAGGAATGCTCAATGACCACTTGAAACAATTGCAGATCTGTTTGCTTTGCATCCATCCCAGTTGGTCTCTCAAGGGGCCACTGTGTGGCTCCTGCGCACCAACAGGGCGCAGGGTTACTTTACCGAAGGAGGGGCAGTTTTGGCTTCCTGGGATGTTCTTGTGTGCTATTTAATGGGTGTACTTGCAAACGCCCTGCATGGATGATGTGGCAGCTGTGGCAAATTAGCAACAGCATTGCATAGATGCACCTGTGGCTATCAGGAAATTGAAGGCGCTGAGAGTGCCAATCGTTGTCGTGCTTTGCATTTTGAATGGATGCAAATGTGCCTGTCAATAAATTATGGTGCTGAGAGTGCCGGTGGCTGTTCTTGCAGGAGCTGGGCGCCAGCTTTGACGTGGGCCCGATCCCGGAGGACCTGCAGGAGATGGCGGAGGAGTGGCATGAGAAACTGGTGGAAGATGCCATCGAGGTGGACGACGACGCTATGGAGGCCTACCTGGAGGGAAACGTGCGCCCCCTTGTGCTTCTTCTTTATTTCCCCTCTCCTCCATTGTATGGAGTATTCAAAATATGACCTGGAAGAGCTGTGCTGGAGAGATGCATTGGCTGACCCAGCATCAAGGCTAAACATCCGGTTGCTGGTCGCTGCCATTGTATTGAGCAAGAATTGAAAGGCATTTCATGTGTGTGAGGACATCGACAGCCAATCCTTCCAGCAAATGGTCCAAGCAAGGGTAAAAATGAGTTTCACACAGAAGCTGCTCGGCCCTGTGTTGCCTTGGTGCAGAGCCACAGCTGTATCCAAGTAGATATTAGTAAGATAGACTACAACGCCCTTACTAACCAAGTTGACGTGCTGGCGCAGACGCCTGATGAGGAGGCGCTGAGGGGTCTCATCCGCAAGGGCACCATCGCCAACAAGTTTGTGCCGGTGCTGTGCGGCTCGGCCTTCAAGAACAAGGGCGTGCAGCCTCTGCTGGACGCAGGTGCGCATCCTTTTCCAATGCAGGGTAGCAGCAACGTGTGCGTTGCAATAGAGCTGTCCATGATTAACTCACAATCCATACTGCTGCTGACAGCTTTGGCCCGCCTGCCATGCATGTGATTGATGGAAAGGAAGCAATTGATGGTGTTTTAACTGCGAGGCAGCCCTTTCTCCTTTCTTAAGCGCTGGCTTTGCATTGATGTCTGCATTTCTGTGTATTTGATTATGAGGCAGATGGAATTCACCTTTCTCAAGCACAGGCAACCCAAAATTGTGGGTTTGCTGTCATGTCAGCTCCATCTGTGTATCTTCACCAGGGTGCATATCAACGGGGCTTATCTGTTACTCTTTATGGTAGCTTATTTGTTTGAGGGGGGGATCAAACTTTGATCTTGTGCGTGGGAGTGCAGTGGTTGCGTATTTGCCATCTCCCCTGGAGGTGGCAGCGGTGAAGGGGTCCGAGGTGGACAACCCCGACGTGGCCCTCACCCGCAAGCCAGACGACGCCGAGCCCTTCTCAGCGCTCGCCTTCAAGATCATGGCCGACCAGTTTGTGGGCTCCCTCACCTTCCTGCGCATCTACAGGTGTGTGCTTCTTCTGCTCTCGGCTCCAGTCTTGTGTTCAGTCTGGGCTTTTGTGTATAATTGATGCATCAGGAACTGGCGGCTCGCAGCATGATTGTCATTTTGCGATTTGATGTTATGCTCTTCATATGCCAGGTAGAGTTGAGCATGCACCTGGTTTGGACAGACCGTCACAGAGCCATTTGGGCATGCATATTGACATGCCAGCTGATAGCCTCTTTTGACCAAGGCAATATTACGTGACAGGGCGCCGCCCACCTGAAGGTATTCTGATCACCGATGATCACAGGAACAAGATTTAAAATCGTTTCTGAAAGAAAGGTCCTGAAGCAGATTCTTTGACCCACATCCTGGAAGCTGATGCATTAGGGTGCCCTCATAGAGGTCATCTGATCTTTGATGATTGAGGAACAAGATTTAAAACACAAATTTGAAGGAGGAATTCAAGTTTTTTCCTGCCTCGCCGCAGTGGCGTCCTGGAGGCTGGCACATACGCGCTGTGCGCGAACAAGGGCAAGAAGGAGCGCATCGGGCGCCTGCTGATGATGCACGCCAACAACCGAGAGGACGTCAAGATCGCGCGCACAGGTGACATCATCGCCGTGGCCGGCCTCAAGGACGTGATCACCGGCGAGACGCTGTGCGATGAGAAGGCGCCCATCATCCTTGAGCGCATGGAGTTCCCAGGTGCGGCTTTCACCTAGTGCTCTCATTTCACAGTCAATGCAGCCACCTCTTCTCTTCTAGCTATCCTGCAGAATCCATGCTGTGAAGTTTTTTCCCCGCATGTGTATATCCTCGCCCGGCCAAGCATGTAATTTGAAAGGCATGAAAGCTTCACTGAGACTTACTAGTGGCCCTGAGATCCGCGTCCTCTGGCTAGTGTCCTGCATGTCATCACTCCATGGAGATTGCCCCACTTCAGACGCCGTGACCTGTGCAGGACTGGAAGATACTCAAATGCATGCACAAAGATGGTGTACTGAGCTGGTGTTTTGCATGCGCGCAGACCCGGTCATCAAGATCGCGATCGAGCCTAAGAGCAAGGGCGACCTGGAGAAGATGAGCAACGGGCTCATCAAGCTGGCCCAGGAGGACCCCTCCTTCCACTTCACCCGCGATGAGGAGACCAACCAGACCGTCATTGAAGGCATGGGCGAGCTCCACCTGGACATCATCGTGGACCGCCTGCGGCGCGAGTTCAAGGCGCGTTCCCTCCCTCTCTTGACATACCCCTTGCTGAGTATTGCATTTCCCCGCTGCACAACTTGACATCTGCATGGCTGCATTACAGTACACATGTCGTACAGAACACCTGTCATACACCTGGCATGATAGCCGAGTGCTAGCCATGCAGTGTCTCAGTCAGAATGTTGCAAGCCTTGCGCATGAGAGCTGATGTGGCAGCACGGACGCCTGCTGCCCTGAAACCTAATCTCCACCAGCTAATTTTTCAAAATCAAAATTCAACTTTTACATGTTTCAGTTTTTTTTTGAAGAATGTATTTGTTGCGCAGGTGGAGTGCGATGTGGGCGCGCCACAGGTGAACTACCGCGAGTCGATCAGCCAGATGGCGGACATCAAATACGTGCACAAGAAGCAGAGCGGCGGATCCGGCCAGTTCGCCGAGGTGTCAATCCGCTTCGAGCCGGGCGAGGCGGGCACCGGATTCGAGTTCCGTTCCGACATCAAGGGAGGCACCGTGCCCAAGGAGTACATCCCCGGTGTCACCAAGGTGCGCCCACCCTCCTCCATGCAAGCCACCATGCAAGACCTTATGCCCCATATGCATTTGTGCAATCGCTTCTTGGTGACCATGCTCCCATGGCTGCAGCTAAGGGTGGCATGAAGATTGCCAAAATGTGTGTCCCTTCCTCCCTGCCTCCCCGCAGATTTATGCATGCTATGCGAATTGTGAGCCCACCCCCTTCTGTGCAGTTGGCCTTGCCAAACCTCTTGCTCTATGTGCTCTTTCAGTGTCCTGCAGCATCTGGCTTGCACTGCTCCTTCCTGTGGGCCTGGTTGCATGTCTCCTATGACTTATGACAGAGAAGACGGCATGGAATATTCTATCCTGCCTGCCTCTTGGCAGATCGATGAATTTCATGCAAGATCAAGCCTTCTCTGCCTGCGTAAGCGGGGTCCTGAGGAGTTTCCACATTGGGACCAATGTGGCGGTACAGAAATATGCACGTCTGAGGCGGCCCTGCAAATTCACCGCATGGGCCGAGGCCGGGAGGTCGTCAAGCAGAGTGTGACGTCCAGGATTTCACTGGCAGTAGGGATTTGGGTGGTGTGTTAGATTGATTTTGTGCCTTTGGAACAGGGTCTGGAGGAGATGATGTCCAGTGGAATTCTGGCGGGTTTCCCGGTTGTGGACGTGCGTGCGACGCTGTACGATGGCTCCTACCACGATGTCGACTCCAGCGTGCTAGCCTTCCAGATCGCTGCGCGCGGCGCCTTCCGTGAGGGCATGCGCAAGGGACAGGCCCGCCTCCTCGAGCCCATCATGAAGGTGTCCTTCCCGCCTTTGCCAGTTTGTGGATATGCAGGAGGTTCTACTCCACTGTGCTTGCACATGCATGCGCAAGGGGCTAAGCGCGCCTGCTTGAGCGCAACCTGAAGGTCTGCTTGCGGCCCTCGGCAGTCTGCTGCGCTGCTGGGGCATATCGTGGGCACCTTTAATTGCCAAATGCAAAAGTCCATCACTGGCCAACCTCTGGAGGGTACCAAAAGGAGGAAACTGTCAGGTCATTCTTGCACAGGTTGCACAGGCAAGCAGTGGCTCAAGAGGAGGAGCTCCTAAAGAGATGTTTGTTATATGGCTGCCCCCAGCTGTTAGCCCAGGAGTCACTGCGAGAGCCACTGCATGCAAAATAAGTCACCCCTGACTATGGGGTGCACCGCAGGTGGAGGTGACTACGCCCGAGGAGCACATGGGTGACGTCATCGGCGACCTCAACTCGCGCCGCGGCATGGTCGGCGAGTTCATCGACAAGCCCGGCAACCTGCGCCTCATCAAGGCACGCCCTGCCTCTGACTCTGAGATGTTGAAAAGGAGACTGGCCTCAAGTGTTTGCTGCTGAGGGTGTCCCCTCTACAGTCCTGGTGCTCTTTAAGGAACACATTTGATATTTTGATTTATTTGTGATTGGTCATTCAACTGCAAGGCGACTGACCTTGGGCCTCGCTCAGATTGGACAATATATGGGTAAGGAAAGCTTGATCTGGGGTTGATGACACAATTTCAGGGTTGCAGCCGACCTTGACAGCCCACGTGGGTGCACTCCTTCTAGATTCCAATGACCCTGCGGCCGCCAAGGACGCCGCTTGCTAGCGTCGATCAGGATTGTGAGGATTTTGTCGAGTTCATGAGGGTTGAGATTTGAATTTAATCTTGATCTGCAGGCGAGCGTGCCCTTGTCGGAGATGTTCCAGTACGTGAGCACGCTGCGTGGCATGACCAAGGGCCGCGCGCAGTACTCCATGCAGCTGGAGAAGTACGACGTTGTCCCCAACCACATCCAGGAGAAGATCGTGGGCGCGCACGCCAAGTCCACCGCTTGAGAGCGGTAGATCTCATGACAACCTTGGTGGGGCGAACATGCCAAGTGCACCGCACGAGAGCGGTTCATCTGATGACAAATATTGTAGGCGACGCATGCGAAGTGCACCGTTTATAGCGGCAATAATGGGAACCAGGGGGTAAACTATAGGGCCCCTGTGGAAAGCATGTGGAGTGGCATGCCATGTGCACGGCTGAGTTCGGCGTGGCTGCCCGATTTGGTGGGAGGGAATGACTTCTTTTTGAGGGGGCATGCGAAAGCAAGCGCCTGTGTGGGGAGCAAGTTTTTTTGCGCTCACCATCAAGGCTGCTGGCAGCCGTCAGGGTGGATAAGGGCCAAAGATGAGCACATATAGGCGGCAATATTTGCAGCGCACTGTGTGACGGTGGGCTGCTGAAGGAAGAGCAAATTGCACAGCAGCATTACAGGAAAGGGGTCGCAAAGGCATCAGCTCTGACATGCCTGATGATCAAGAGCTGTGCTACATTTGGTGCAGAAGAAGAAGCAAGGGGCTTGTTGGTAGATAAATGGCTGAAGAGCTACACGAGCGGTGTGATTGACTGGGTCTTGCACTATTTTGGCTCGCAAGTGCTCAAGGCAGAGTAAATATCACTGGGGTGCTTTGCGGCTGTTTTCAGTTGTCAACAGGGCTTGCATGCGCGTGTAAAGCCATGCAAAATACCTTGGGCTGCAAGCATGTTGCAAACTTGCACACCCCCAAGCATGCTATGGGCGTGGTGTCCAAGAGTATCGCGTGTTGGTACGCGTGCAAACTTCCTTAAAGCTTGAGGAAGGTATACTGCTACTGTGCTTTTGCAGCCAGTGCAATTACAGTGTCCACAGGATGTGGGCGGACAATGACAAGGCATGGACCTGAACGGTAGTAGATGGCGATGACAGAATGAATACCATGGGACGACCACTCTAAAATTGAATTCTAGATGAAGTTACAGTACTGCATGCACCTGATCAGCTCGAAGAGGGCTTCAAGTTTGTCTGTTGACTGAGTCCATTTTGGTTACTCGCACTGTGGCGGGAGTCCTCATACTGTAATCTTGAGGAACCCAAGATTGAGAAGCCTGCCAGAACTTCTTGACTTGAAGCCGGCCGGCGCGCGCCACCGCTTTAATACATACCGCTCAAAAATTCGTTTGACACTTTGCTTGGAGCTGGCTTACAAGGCATGTGCACAGGGCACATTTTGACAATGCTGGATGGACACTTGCCATGTCGATGCGGAGGGCAGTGCGATCGAAGCTGTAAATCATCCGTTCTCTGAATGTGCATGGCGAGCTCATGCATTCCGCCAAATTCTCTGCATTCGCCAGAGCTATCTCCCGAGGGTCCTCCCGCCGGTCCCCCCAGGCCAGACGGCATGAGCTTGCAGCAGCAGGCAGAACTTTTCATTTTGCAACTAGCAGCATTGACCTGTGCACAGAGCAGCCATCGCTGCTTTGGTTATGGGAGAGTACCGATTGTTGTGAGCGATGCTGCAATCCTGTTGCCACGAGCTGCCAGGCAGGGCGTCGTTCTTTGGAGCAGCGCAGTCCTTGAGAGTGCAGGTGGCACCTCGCCTGCGGCCCGTGGCTCAACCCCTGACCTCGGTGGCAGCTTTCCAACCAGACCGCAGCACAGCACAACGCACGCACACACCACAGCAGCTGTCCAGGCCAAGGCAGAGCGCGGTTGTCAGTCTTGAGCCTGCATCAACTGCCGTCAATAATGTGCAAGTGCTAGGGGGTGGGGTTAGATCATTACCACGGGAGCCGAATGTGCATAAGCAGAGGAGACGAGCCAAATTGCGAGTGGCAGTGGATGTCGATGAAGGTGAGGACGGCTTTTGAACATCCACCTCGTTGTGAACTTCCTGATTGCCAAGCCTTTGGTCTGTACCATGCAGACAATCAGCATGCGTGCAACGAATGACATGTAATTGATGGTTCTGTGTGACTGCAGTTTTGGGCAGATTTTTGCATAGCTTAAACAAGTTCTGCCACGAGGAGTATGGCCTCGAGTATGACATCCCAGACTACTCTGTATATGAATTCGCAAAGGTGCGCTGCTGCCTCTTGTTGCTTCTCATTGCCTCCTGTATTGCACCGTGGCATTTGCTTATTGCTAAATATTCTAGTCTATTTGTCTTCAAGCAACCTGATGGTTGCTACTGCAGATATGGAATTGTTCAACGGATGAATCGAATCACATAGTCCACGATTTCTTCAAGTCGCGGCACTTTGCAGCAGGCATTCTGCCGATCCCAGGCACGTCCTTGGACTCCCCACGCTGTGCAGGACCTCTTGCAACATCTTGAACAAGGGAGGCAGCATGCCAGACAAATTGACATACTGTAGCACTTTTTCTTACTCCCACGCGACACAGCTCCTAGCTCCTAGCTGCTCGATTTGACACTCTACTGCATAAAAAGGGTGATGCCAAGCAAGGCTGAGGCTCCTGTATATTGCATCACAGGCGCCCTGCACAGCCTGCAGCGGTTGGGCAAGAGCTGCGAGCTGGTGGTTGTGACATCGCGGCAGCACTGCATACAGCAGCCAACGCTGGACTGGGTGGACAAGCACTTTCCAGGCATCTTCACAGAGGTCCACTTTGGCAACCACTGGGCGCTGGAGGGCAAGTCCAAGGCCAAGTCAGAGATCTGCAGGTACGCCGCAGGATTTCCCCAGGCTTGGTCGCTTTAAAGTAGTCGTTTGCGGGGTCTTGTGTCGCCAGAGAGCGCCATTTACAAGGTTTGGGGCGAGTGACGTGGATCTCAAGCATTTGTGCTTTTGCGGGCATCAGCTCCTACTGCATTCTGCCCAGAATTTGTTGACCACAGGCTTGTTGGCTTGGGACACTGAGCATGTCATGGGCACTGTAAGAGAGGCAGGCTGCGAGTGCCATGGGTTGGTTGGTTTTTAATCATTATATGCTGTTTGGTCCCAGGGAGATCGGCGCGACGGTGCTCATAGATGACAACCCCCGCTATGCAGTGGAGTGCGCGACAGCTGGCATTGATGTGCTGCTGTATGACTGGAACTCGAGCTACCCCTGGAGCAAAACCTCTGACGGGTGAGGGGCCTTGATTCTCAGTGAAATCTCATCTGTGCTGTTGGCCACATCTGCCATACACTTGAGGAAAGCATGTTTATCTTGGTGGGTGTTCTGAGATGATGGCAGCACTACCACTATTTGTGCCACCGGTGGCTCTAAGGATTGCTCGCCAGTGGTGATGTGATTGGCAATAATTGAAAGAAGTGCGGAGTGCTCAATGCAAGGTTTGCCTTTATGTGCAGGCCCACGCATGACCGGATCAGGCGAGTGAGAGACTGGATCGAGGTGGAAGAGGCTCTGGCAGTGCTCGCACTGGAGCCCTCCGCTTGAGGCACAGCTGGGGCGGCCCTGAAATTGCAGCATGTTCCTACCAGTTGAGTTCCACCGGGGCCTCCTAAGCAGTAGCGAGCATGCAGCACCGATGCGAGCATGCTGACTGGGATTGCTTGGAGCTGCTGCCTTGAAGAGCAGATGCTTGCCGGCAGGGCTGGCAGGAAACAGCTGTATTAGCCAGACAAGTGTCAGGGGTCGCAGCGCGCGTTCTTCCAGGCATCTTATGTGGCTTTGGTGCACAAAGGGTCTGCCCAGTTGCCTGCAATAAAACAGTTGCCAGGACGTTGCTTACAGGGAGGGCACAGCAGCACACCTGTGACTAAGCAGCTCCACTACTTTGAGAATCCTGTCCTGGGAACCAATGTATTATGTAGTGAAAGTAGGTAGCAATCAGTTGAGGGACTTCTTGAATATGTATTTTGTCCATTGTAAATCAGTGCTTGCGTTTGCGCCCTTTGAAGATGCTGCCAATTGCATGAGCATGCGGGTCATGACCATGCATCATAGTATGATCAGATCGATCCCTGTCATCTAACAGGCACAGTGACTTCCAAACGTTGTTCCCCAGTTGTTCTTAAGAGTGTCACACTGAACGGTGGAGTGAGTGTTGTCAAATGTGCCGTCTCGTGGGGCATCCGATGAGTCATGTGCCAGCTCCCACTGCAGGCATGAGCTACCATGCATGATTGCTGTGGCTTTTAACAACACACGGGCCCCGCAGACGCGGCTGCAGACGCCCTGCGTGTATATCCTTTGGCTTTGGATTTGCCGACCTGAAAATAACAACACAAGAGCATCATCCCCATTCACGTCCCTGTCGAATGTCATTATCAAGGTGACTAACCTCAGGTGACTAACCTTCATAATGGGAGAAGCTGCCTTGGCGGACCCAGATTTGAGACTGTGCATCCAGGAAGAAGACCCTAGTTGACGAGAAGACATGGCTCGCGTTCCAAAGAGAAGGCGGCTCATCAGGATATATGACGATGATGATCTTCAGGTGAACATCTTGTTTCCTTGATGGTCTAAGATGTCCACACCGCGCCAGTGACCATCGCCGATAAAAATGCTGGCGATTGGATGATGACTGTGGAAAAGTGCAGCTCAAGTGCTGGTGGTCAGATTACTCCGGATGCGAAGAAAGAGCTGGATCCTTAGATCTTGCAGACCTCCACTGCTTGAAGTATATGATCGAGGCACCGACTAATAGCCTGCTCTACTTAGCATCCAAACGGTATATACCGAATGCTCTTCTTCTTACTGTTGTCGCAGTCCGCTTCGGAGCCAGCGCATGAAGGCAACAAACCAGGAGAGGCATCTCTTGCAGTGCCTGACACAGAACAGGCGCCAGATCTGCCAGCAAACATTGAAGAGGTCGACGAAGACGATTTCAGCAATTTTCCCAGCGACACTCTTGCAGCAGTGCTGCTGCTAAGAGCCCAGTTCCCTTCAGGCTGGAGCAGGGATGTCCCACCTCTAGTGCTCCGATCGCAGATATACAGCATTGTCAAAGATAGGACGGTGGTGGACAGACAACTGGATGAACTCAGGTGGGCAGCATTCGCCTGAACCTTCCACCGCACATACCATATAGGAATTCACTTGCTGCTTGTAGCCAGCAGTCACACAATAATGTCGCACATGCATTTTGCAACAAAACTGCAGCATCAATGCTGCTTGAATGAGGGTTCGCTTGAGGTGTCAATGCTGACAGTCGCATGTGCTGCAGGCTTCAAAACAAGCTGCGCATGTTCAAGCTGCTTACACTGCAAGACGTCTATGCCTACCTGCCAATCGAAGACTATCAAGCGCTCATCAGCAGGCTAGAGCATGTGCAAAAGGTTTTTGCTCTCCTTTAGCTCATAATGCCTGGCGGCCTGATGCACATGGAATCGCAGCTGCTTGTAGCTCTCTGCTGGAGTCATTGGATACCACGGGGGCAGAACTCTGCAGTTTCGCACCCATCTGGCAAACAGAGAAGCAGGAAATTCAGGTGTTCTGTGGCGGCTTGGTGGCTATCTGTGAAGCTGAAGTTGGGCTTGGGCTTGTCGGACAGGAGAAAGGCACAGCGGATATTGTGCTGGCGGTATTCCAATGGTACATGCAGCGAGTGCTGCCCCAGTGTACAGGGATTGACATCTCTCACGAGGACCTGATGTGGCACCTGTCGAGAGATGACAGGTGAGCACAGCGTCCCAGCTCCGCATATGCAACAGCAGCAAGGATCTTCTGACTGAAGGACAAAATATACCTTGTACTCAACAGGCGCATAGTGATCTCCTAGTACAGATTCCATTCATACGGGGTTTTGAAAGCAAGCCTGAAATGATTTCAAGGAGCGATTTTGTTTCGCAAATCGCATGCCAGGGTGGTTGATTCGTGCGCGACATGTGCTCAGGGGGAATGAATCGCATGAGAGGGTGACGGAGGCGCATGTGTCGCTGCTGCTGCATGTGGGGTTGCTCACGCGCCACTCAGTCCCCGGCAGATTCCTCTTTGCACTTCCCAACGCCGGCCCTGTCGTCAAGGGCATCATAGCAGGCCGCAAGGTGACCACCTACTGTCATTGATCAGCTAGGTATATACAGTATATCAGACGAGGCACATTTTGGGACTGGGTTCTGAAACCGCAGCATTGGTGCCACTTCATGATACCCACTTCTGACTACAGGCCTTGCGGCCTCGAGGCATAAGTCAATAACGTGATTCTTGAAACATCACAAGCTTTAGACAGCCTGCCATGGCTGAGTGGACTGACCAACACATGCATTTCGCTCGTTCCTGGTGGCATCATATATGTATGACATGATTCTGCTTCTTTGTTGGCTCATTCAACATGTAGCATGATGTGCATGCATAATCCCTTATTGTGTGGCGGGTGTGTCCATGACTCAGGAGCTGTTGGGGATGCTGACGAGGCGGCGCCACCCGGAGATGTTTGTGAAGGAGCTGGAAAAGAAGAAGCTGCACAGCTCGCCGCTGGGCATGCGGTGGCATGTGAGGGACCTGCTTGGCTCAGGAACGCTGCTGCAGACGCAGACCACTGTCGGGCCGCTGCTCCGAGTTGTGAAGAAGCCTTGAGTTAGATGCCTCAAGAATTCTTTATTTGTTATGTAGAGGAGAGATTGCATCACAATGCAGACAGCTGTGTTCAGAAGATCAACTTCTCTACCTAGTCCTTGCCAGTCTGCTCTATTATCTGGGATTCAGCCCCCGTCACCCTTTGATGGCACACTGACTTCCCTTCCTTTAGTTCTGGCAACACTGATCATTGATCACCCAAGCAGGTTAGAGACTCATGTTCTATTGACACATTGCGTGTATCAGGGATTGCCCTGTGATTGCACAGGCACATGTTTAAATTTGAATTTGAATTTGAATTCATGATTATGTTAATATTGATTACGCCATCCTGCGGCCTGTCGAGCTCTGCATTACAGCCGGTCCCGGGGCGGGGCTGGCCGCGGCTTTGGCGCTCGCCACAGAGCTGGACACCTGTCACAAGTAGCAGACAGCCTCACGAAAATTTGAATTTGATGTTTAAATACCACTGACCCACCCAGGAGAACATGCAAGAGCATGAGTAGTAATCACAATGTCTGATCTGCTCTCCTGTGCTGAGCCTCATGGAGAGGAGCATTATGTATACTCTATCTGAAGCCTCAAGCAATGACCATCGATTAATGAGCAGTTGTAATAAGCAGACAGGTAAAGGGATCACCTGTGAGGCCAGGCTGCTGTCCATCTGCTGCAGGTAGGACATCCAGCGAGCCACGATGCCGTCTGTGACCATGGGCGAGCTCAGCAGCCCACTCAGCCGCTTCACAAACCGAGCCTGCGCGCATGAGGAGAGCATTGAATCTTGGTGGTGTGCATTCACTCAAATGCAAGGGGCTCACTTGCAGCTGCAGCATGTCTGATTCAAACGCAACAGCCTCAGGTTCTGCCACAGCCAGAGAAAGCCATTGTGATTGTAGCTGGAAGCCACTTGCACATCAGGGACCGTTCCTACTGGCTTTAAGGCAGAAATTTTCGCACGAGCCTGTTCTTGTTGCAGAAACTGTTGCGCTCTGCCTCAGCATGCAATTGCACCATATATTTGCATGTGCGGTTGTTTCTCTGACTATGTTTTCAGCGCGCAACCCCTAACATGTTCAAGGTCGGGATGCTTAGCAGTGCTAGCCAACTTATAAGCACAGGTTGTTAGCGGTCATCTCTCCTTGACTAGGGGGCGGGGGCATGCGCGCACCTGCCGAGCCGAGTCGAAGGAGCGGAAGCGCGCACCGGCCTGCGAGAAATTGTCCGTCTTGTCGATGACTGTGCGCACGCGCATTGCCGGCCCCACGCTGCTGTTGTCCACAGGGTATGGTGCCGCCAGCGGCTGTTCATGCAAGAGCTTTGTCAGTGTCAGACAATCAAGAGAAGTGAAAAGTGAGAGATAGAGAGAGATCAGAGGAAAGCCAGGATGGTCAGGGATCAGAGAAGTCTCAGCCAAACGGAAACATCATGAAAGAGATATGGGGAAGATTAGGTGAGGTTACGGGTGAGGTCAGGGAGGGATTGGGACAAGATCAGGAGTTTAACTAGCTTTCGTCAGCTTGTTGTTGCATGCGCGAGTAAATACAGACGTGATCATCCCAGGTCTACTGGCCTACATGAAGAATAATGCAGCAGAGAATGACAGGGCATGGAAAGCAAAGCCACAATTCTGTAGGCTGTTCTCCAATTCGAAATTTGAATTTCAAAGGGAGCAGAAGTATCTGACCTGGCTCGCAAAGTCGGAGGGGTAGTAATTGACGGCCCCGGTCTGATTGGCGCTGTTTAGGGGCCCGTCCTGGCGAGTGGTGTACACCGGGCAGCGGGGTGCATTCACTGGGAGCAGCCCAAAGTTTGGGCCGATGCGGTAGCGCTGAGTGTCATCGTAAGCCACCAGCCGCCACTGCAGCAGCTTGTCGTCCGAGTACCCAATGCCTGCGCGGCAGTCAGTGCTGTTTGAACTTGAATTTGAAGTCAATTTCTGATTGTTGGAAGATAGGATTGCCTCTTGTGCCTCAAGACTGCTGACAATGGAGATGCATGACACAAGCTTGCGGGTGAATAGCAGGAAGCTGTACTAAACCAGGCACGCATGCTACAGCCTTTAATGCTGCAAATGTGCTGTAAATATTTTTGGCCAAATGCTGGCAGATTTGCCACTACCTTTGTTGTGGGCCCACAGAATTCTAGGAATAGGCTTCAAAACACTCTTCAAAATAGTCTCAACCAAGAAAATGAACACGACATCAGGCGAGGGAAGAGCTCTGTCCAATCAGACTTCAGGCAGGGAGGCGGGCGCATGCTGACCTGGCACGATGTGGGCAGGCGAGAATGCGAGCTGCTCGTTCTCGTTGTGGAAGTTGCCAGCGTTCTGATTGAGCACCAGTTTTCCCACTCGCCGCATTGGGAACTGCTCCTCCGGCCAAACCTGGCCCATGCACCACTATTCATGTCCAAACCAAGGGGCCTCGAAAGACTTCTGTTTTTGTTTCCCCTTTATCACATCTCACGGCTTACAGTAGAGAATGCTTTCCAGGATGGCTCTCAAACATGAGAGGACAGACATCTTCATGCTGCAGAGCTGCAAACAGCATATATGGCAGGAAAGCGGACCGCAAATTGAGTTGTGGCTTCAATAGGAGAGGCTTGCGCGCTGCACAAATAGGTGCATTCACGAGGTAGGATGTGTCACATGCATGCAAGCGCGCACTGCATGGCATGGTGGTGCAAGAAGAGAGGATCATGGCCTGCCTTGGTAGGGTCCAGGGGGTCGAATGCGAGGGTTGTCGACGCAGAGGGGTCTATGGTTTGGATGTACAGGTACCACTCCGGATACTCCTTGGCATCGATGGCTGTGTAGAGATCTGAAGATGCAGAGGAGCCGTCCGGGTGTGCCATGGCCACCTTGCCAATGTCCTCGTCCAATAGATACTTCTCACCTGAGGAGGTGAGAATGTCCTGCTCATTGTTGGACAATCAGCGTGTCACAGAGTTCAGGAGCCTTGCCCTGAACCAGCAATGAAATGTACACACTGGCATTCTGGCAGATCAAACAGTTTATGCACTAGTGGTAGCATGTAGCTTGGTCTGCTTTGCTTCTCCTGCTCCATTCAACAACTGCTTGAAGACCTATTTGCCTTCAACCTCATGATTGGCAGTACATTGCGTGTGATGCACATCCTTAAGAAGCACAAGTGCAAAGCTGAAAGCAATATATTAAAAAGCAATATATATAGCAATTTGCGCACAAAGCAAGCAGTGCCATGCAGCTTAGCTATTGGCCATTGCCATAAACTCAAAGTCCGGGTTCAATATTTACTGCCCTGAGATAGTGCATGAAACAGGGCCTCACCCTGTGAGGGCACCCAACGAAATTTGACGAGGTTGACTCCGCCGGATTTGTTGATGAGCGAGTATGTGTTGACACTGCTGCCGTTCATGTGGCGGTAATCTGCCGGTATGCCCACATCATCAAGTAGATAAGTCACCTGCACGCACATTGCCACATGCTGCTTGCTGAAGGAAGCTATCTGTCTTGTGCATCAGACAGCCTTCCTGGGGACAAAAGTTGTCTGCCAGTCAAGTCTGCAGGTCTGACTATGGCATTGCCTGTCTGTGCCAGGTCTGCGCAGAAGGGAATACCATAGTCTGCAATATTGGCATGTGCAGCAGGAGGGAGGGCATACATTCAACTTTCAAGGTTGAAGCCAGTATGCGCGCCAGTTGCCAACTCTGCAAATTTTGCAATTAAAAGCCAGAGCAAAAAGCACACGTAAAAATTTGCACATTGCGAGCGCCAGTTGTCACATAACCAGCAATCAAGGGCCTCCTAGGATCCTGTCTGCATGTATCAATGCCGCCACTGGATTTCAGAACCTGCTTCCTGGACATTGACAGACAAAGTAGGTGTGCTGGGAGCAAGTGGGCAGCAGCACACCATGTGCATGCTCTCCGGGTGGTATGACAGGAAGTCGGCGGTGCGCCAGCCTGGCGACAGGTGGTTGACTGGACTGGGCTTCAGAGCATGGGCCAGGTCCGGGAACTGCGCGCCGTCGCGAATGAAGAACACCTGCATGCATGCATGCAAAAGTGGTGTGATGATCCGTGCAGAGTTGTAAGTGCTCTGCTGGCTCAGAGGAACTTGTCCTCTGCGTGCGCTTGCCATTGCTGAACTGTGATGCATCCACCAATGATGCGTGAGAAGACTCGGCTTTCACAATGAACAGGGGTCTGTGACAAGGCAGCCGCTGCAAAACAGATCGGCAACAACCCTGGTAGGCCATGAGGCTGTAAGGTTGTAGCTGGTGCTGTACTGGTGCTCAGGATACAGGCAGGCGTTGCATGTGGGGAGCGCTGCACTCACAGGGATATTGTTGCCGACAAGGTCCCAGTTGCCCTGCTGGGTGTAGAACTTGATGGCGAAGCCACGAGGGTCGCGCAGCCACTCCGGCGAGCCTGACGGGCCTGTCACGACCGAGAAGCGCACGATGATGTCGGTCTTCTTGCCGACCTCGGAGAAGACGTCTGCAAAACTTAGCGCGGTGATGTCGTCCGTCACCTGCATGATAGATCGAGGTGTGGGCAGCTTGATACTTTATGGCCCCAGTAACATCACAGCCACATTCGTTTGGATGTTACCATGAAGCTCCATCACTAGCCAACACTGCAATTGTTGAAGTAGGCTGGATGGAACAGGACGAGCGAACCGACCTCGAAATACCCTTTCGCTACGGCGCCTCTGGCATGCACCACGCGGTCGGGGATCTTTTCACGGTCAAAGGTCGCAATCTTCTCCAAGATCTGGTAGTCTTCAAGCAGCACAGGGCCTGTGAAGCAACAAGCTCTTCTCTCTGACCACGTTCAACCTGGCAAATAAAACGTGTACCACGAGTCTCTCTGTATATCTGACAATTTGATTGAAAATAAGCTGCTCAACACGCTTCCGACAATTTCGAAAGTGTGGAATCTGCGTGAAAACAAGCAAGCTGGACGTCGTCGTGTCGGCTGTCAAGAGGAACAGGTTCCATCTCGATTCTATAGATAAGAGAGTCCTGAAGATTCAGAGAAGGCTGTTGTGGAATCTTATTCATAACATGACAGCTAATGATATGGCAATTCGCGGACGGACAGGTTCGACATCTAGTGCCCGGCATCCGGTGAAGCGGAAAAAGATAGCAGGCACACCTCGCGATCCGACAGTGAGAGATGCGTTATTGTTGGCAATTGGTACACCGAAGTTAGTAGTAAAGAAAGGGCCATTGTTGCTCAGCACGGGCGAGCTTGTCTTATCATAGGTTGCGGCATCGACCACACATGCAGACAACCACAGGAGGCCGAGCATTAGGGGTTTCATGTTTGGCTTCAAATGAATTCCCCGATCATGTTTCACATCCAATATTGAACATATTGTCCTGGTTTACCGCATGACAAACAGCATCCCGGGAAGCAAGAGCCTCTCGAGAGACATTCCCCGCCCTGCTGGAGCACCTGTCTCCAATTTTAGCAATTCATCCCACTTCTAGGACCGGCCTTTGAACATGCGTTCCGACCATTTCGTCTTCTGCTGATCACCACTGCATTCTTTATACCTAGAATGATTCAATATCATCTCAAGAATACACCACCGCATGTTGAAGCTGACTTTCTGGCTCTTGGTGGTTGCCTCTGGAGTCTCCGGACACATAAAAGTTCCTCTGCATGCAGATGGACTCCTACAAACTCATACTTGCCTTCACGCAGGGACATTAGCACGTTGGATGAACGAAAGACCCTCTTTGACGCCCAACCAATGCAGCCCAATTGCAACCTGCATGAAGAAAGAATTCTGGCTATGCAAAGTACCCAAAGTACCAAAATACCCTAACAGCTACCCTTAAGCTTCCTCCCATAGTTTGTGTATGCGTTGGTCCAGTCATTTGCAATGTCAGTATGGTACAGTGTACAGTTTAATCAATCGAATGACTGTGTCCCGATGGGATGAAGTCCCATTCAGAGGACTCTTGATCATCATTCTAAGATGATCAACACAGATCATACAAGGGACTCCAGATGTCCACAGTGCCTGCCACACGCCCTGCACCATAGGCTAGGCCTCAGAGACAGAGGCCTCTCCAACCAATTCACGAGAGTGGTCCAGTGACTCAGTCGTTCTGAGTCATCCTGGAGGGAATACTGCAGTCCAGGCCACATAGCAGCCGCCAGCTAGCAGCGCCTCCAGCGCCAGCCTCTTTGCCGCCTTCTGCAGCCGCTGCCGTTGGCTGAGTCCGGCATTCTTGCCTCCCACGAGGTCCCTGCACAAGCCACTGGTCTCAATGACATGCTGAGGCTGCTTAGGGAGAGCACAAAACAAAGTCAAGAAGCTCTTCATCGATGCCAATGAACAAGGGGTCTACAGTATCTATACTTTCTTAGAGCGGTGATCAGCACCAGTGAGCCCTTGACTAACATGGCCTTCACTTAAAGCTCAGCATCCTCCCTACAAGGCACACCATTTTATGACAACAGAGGGGGAAAGCTTTCCTCCAGGACTGCCTGTACACTGCTCCCATAGTTTGCGCAGTCCCCAACCTTCATTTCGAATCCATAAACTCAATTTGAATTTGAACCTGAAGCGCAGGTTCCCGCTGGATCCAGGGGTGACTAAGTGGTAGAGGACCCCCCGCAGGTGCCCCTTGCCGACCACCCCCACAACGCAGCGGCTGCCGTTGACCGCCTTGGAGCGCTTGAGGGACCACGCCAGATACATGTCCCTCTCATGCAGCAGCGGGCCCACCACCTGTGGCATTGCCGGGTCTTGAGAAAAGATTTGTGGCTTTTGAGCCAAGGTCTTTTTTTAGTCATGATTGATGGACATCCCACGGATCACAAGATCGCCCATGAATGTGTTATGGACTTCCACTACTTGGCAGGAACTTGAGAAGGCACCCTGCACAAGATTTTCTGCGGTTGCAGAACATCACTTAACGAGATCCTCTGCCTCAAAAGGGCACACAACAGCCCATACAGACCCGTTATCATTGGGAGATATGGCATGGAAAGATGTGGCTGCCAGAAATTGATCACGCAAAATGTATGTACCGCAACCTGTTGTTCTTTCCGGGAAGAAAAATGAATCATGGAAAGCAGGCAACAATGATTGAGAATCACCTCTGGGAAGGCTGCGCTGTACTCAGCAAGCACGGAGCTGATGACGTCATCGTCCTTCATGGCTTCCACGGCGTCAGCACTGATGTCAGCGGTCTGCCCCCGGCTCTGCCACAGCGCGTCGACTAATCGTGCGCGCTGGCGCCAGCTCAGCGCCGACCACGCCCTCTGCAGCGTTATCTCTATCGGCCGATCCCCTGCCGTGCAGCCGGGAGCAGGTCAATCAACATGCCTTTTGCACACTTCTCAAGAACAGCAGGTACGCATTTCGAAATATGTCGACCATCCAGCGTATAAGTATGAAACAAAAGCGTTGAGCTCGCAAATATGTTCATCTGGAAATGGCGTAAAGAACAACGCATGCACCAGCTATCATCGATTTCATTGCTTCGCTCCACAGCAAGTCACATGCACATGCAATGGTATTTGATCCACTTGCACTCAGAAAACGAAGACCGCTACGAGGCCAAAAATTACGCAGAAATTCTCCACGTTTTGCTTGTATTTGGTCCCCACCAAGAACTATCTGCGCCCCGATGCGCTCGGCGGCGCGGCGGCCGGCGCGCATTTCGACGCCGGAGCGCGTCCCGAGCGCGGCCGAGACGCGGTCGGCCTGCGCCGACAGCACGGCGCGCAGCAGCATCGCGGTGTTCCCTCCCAGCCGCGCACTCCGCAGCAGCGCCGACGCAAAGTTCGGCCCGCTGCATTTCCAGGCACGGCAATCACGCGTGTATCGCAGGACGTGCATGCAACAGAGCAAGTGTTTGATGGGTCCCTCCCTTCTCAATGACAGCTGTTCTTGTATGCACAGGTTTTGGCTGTGCTCATTCACTCCATCACCCGCAAGTCTTTCAGCGCGCTGCGTTCAAACTTCTTCCTGGGCAACACTCTCCCTCGGACTTCTAGGAGAAGGAAGTGGTCCTTGTAGAGTCCCCAAGCCACACCTGAGGCTCATGCCATTGGGACCCTGGCTGCGACCGGACGGCCCGGCTTGTTCTGCAGGAGCATCATACATCACTGCAGCCCGGCTCCTGCACACCTCCAGCACCACATTCTCTGGCTGCACTGCCTGCCATGCCAGCACACGCCACCTCAGCCCGCTGTGAAACTTAATGTAAAAAAGCTCTTGTCGAGTGCACCAGCAGGGAGTGCAGCGCTTGTTGCAGCTATTAAGACCTCTTCAGACGTGGCTGCAGGATGTGAGGGGTCTCTGCAGCTGCTAGGGTTCCTGCAGAAAATCGCTTGCACAATTCCTGGCAGTTGCAACGTCTCCAGCCCCCCAGTAGCCGATCTTCGAGAGATTCTAGTAGCCACAGCAATGCTGCTAGCCCAACTTCCACAAGAAGAACAAGTAGAAAAGCCAGTTAGGCACTCTAAACTCAAGCCTCTACAGGAGTCCTCAGCTGCCCCAGTTGTACTACGTGGAGGGGCACAAGACAAGGACATCCAAGGCCAATCCTTCAGGAAATGTGTAATTTTCATGCCTTGCTTGCATGATATTGGCTTTGCAAGGGCAAAAGTGCTGGCATGCACTGATGTTACCTCAATGACCCGCGCGACATCGTCTGCAGATTGCTCTGAGAAGTGGGCAGTGCCGACCACAAACACAAGCTCTGGTTCCTGGCCATGACACTTGAAGCATGAGCCAACAAGATTGATTTATTATAACAGAAAACTAGACTAATGTCATTGGATTGCGTACCCTGTAGCCATCTGTCCGGCGCTCAGAGTAGTCTGCAGGTCTTTGTATTCCTGCCAACACTCCTGGCACAGCATAACAGGATGTCAGATGGCCTTTGAAACCTAAATATCCGCGCAAACAACAGGAAAATAAAGAAATGGGATAACAGACATGACGGTCTTGCCTTTCTGAGCCAAGTCTAGCAGCTGAGGGTAGCGTGTCTCGATGATCTGGCTGGCGCTCGACGCGATCACAGATCTGTGATCGAATGTTCCAGGTGGTCCCTCTACCTTGCTGTTGCCTGATGCATGCAATCTGAATCTACACCTTGCCTGAGGGGGCGATGCCCTGCTCGATGTACTTTTACTAGTGTATCCTGGAACGAGAATCAAGCGTGAGGAGAAGAAATAAGCTCGCATGGAGGGTGACTGTGACAAGATCTCAAGGTCATAGACTTTGACTATGCGGTGCTGGTGGGCCTTCTGTTTGTTGAAGTCTGAGCGCGTTCCGAAACTCGTCTCGGAGCTGCCAAGATAGGAAACGAATTCTGCAAGATCCTAGGATATGGTCTTGGAGCGCTTTCCACGAGCGAGAGGTCGTATACGAGAACTGTCAGTCAGCCAACTGGTGCCGCAGACTCTCTTTTGGACTTGTCTCGCTGTCACTATCGCTGCACGGGCCGCGCCGATATCTGTGGCCATGAACACTTTTGGCATGCAGGGGCTGGGGAGTCGAAGCACTGTGGTAATTTCTAGATCAGCAGCGCTCGCAAGGCCAGCTTCGTGTTTCTTCTTTCCACAACTGCCATCAGTAGACCGCAGATGCATCAGGGTAATGCTCTGCTGGCTCTGTCATGGCATCATGATGGCACTGGATATCAAACCCCGAGGAGGTTTAGTCGCTCAGGACATTGCATGAAACTCGTCATGCGTCGAATAGACATGTCACTTGTACTGCTTGCACTCTCCTAGTGTCTACTATGAACATCTGATATGCTCTGTTCTTGGTCCCATTTCTTGATGCCAGGCAAAATAAAATTCGTACGCCTTTGTGCCTCAACTTGGAACATCCAATTTCAGCAAACGCAATCTTGGACGATCATGTACCGGAAGCTTGTCAGAATGGGTGCCTTGGCCGAGCAAGCCTCAGGGTCTTCCCCATCAGGAGCACATGCACCCTCTACAGGCGGATTCATGTCAGAATCATGGTGTGGCGTTCTGATCATGTTTATATATCTGCAGCAGGGGCTATCATGGCGATCAAAGCAGCAGCAGTGCAGGCAGTTGCGCGCACATGCCGAGCCAGAGGCAGAGGAGAGCACAAGCGAACGCACAGAATTGGACAATGGCGACAGCGATGCAGGTGTGGACGTGCCACCAGCACTGACCGGCAACAGCAAATTCGCATCGGCGCTGCAGGCTGCGCTGAAGCGCTCGGGGGATGCAGGAGTGCTCACTGCGGGAGAGCCTGCCGAACGCAAACATGAGCCCCCGTGAGTCCCTCATCTTCTACCCCATTTCCCCTGTTTGCAGCACGCCAGCTGCCCTGGAAAAACACTACAAGATATGGCAGAGAGAGTGTGCCCGGGTTCCTGACAAAGGTCGCGGGTCCGGTCGCCAGATCCATTTTACCTTTTGGACGACATACTAAATTTATCATGTGCTAATGGCTCCTTCACTGCCGTTGATTTGTGCACACTTACCTTGTAATTGCCATATGCCTGCCAGAAGGGCTTCCTTTGGCCGCAGTTGTAGAGTTTGAGGGGTGACAAATTTGCGCAGGCGGCCGACGGCATTGGAGGAGGTGCTGTTGACAGCGCTGAGGGATTCGAGGCGCAATCTGGTGATGATTGAACAGGGCAAGAAGGAGCTTGAGGCGGCAAAGGAGCGCGAGCAGATGCAGTTCGATCGGCTGCAATTTGCATACAAGAAGGTACTGCTCTTGGTGCCCTGAATACTAGTGCATTCCTGAAGCAGGGGCACAGAAACCGATCTGCCGGCCTAGCCCGAGGCGGCTGCTGCGGCTGTCAAAGGCTTATCTCTTTCATCATGCACATGCACATGCAATTAGAGTGATTGATCTGCGAACATCACAGCGGATCGAGTGCCAAAAGTAAGGAGAACGGGCTGCCTCGCAGTGGAAGTGGTGCAGTTGTAAAAGTTGATTTACGAGTGAGCTGATGCAAGGGATCCATGATGAGCGCCTTGTGCGCCTTTTCTTGAGAATGGATTGTGTAAGAGTTTGTGTCCTGCCGCAGGCCACGCGGGACGCGGCATACGCGCGCACAATGGAGATGCTGCTCGAGAGGGAACGCGCAAAATAGACGCACGCCGTGCCGAATTAGTCATCGGGCTTGAATTGGCGGGAGGAGGGAACGCCCCCACGGCCATAGCAGAGAGTGCAAGAATGCGCATGCTTTGAGGACATATTCAGGTGAATGCAGGTGAGATGAGTGAGAGCAAAACTAAGATTTGCAAATGTTGAATAGTGCACTCTTGTAGATCAGCTCACAAGACAATCTGCTGTGAGGAGAAAAAATGTGAGGAGAAAGGATGTCACACGATGGTCCTGTTGGAATGGCAGCAGAAACATTACATCTGCAGACCCACAGCACGGAATTTTTAATTGTGTATGGACAGAGTGGGAAAATATTGGTCTGCAGCACAGCAGATTGGCAAACAACCAATTGTGTTATTGAAAAAGACTTTGGATGTGATTGGTAGACATGTACACACTCTATTTTTCTGGTCAGCTCCTCTTTTGTAAAGTATGATTGGATGTTGCAAGCCACTTGTTCCTGAAATTTGATGCTTTAATTACATGGGCTCCTATCCAAATTATGCTGGGCCTGAACATTTCTGTTCAAGTTCTCACCCAAAGTGTGTGCGCCCTCACTGCAAACAATAGACAGCATCTTCTTCAATGGCAATTCTTCTATACCTATCCTCCGCAAAATAGATTTGCTGAACAGCCAATTTGTCTCTGCGTCAATTTGCAGGACTTCCCAGTACAGTGCTCATAAATAAGGTCAATCCACACTCTGGGCCTCTCAGCCCTCGTTTCCAAAACATTCATTCAAAATTTGCGGAACGCAGAAAGCAAACTTGAGTTCGGAACTTTGAGTTTCAGACAGGAACACCAGATGCCATCCACAGCCTGCCATTTTTCAGGCAGGCACCTTGTTCTACCACGCACTGCACAAACAAGTCAGAACTCCCACCATTCATGCGCCTGTTGGTATGCTCTGGCGCTCAGTACAGAATTCACGGCGTGCCGCTCTAGGAACGAGGCAGCCTGTCTCTTATGTACCAGAAGAGGTCTGGACCATGCTCCAGCCAGTGAGCAACCCGCCACAGCTCAGGACTCCCAGCAGTGCTCTGCAGCCCTTCAAAAAGAATGGCCCGCCGCCCAACACTTCCAAAAATATAACTAGCAACTTCTGCTGCCCCCAGTCAAACCCGGACAGACTAGGGGGTTGGGCTCGGGCTAGCAACGTCATTTTCTGAGACCAGCGGCGGCGGCTGCGGCTGCGGCGGCAGCGGTGGTAGAGGCGGCAACGGCGGCGCTCCCGGGGGCCTGTTTGCATGCAGTGTTTGATTTGAATTTGACTTTCAAAGTTCTGCTGCTTCTGTGGGTGCCACTGAGCGGGAAACCATTGCCTCGGCAGCGTGGAAAAAACAACCAATACCTTTCCCATCCACAGCTCGGACAACCAAGAAAGCAATTGCTCAGCCCCTGCGGTGCAGTGAAGGGTGTGAAGGACATGACAATGAGATCTCGTGTGCTATTGCAAAGACGGCAGCGCAAAGAGCGAAAGACGAGTGTTGGTGGGGTGTCGGGGGAATAAAAAAGGTGAAACCTGGGGGGTCGGCCGCCGTTGCCGTAAGGGTCACTGCCCCGAGTGTCGGAGCCGACCGGGTCACTTCCGCGCGTGTCCGACCCTCTGTAATCAGTCCCGCCCGACGGTGACGGACTGTTGCCTCCATATGAACCGGACCCTGCACACCACAGGACCCCTCAGTCCCCTCTCGTGACACCTCCCAATCGAGAATTCCCCCTATACGCAATGCACAAAAACACCCGACAACAGCCGCTGCCAGGCGTGTTCCCCGGGTGTGGACCATTGAAGTGCAGAATCCTCGAGGCTGCCACCTGCTAAATACAATCCAAAGAAATGTGGAAGCTGAAGGCGGAGGGCACCTGGTGAGGGGGAGGAGCCTGACTCAGCGACGGCCACATTCTGGCCGACAGTTGCGCGGTAGCCGGCGTCAGAGTACGGCGGAGGCGGCGGCGGTGGCGG